>MAAB01001294.1_pt1 | contig 34855 bp, 28 predicted proteins | sample 1115991 | NCBI WGS metagenome assembly MAAB01 (sample SAMN04961124, study PRJNA320927) | seawater metagenome | isolation source: sample BD02T18 sea water enriched with oil for 18 days | place: USA:Gulf of Mexico | collected 2013-07-27
TAGCCTACCTCACTTAGTCATTTTAGATATTGGTTTAGAACAAGATTATGATGGTGGGTTTACGTTATGCCAATGGTTGCGTAATATTTCAACCACCCTACCTATTATATTTTTAACTGCCCGAGATAACGATGTAGATACCGTTTCCGGCTTGCGTATTGGCGCAGACGATTACCTAACAAAAGACATTAGCCTGCCACATTTATCAGCCCGTATAGCAGCATTATTTCGTCGCCAAGAAGCATTCAAGCAACCGACACTTGAAAGTAGTTTATTAACTCTTGGCCCTTTAACCATTGATAATCAACGCATGAGTATCCTTTGGCAGCAGCAAACGGTTGACCTAACCATTACCGAGTTCTGGATGGTCTTTGCTTTAGCTAAACATCCCGGTCACGTAAAAAATCGACAACAATTAATGAAAGACTCAAATATCTATGTTGATGACAGCACGATTACCTCACACGTAAAACGCATAAGAAAAAAATTCAACCAAATCGATCCAAATTTTAATTGCATAGAAACTATATATGGCATGGGTTACCGCTGGAATGAAGATGATAAATAAACTAACTTTTCGCTTTGGTTTACGCGCTAAGTTATTACTACTTTCTAGTTTTCTATTTGCCATTCCTTGGTTTGGATATCAATACGTATGGGAAATGGAAAAATACTTACGTTTTGGCCAAGAGCAAACGATTATAGGAACAGCCCGAGCCCTAGCAACCTCATTACATGAGCGGCCTAACCTTTTTAATAATCAAGCAAGTTTTCTACCGAGTGTCGAAAAAGGCAAAGACTTATACGGCTATCAGTTATCACAAGCAATTAACCTTGATGGATTACCACACGATTGGCCAAACTTTCAGACTAAAGCACATTATTATGGCGCTGAAAACCAACTAAGTCAGGCATTGCCAGTAGATAAGTTATCAAATCATTTCACTGCCATGGTTGGAAAATACGATAAATTTTTGTATTTTTTCCTTCAGGTTGTTGATGATGAAGTTATTTATCGTAACGGGAATGCTCGTGCTATCAATAAGAATGATCACTTTGAATTAGCTTTTACCGATGCACAAGGTAAATTTAAGCACTTTATATTTAGTAATCAGCAACAAGGTTGGTTATCTGCCTACCAAATCAATAATACCGAAAGTAATGAAAGTCTTGCTTTTCCTATTCCTGCTAATTTTATCCAAGGCCAGTGGCTAAACACTGAACAAGGTTACAATATTGAATTTAGGATCCCCCTAACAGAGATTACCGACCGTCTTGCGTTTGCGGTTCATGATATTGACGAATCCTTAGGCTCTACGTTGAGCATAATTGGCAGTGCGGATCCAAGCAGTACTAAAACCTTAGGGACAATATTGGTGCCGTCACCTGAAATTGAACGTATTGTCCAAGGCATGAGTTACACAAAATCGCGCATTTGGGTGGTTGACCAGCATCATAGGGTGTTAGCCAAAAGCGGCGATATCAAAAAAGCGCAAGGTTTGTGGCAAAAAAACATCAATAATTCTGACGATAAAAATTCCTGGTATGGTTTAACTCAACAATACCTTAAGCCGATATTTCAGCATTTACTTAATAAACCTCAAAATGATTTTATTGACCAATTGTACGACACGCAGAATTTAACAGGGGAGCATATAGAAAAAGCGCTTAGCGGTGTTCCTAAGTCACAATGGCGATTAACCACTGATAATAAAGCCGTGATAATTTCAGCCGCCTATCCTATTTTTATTGGTGATAATGTTAATGGTGCCGTTATTGTTGAAGAAACGACAAACGGTATACTTAGTGTTCGTAACCAAGCACTAGAGAAATTATTTACGTCTATTTTAGCGATTATGCTTTTGGGTGCTTTAGCATTCTTCTTTTTCGCATCACGAATATCTAATCGCATACGTCATTTACGTAACCAGGCAGAAGTTGCCATTGACGAACATGGTCGCATTAACAATGACATAGCGCAAAGTATGAGTATATCGCCAGCCAATGACGAGATAGGCGACTTATCCAGAAGTTTTTCTACCGCTGTAACCAGACTTAGTCAGTACAATCATTATTTAGAGAATATGTCCTCAAGACTTTCCCATGAACTTAGAACCCCTATCGCGATTGTTAGAACGTCATTAGAGAACTTGTCGTTGCAAACATTACCCGACAAGACTAATGCCTATATTGACCGTGCACAAAGTGGCATTACTCGATTAAACAGTATTCTTACCAACATGAGTGAGGCAACACGCCTTGAGCAGATGCTGAGTCAAACAGATAAAAGTGATTTTAACTTATTCGATGTCGTGAATGGCTGTATTCAAGGGTATCAGCAGATTTACCCTTCGTTTATTATTGAGTATCAAGTATCCACTGAAAAGTTGATGTTGTGGGGCTCTCCTGAGCATATTGCCCAACTACTCGATAAAGTAATAACGAATGCGGTTGAGTTTAGCCAAGACCAGCATATATTCGTATCTATCGAACAAAAATCAAAAGAAGTCGCTATACATATTAGTAATAATGGCGTGTTATTACCTGAAACTATGGAGCAGCGATTGTTCGATTCAATGGTGTCTGTACGCGACATTCCTCACAGAAGTGAAGATAAAACACCGCACTTAGGTTTAGGTTTATACATTGCTCGTTTAATTTGTGAATTTCATGGCGGAAAAATATCAGCGAGTAATCATCACAACCCGCAAGGGGTAACCGTGTCGGCGACTCTACCTATCCAGTTCAGAAAGTCTTAGTGCTAGAAAAGGATTTCTGTCTATATATTATTACCTTAATTTCGGTTACCACTGAACCGAGATTAAGGTAATAAAGATAAGTTAACCGCAATAAAATCACACCAATGTTTGCCTCATTTTACGACCACCAACTGGTATCAAGCCATTTTTCTGATAAAAACGTACTGTATTTTCAAATTCAGGCAAAGGTGGTGTGCATAATTCAATGCATGACCAATTTTGTTGCTTTCCATAACGTTGCACTTCTTCTATTATCATAGAGCCAACCCCAGAATCTCTATATTTTGGAGAAACATAGAACTCTTGAATCACACCGATTTTTCCACCAACGTATAATGCGTAAGTTTCTGTCATGGTTACTACGGCAATGGGTTTATTTTGGTGTTCAGCAATAATCACACAATAGTGACCGTCACGAATTAATTCTGAACATCGCTTAATGGTGTTATTAAGGTCTATATCAAAATGTTGAGCATTTGTTAATTTGGAAATTTCATTGGTAAGTTCAACAACTAAAACTCCGATAATTTCAGCGTCTTTACAGGTGCCTTTTCTAAAGTTGATATTCATGGGGACTCTTCATTATGGTTAATACTTTCGTTATATATCAATTATATGTTGCCCACCAAATGCTGAGCAACATATATACTATATTATCTGGTTCTTGATAATTCATGATCATACCAAATACTATATTTATCCCCATGCCATATAAGTCCATGATACAAATAAGCAGTTGCAAGCATTAACAGACCACCAGTAAGGGCCGCTTCATTTACGAGCCCCAAACAACAAAATATAAAACCACTAATATGACCAATAAGTTCAATTCGAGAAGCTGACTTCCTACTAGGCCGGGTTTGTAAAAAATTAAAAACAAACCAGCATTTCAATACCAAAGGTAAACTTTTCCAGTTATCCGAGTTTTTATCTATCATAAATTTCTCCTGATTCAAGGTTGTTACATCAACATCAAGTGCAGCAGCAAGACATTTAAGAGACTCTACACTTGCGTTGTTTCCGCTTTCAATACGCTGAATTGTTCTTACATTTAATCCAGACATTTGAGCTAATTGATCTTGCGAAAAATGGCGGCTAATACGTAGTTCTTTGAGAATCATTAAATTTACCTCTGTACTTAAGAATCACAAGTATTCATTAATTTGTGGGTGTCGGTTACGAATCTAACACGACATCTACCCGACAGCTCAAGGTTATAGGTGTTTTTCGAGAACCTTCAGCTCATTTTTAAGTGTTTTTTAACATTCACTCACTTAATGCTTGTCTGAATTACACCCATCACTTTTCCATGAATGACTTAACGTTTGCAAGTACGACTTGTTATTTAAAATAATACAACACAGGAAAACAATTAACATATACACTGTTAAAATTTTTTAGGTTAAAGAAGTATACAATGAAGCAACATATGCAGACACTGATCCACTTATTGTCAGGAAATGACGATAATGCTTTGCTACAACATTACCTATCTTCAGAAGAGTCTGAGAATGTCGTTCAATTAGCTCATCTATTTCGTCAAGGAATGAGCTCGCCTTCTAAATTTAATTTTTATCAACAACTAGCGACTAAATTGATAGAGAGTAAAAATCTACCTATTGCGCTTATTGCACAGATTAAAACGAACGATACCTTAAGCTTTTTTACGCCGGCATTACAATTAGAGGATAACTTCAAAGAAATTGACCTTCAGCAACGAAATGCTTTGCACTATTTATTAGCGGATAATAAATTATCAGTAAACCAACCTCCCTTTAATTATTTACGCTCTATGATGTTATTTGGGAGTAATGAAACATTACGCGATGCACTATGTCAGCGTGATTGCCAAAATTTAACCCCTATTGAACTTTATTTACTTTCTAATCAAGATTTGACGGCCTTACCACCTCATGAGCTTACCGCGTTATTGGCTTTAATAGAAATTGAAAGTAAACAACAGACTGTAGATGAAACGAACTATTCACCGATGATTCAAGCCGTCAGTAAATTGTGCGTTAATCAAGTTAAGCCAGTTAGTAGTGAATTACAAAGACTTATATTAATCGCTATTTATTACTCAAAACCAATCAAAGAGATGCTTAATGAAATGAACTAAATCTGTGGATGAGGGGGCAGTGAAATATCATGATATTCTAAATGATAAACAGAGAAATATAACGCCTTGCTAACTGGATAAAATAGTTGATTGAACCTACTGTTATTCCCGTTTTAGCAAGGTGTTATGAGTTATTCATTAAACAGCAACAACTTTATTAGCGCATGGTCCTTTCTGACCTTGGCCTTCTTCGTACTCTACTGCTTGACCATCATTCAATGTAGCGTATTCACCACCTGATTGAATTTCTGAATGGTGAACAAATAAATCTTTCCCTCCGTCTTCTGGAGTAATGAATCCGAAACCTTTATCCGCGTTAAACCACTTAACTATACCTTTACTCATAATATTCTCTTTATCTTCGGTGAAAAATATAATTCTAATTTGCTATCACCATTACAAATCAGAACTTAAAAATAATTGAGCACATATCGGCCATTTAGGCTGATATATATTTCTTAAATATATAACTAAGCGAAATCTAGCAAACGGTTCTCAGTTTCGCCTTTAAAGTTTTACTATTCGTATATTCGACTTAACAGACCTAAAAATTACAACTGACTTTAATAGATAAATCTTCCAACAGTATTTATTTACTTATTCAACCTTATCGTTATTTTTAATATTAGTATTCAATATACTAACTTGCTAATAAAATTAAAAAATTATTACATCCCTCTCTCTTTATGGCCTTATTTTCCATACTTTAGACCATACTTTTATTGCAATAGGTTGCTTTTTCAAAGTCATTAACATTCATTGCGATATTACGGACTTCGGGAAACATCTCTGTAAGTTTTTTGACAACACATTTTGAAAGCATTAACTTTTGTTCAGTAGTTCGCCCTTCCATGATGTTAGAGAAAACATGGATAAAATCTTCTTTTATATTTCCTATAATATAGGTTTTAAAAGGGTTAACTCTGACTTTTATATCGCTTTCTTCAAACAAGCCAGTTAAATTGGCGACTATATGGATCTGCTCATTAATAATATTTTCATCGTGGATTGATAAAATACTTTCAGAACAGTCTATTACGAAGTGTGGCATATATCTCCTTATCTAATACTGTTTTGTGTTAATAACCTTTCGATCAACAACCTGATAATTTACATATGTCTTCATATCTTTTATCAGATTTTTATATTTCCCATATCAGGAAATAAAACTAAGTATATAATATATATTGAATTAGGGTAAAAAAATTGACCATTTCTTCATAGTGCCTGTATCCAGCTAATGATAGATAAAGCTCTTGTGTGGTTTACGATGCAGTTACTGCAAATGGAATGGATGCGTCAATAGGTCAAGTCGAGTAAATGGTGAGTCCAATCCCTCTACAACAATATAAAAACACGTACGCACTGTTAAACTTTTCTGAGTGTTTTAATAAATTAAAGTAAGGTTCCTATTGTTTATCATGAATAATTTAACGAAATTTCCTATCATTTGAACAGCCTTTACACAAAATTACATTTAACTACAAAGAATAACATTTACCTTACAAAAGTACTGTAGTCACTTCTTAAGTATTCACCTAAAATATCATTTCTCCCAATCAATGATTATTAAGGAAATATTGCAATGTTTCACAAGTTAGAAGCGGTAAACGGAATTTCGATATCTTACTTTTCAAAAGTGTATTTAATTGAAAAAACATTTCAACATCTAGCACGTTTGACAATCGGCTTACTGTCAATATTCGATAAAAATAGTTCAAGCGATTTAACAGTGATATCAAGTAATACTCAACATCTTCAATATGAGGTATTTCATTTAGTGGGAGAAGTTAACATTAATAATTCAGCGCAATTGAAAAAGGAATTATTGAACTCTTTGACAAATCATAAGTCGATTATAATAGACTTTACCAAATTAGATTATATTGACAGTTCAGGCATAGCTTCACTTATTGAAAGCCTTAATTTTACACATAATTCGGGGTTGAAGCTTGCCATCGTTGGAGCCACAAACTTACCGCTAAGAATGCTAGAATTAACGAAACTAGACAAAGTATTCACGTTATTTAATTCTATCCAAGACATTAAACTATAAGAATACAACTTCCCCTAACCAAGGCTAGATACAGGTAATTGGCCGCTCCTTTGTGAGACTTAACCTCCCCAAATACGAATGACTAATATGCCGGCTTTCACTAACATAGTGAACTACTCTGCGGTAGCTCATATGATGATAAACTGAGGGGAAATAAAATTCGTTGGTAATAAAGCAGAGATAATATTATCAAACAAGTGTAAAAAAAGTAGTTATTGAAATACTTGAATCGCGCATAAGGTTAAATCGTCACACAATTCGTCACTTTCATTAAAATCAGTTAACGCCTCGGCCACATCATCAACCAAACAATGTGGACATGCTTCTGCCTCTAATAATGTTTTTTCTAAACGATCAAAGCCAAACTCTTCTTGTTTCGTATTTCGAGTTTCAAGTACTACATCGGTATAAACAAAAATAATATCATGATGCATTAACTTAACTTCATGGTTACTCCATTCATACTCTTTTAATACGCCAATCGGGATATCTTCACCCTGATCAAGCCGTATCAAGGTATTACCACGTTTGATATAACCATAAGGGTGACCTGCGCAAGCATAACATAAGTTTTTTGTCTCAGGATCGTAAGACATAGCGATAGCAGTAACAAATTTACCTCGATTTTTACGCGTAAAGAAATGGGTATTAACATATTCGATGACTTGCGCTGGATTACCTGAATTGCCTGCTGGTCGGTAGGTTCGTAGAATGGCGTCAAACATTGCAGCCTCAACTGCAGCGCTGGGTCCATGTCCTGTAACATCAGCAATCATAACGCCAAACTTATGTGATTCATTTTCCAGTTTATCTTTTGATAGACTCATGACATCAAAATAGTCACCGCCCGCTTCTTTATAAACTTTAAATTTAAACGCTAATTCTATACCTGGAATTGAGAGGTTTTCTTCTGGCAATAATAAATGCTGCAGGCGAGAAATTTCACTTAACTCTTGTTCTCGCCAATTAGTAATTTCTAGAAGTTTTTTCTTTTCTTCAGCACGGGCAAGGCTCGATACAGCAAAATTAACTAACAGGTTCAGCTTAGATAAATCAAGGGCGTGACTATCATTCTGAGCGTCTAAAATGAGTACCCAACGCTCTACTTTAGCGTCCAATAAAATGGGTAAAACCAAAACACAATCGTAATTGGCTAAATCATCTTGAAATAATTCAGCGCAGTCATCTTTGTATACATGAATTGGACTTGACATTCTTTTCCATTGAACAATAAATTCACCTCTGAATATACGTTGTTCATTAGAACGTTTTAGAATTTCGGCCACTTTGTACATCGGCTGACTGTTGGGAAGGCAATAATTTGAAATTTGGAAGTAATCACCATCCAAATCTAAGCTATTAACCACGGCAATAGTACAGTCTCCCAACTCAGTTGAAAGCACGCTTTGTAGGAAAGCCAACGAATTGGAAAAGTTCTCAATTTGGCTTAATTTAGTAAGGTGTGTCAATAACCATTTTCCTTTTGGTTAGCAGTAAAGTGCTCAGTCGCTTAAGAGGGATTAGCCGCCATTTTTTTTCTTAATATTTCGTTTAAGCCAGCCAAACCACCACGTTTTAAAGTTGACTTATAATCATTCGTATATGTACTGATAAGGGATACGCCCTCTGCAGAAAAATCATATATACGCCATTGATTTTTTCTAAGCAATAACTTGTAATTCACTGGGATTTTTTTATCCGTTAATACAATATTGGTATTAACCTTGGCATATTTACCTTTTTTAATTTCTTCTTTCAAATACTCAACTTCTTGATTATCGTATTCATTTAATAAACTCGCGTATGTATTGACGATAACTTGAGTAAAGAGTGCGATAAATTCTTTTTTCTCATCTTTGCTCGCCTTTTTCCAATAACGAGAAATTACACGTTGTGAAACAACAGGCAAATCAACCTTATCTTTGACTATTTCAGTAATACGACTTTTCTTCTCTACAGTCGACAGTGTTTTATTGCCAGCAACGCTAATGAAAAGATTAATGGCTTCAGTCAATGATGATGTTGGTGTGCCTGTTACGGCCTTCGAAGCGAAGGACGTTGACGTAATGATTACTAATAATAGTGCTAATAAGCTATTTTTCATGGTATTTACTCGTTATCCGTATCTGAACTAAAAATATATTTACTGACTAATTCTTCAATACTAATTGAGGATTCTGTTTCGATGATTTCATCACCTGCTTTTAATATATCATCTGATGCACCAGGAGAAATTTTAACAAATTTATCGCCAATAATGCCCGATGTTCTAATCGAAGCAATAGTATCATCAGCTAAGATAACACCACTATCGAAGACGAAAGTAGCAACAGATTCAAAACTTTCTTTATCAAGCTCAATATTCGTAACTTTCCCCGATTTCACACCGGCAATTTCAATAAAAGCGCCCTTTTTCAAGCCTGAGCTACTGTCAAATTTTGCGACTAAATGGTAGCTATCATCAGCATATCCTGAAACTCCAGCAATAGTTACCGAAAGATAAGCCAATGAGCCCATACCAAATAATATAAAGAGACCAACAATAAAATTTACGTTCATTTTTTTCATAGTAGAATTCCTAAGCTCACAACATTAGTGAACTGACAATATAATCAACAAATAACATCAATACAGCACTGAGTACTACGGCCTGCGTTGTTGCCTGACTTACCCCAACAGCACCAGACTGTTTTTGCTCAATGTGTAAATAAAACCCCTTGGCTAAACAGATCCACATAATAACTAAACCAAATAGAAACGACTTAACAATGCCCATCCAAACATCATTCCATACTATTGTGTCTGCCATTCCCACTAAATAAGCACCGTCGCTAACACCATGTATTAAGACCCCAACAATATATCCACCACCAATACCAAAGGTGTCAAACATAGCGGTCAATAAAGGCACAGAGATTATTGCGGCAAGTAAACGCGGCAACATGACATAATGATAACTATCGATGGCCATGCAATCTAGCGCATCAAATTGCTGCTCATTGCGCATAATGCCAATTTCAGCACAGGTCGCGGAGCCAACACGTGCAATGACCATAAGTGCAGCCATTACGGGGCCTAACTCCCTAATCAAGCTCATCGCGACCGCAGCACCTAACAAGTCAACCGAACCAAAACGGATCAAAGTATCATAAAACTGTAGTGCCACAACCATACCGGTAAACAGTCCTGAGATTAAAATTAAAGGTACCGTTTTTGCCCCAATGAAAAGAAGTTGCTTAATGGTTTCTTCTAGTGGAAAACGATACATCCACAACCTTGCAAGGGTATTAAAAAGAAATAATCCTAATCGCCCTGAAGATTCTACAAGATTAATCGCTAGGTCACCTAGGTGTTCAATTCTAGATTTAACTTTCGTTGTAAATACGGCTAACATATTAGTTCTTCCCCGTAGTTAAACGTTTAATGTACTCGTCAGCATCAAGATGTTCATCCCTAGCTCGGCGATTAATCATATTCTGAATACGTATATCTTTGCTGTTTTTAATTTCATCTACCGTGCCAGTGATCACTATTTCACCATCAAATAACACCGTGATTTTATCCGCTATTTTAAAGGCACTTTCTAATTCGTGCGTAACTACAATGATGGTCATGTTCATGGCATCACGTAGTTTAAGAATTAATTCGTCCAATTCAACAGCCGTTACAGGGTCGAGGCCTGCAGATGGCTCATCAAAAAAAAGCAATTTTGGATCCATGATGACGGCTCGCGCTAATCCTGCTCGTTTAAGCATGCCTCCGGAAAGCTCAGAAGGCATTAAATCTTCAAAACCAGCCAAGTTCATTAGCTCGAGTTTTAGCCGGGTCATAATATCGATAGTATGTTCATCGAGTTCAGTATGATGTTGCAAAGGTAACTTGATATTTTCGCCAACGGTCATTGAACTAAACAAAGCGCCACCTTGAAAGGCTACCCCCATTTTCTGTCGTAATTTTAATAACGTTTTCCGACTAGCATTAACTACATCAATATCATCAATAACAATACTGCCTGATGTTGGAGTGAGTAGAGCCAACATATGATTTAACAAGGTACTTTTACCTGAGCCACTGCCCCCCATGATGACTCTAATTTCTCCTTTTTCTACAGAGAAATTTATGTCTTTGAGTATTTGACGATCACCGTAATGTGTCACTAGGTTATTGACTTCAATAATACTTTCATTACTTGACGTCATGTCTATCCCTTTATCTCGTCAAGGCTGTCGATCATCGGGAAAACTTTATTTAAGTGAGTAAGCTCCATTACTTGCAACGGAGCCCCTCTAGCCCCAACTATCGTCAAGGATAACTGCTTATTTTTAGCTAGATTATAGGTTTCTACTAACGTGGCAATACCTGAACTATCGATATAACTTAGTTCAGAGAAATCAACGATAACTGAATTTCCGGACTTAACAATAGCAAGCAACTGCTTTCTTACCTGTGGAGAGTTATGTAAGTCAACTTCACCGGTAAGCGCTAGCAATTGATAGTGTAAATGTGTTTTTTGCACAAAGGTCATTTTTGAGATCCTTTAGGTAAGTATTTTTTCAATTCCAATATATTACCTACTGATCCCTTAGGCGGTAACAATTGAACGAAGTCCATTACTTTATAAATAAGTTGTAAGCCTAAGCCGCCGGGCTCTAGTAGATTTTTTTTTCTAAGTTCTAAGCATGATTTATCGATGCATTTAGCAAAATCTTGCAAATGAAATATTGCCTCACCTTCGTGCTGAAATACTTCAAGCACAATTCGTCCAGATTCACCGCAATAAGCATAGCGAATGATATTGGTGCAAGCTTCGTCAATAACAAGGGTAATTAAGTTTATATCACTTTCAGAATATGCCATTGAGTGGCATGCTTCCCGCACTTTATCCCTAATTTGGCACAATTGACTCGTACAAGCGCTGTGTTCAACATGTAAAATGCGTTTCATAGATATTATCTTTTTGTAGGATTATAAGACCTTAACATTATTCTCAATGGAACAGGTAGCGTTGAAGTAACTAATATTGAGGGGAAAAAGCACCTCATTAATAATACTTACCCGCAATTCTCCATAAAGTAACCTAACAGCTGTTTTACTAAAAACGTTTCATCGTTCTGATCATTACGATAGATGAGCATAAAAACCATCATATTCTCATCCTCCATTTAATGATGAAATAAATCAAACGTCTACAAACGCAAACGTTAAAAGAATATTATCCTCAACAACCATAAAATATTAAAATTTAATGCTACCATTTCATGCTTTCTATAATAAATAAGCAAAGAACGTTCTTATAATACATGAAATAATTAATTCATCTAAAGCTTGGTTAAATTAACCTATAAAGCGTGAAAATTATAATATATTTTAAGAGAGTTACATGATTGATTCAGCTGAACAAATAAACGCGCCATTAAGTGTTATTTATATGGATGCAAATGCGACAACTCAAGTATTACCGCAAGCTGCAGCTGCAGCCTTATCTGCAATGGAATTACACTTTGGTAATCCTAGTAGTAGCCATGTAACAGGACTGCAAGCAAAACAAATAATGATTAACACTCGTGAACAAGCGAAAGTAATTATCGGTTCTGAAAACGGAAAAATCATCTTTACTAGTGGTGCAACCGAAGGCATTCAAACGGCTATTCTCTCAGCATTGATCAATGCTAAAAAGACACTCGATAAAACGAAAAAACATTGTTTATTATATGGCGCAACAGAGCATAAAGCAGTACCAGAATCTCTTAAACACTGGAATGACATCTTAGAAATAAATGCTGAAATTAAAGAAATTCCAGTCAATGAAATTGGTGAACTTGATATAGACTTTATCGCTAAAGAAGTCCCCAATGCATTAATGATTTGTACTATGGCGGTTAATAATGAAACTGGCGTCTACCAAGATATTACTCTTCTCGATCGCACTATTCGAAGCAATAACCCGAACACATCTTGGATGGTTGATTGTGTGCAAGCGTTAGGTAAAACCCATTTAAACTTAGCGAAAACGAGCATTGATTATGCCCCTTTTAGCGGACATAAACTTTATGCTCCTAAAGGCATTGGTTTTATGTACGTCAATGAAAATTCTCCATTCACCTCGTTCATTGCTGGTGGAGGTCAAGAAAGTGGTTTACGTTCAGGTACAGAGAATCTGCCCGGCTTAGCGGCATTAAATGTTATATTTGACATGCTCACCGGAGAAAATGAAAATACATTTACGCCCGTTAAAACTTTGCATGTATTTCGTCAACAAATAGTAACTGCGTTAACGCAAGCTTTTCCTAAGATCATCTTTAATCATAGTTTTGAAAATTCAGTACCGACCACAATGAATTTTGCTATTCCAGGTTTTAGTTCCAAAGAAATAATGGATTTATTCGATGCAGCAAATATACGTGTTAGCTCAGGTTCAGCATGCAGCTCTAAAGTAACTCGCAGTTTTGTATTAGATGCTATGGGTCTTCCAGCTTGGCAAAGTGAGTCTGCAATTAGAATGTCATTTGGACCTGCAATGACACAAGATCAAGTTAATCATTTATGTGAAAGGATAAGCCTTGCTGCTGAGGCTTTAGTTCAGAATTGTTTAACCCTTGACAAAAATATTATACAAAATGAAACAGAAATTGATGGGCTTTTGCAACTTAAAGTTGGTGGCAGTTGCAGTTGGTTATATGTAGATAAAATCACCAAGTCAGCTTTATTTATCGACCCACTTCCAGAATTAACAGGGCGTTTAAAAAGTTTACTTGATTGCCAAGGGCTTACTTTAACGGCAGTAATCGATACCCATGGTCATGCTGACCACATGTCTTGTCGCGATATAATTGCTAACGAATTTTTATCTACGCAACACAGTGATGCACTCGGGTGGCCAAGTAATGCACAAAAAACAGTCATGCATGACCAAGAATATCAATATATTACGCTTGGCGATAAGTGGTTAGTTAAAGTACCTACGCCCGGTCATACCGACGACAGCATGAGTTTGTTACTGTGTGAACCGGTCACATCAGCAAACCAAACATTGACAGTTCACTATGCATTTTGTGGTGATCTTATTTTAATGGACAGCCTCGGCCGAACGAACTTCTCAACAAGTAATGCACCTATGATGTATGCAAGTTTACAACTTATGCAGAAATTGATTGGCAATAATAGCTTGCTGTGTCCTAGTCATGATTATGGCAACGAATTTACCACAAGTATTGAAGCAGAAATGTCACGTAATTTATTACTTAAACAAGTGATACAAAATGAGATAAATAGCGAGCAATTTAGCCGACAAAAAGAAATAATGGATAACCATCTCATTGATGAAACGGGCAGTGAAATAATGTGTGGCGCTTTAATAGGTAATTGCCAAAAAGTACCTGTACGTGAATATGATAGTGCTGCTTTAGATCAGGCAATGCAGCAATCAGGTAATATTAGATTGATTGATATTCGTGAACCTCATGAATATTCACTACAACATGATGAAAGATTCGAAAATAACGTTCCGTTAACTAAATTGGTTCAATTTGTTCAAGAACATCAACAAGATAAAAAACAGGAATTGGTACTTATTTGCCGTAGTGGAAGTCGTTCTCATATAGCGGCACAAGCATTAGGTCGCTTAGGGTTTGAACATGTAGGACACCTAAAAGGTGGATATGCTTTACACCAATACTAGTATCAATTTAATTTAGTATCTTCATTTGCCTACTTCAAACATAACTCCGAAGTAGGCAAGCATTAAACGACTATCAACTCCCCTCTTTCGTTATATCTCAGAAAATGATTGAACAAGCTTCAAGTTATTTGCATTTGTTATAAATAGCAGGTGTTTATTTTGTGCATTTGTTGATATTGTTTTAGCAGTCCTTGTACTTTATTGATATGTATATTGAATGATATCAATTCCTTTAAATGATGTGGTAATCACTTTATGCAAAGTTTAGTGTCAGCAATATTAACTCAAGTAGGTTCCGTTGTTTTAGGTAAACCTAAAGAAATACGTTTAGCACTCGCATGCTTATTAGCCAAGGGGCATATCCTGATAGAAGATTTACCGGGTATGGGTAAAACTACACTTGCTCAAGTTTTAGCAAAGACCCTTGGGCTAAGTTATCAACGTACACAATTCACCAGTGACTTGTTACCCGCCGATGTTATTGGTATTTCTATATTTAATCCTGAAAATAAAAAATTTGAACTACATCAAGGTCCCATTTTTAATCAAGTGGTGTTAAGTGACGAGATAAACAGGGCGAGTCCAAAAACACAAAGTGCTTTACTCGAAGCCATGGAAGAACATCAAGTCAGTATCGATGGAACAACTTACCAATTACCACAACCTTTTTTTGTGATAGCCACACAAAACCCGTTAATACACGCTGGAACATATCCGTTGCCAGAGTCTCAACTTGACCGGTTTATGATGCGTATATCTCTGGGTTTTCCTGATATAGCCGCTGAGAAACAAATTTTACTGAGCGAAAGTAGTCACGACAGTTATAAAAAGTTATTGCCCTGCGTTGATACAGATAAACTTATCGCCATGCAATCTGTAGTATCGCAAGTCACCGTTTCAGAAAATATTATCGAATATGTTATCGCTTTAAATCATGTCAGTAGACGTCAAGGTTTTGCGGGAAGACCTCTTTCACCAAGAGCTGGACAAGCATTGGTAAGTGCCGCTAAAGCGTGGGCCTTTTTAGAAGAAAGAACTTACGTGGTACCTGAAGATATCCAAACAGTATTTAGCTCTGTATGTCAGCATCGGCTTGAATCAACAACGACTAGCTTTGGTGCTCAAGAGGAAAAGATTTCTGACCAAGTTATCGCACAAGTTAATGTATTAAACCCTCTTACTTAATAACGGATAAACATCAAGAATATTTGACAAAAAAACTGAGACGCCAGTGACAACATTTGTATCACCCGTAAAAATATTTTTTAGTCGCTTTATCAAGATGCGATTTAATCGATGGCTAAAGCGTCGTATTCCCTCTGCAAGTCAGCATAAGTTATCGAATCGTAATATTTTTATTATGCCAACCCGTTTTGGTTTTGTTTATCTTGTTTTCGTGGTGTTATTATTCCTTTTAGCTACTAACTATCAAAATAACATCATCATGCTATTAAGTTATTTAATGGCAAGTGTCTTCATTACCACCATGATGCATAGTTTTTTTAATTTATCAGCCATTGAATTATCTGCAGATAAAAAAGCGGCCGGATACGCCAAAAAAAACATATCCTTTCCAATAAAAATATTATCACCAAGTAGACGTTTGGATTTGCATTTTTGTTTTGATGACCAGCAAGCTTTTCATCTACCGCAATGTGATCAAGGAGAACAAACAATTTATGTTTCTTGTCATTACGATAATAGAGGGATTTATTACCCTGGTAGGTTAAAAGTATGGAGTGAATATTCTTTAGGATTATTTATAACTTGGACAAGAATAGATTTTGGCAACCAATGTAATGTTTATCCAGAAGCTATTCCTCTTAATATTCGTCAAAGAGATTTTTCAGGCACAATAAAAGAAAATATATTGGTTGAAAATAACAAGTCTGGAATAGATGATTTTTTTGAACTCAAAACACATATCTCAGGCGAGCCGCTTTCACGTATTGCATGGAAACAATTTGCCCGGGGGCAAGGTCGTTTAACTAAACATTATCATGAACAACAAGGGACAACTTGTTGGTTGAAAATCACAGACATGCCAAATCAAGGAGTCGAAAAGCAATTGCAATATTTGTGTTTTCTGGTTAATGAATACAATCATCTGGGTCAAGCATTTGGTTTAGATTTAGGACAGAATAAAATATCCCCATCTCAGGGTGAACACCACTTTAAACGATGTTTAATGGCATTAGCCATTTATCCTAAGTAACACTGATGATCAAAAGGTCACTTTCGTCTGAACGGTTCAACTTGTCCCCCAAAAATTCTTGGCTATTATTGCTATGCCAATGTCTTAATTTATCACTGCTCATCAATGAATTAAGTACTTGGATGTTAGCCATTATTAGCTTGTGCTTATGCGGGCGATCGTTAACACTTATCAAACCGGCATTTAAACTACACAGAGTCATTATATTACTATTGGCTTGCTCAGGATGCTTGGCTATTGCGGTAAGTGGTCGAGAATTAGGCGTGTTATTAAGCATGTTACATTTACTCTGTTTTGGCTATTCATTAAAAAGTTTAGAGTTAAATTCACGTAAAGATTTTTACCAAATCGTCTTACTCGGCATTTTTATTCTTGCATCTGTGCTGATTTTTTCTCAATCGTTATTCATTTCGTTTATTGTCATCGGTTTGCTTGTTTTAAATTTTACCGTTTTGTTAGCGTATTTTTGTCCAACGCAAAGTATTAAAAAGCCACTAATTAAAAGTGCTAAAGCATTGATTCAAAGCATTCCGCTGGCTATTGTGTTATTTATTGTTTTTCCAAGATTATCGCCTTTCTGGCAGGTTCCATCAGCAAAGTCTGCTCAAACAGGTTTATCTGAAAGTGTAACCCCGGGTGATATTGCAAATTTAGCCAGATCTTCAGAACTCGCCTTTAGAGTAAAGTTTGCTAACAACATCCCGCAATACAATCAGCTGTATTGGCGAGCAATGGTGATGGATGACTTTGACGGGCGAACATGGCAACAAAGCAAAAACAGATCGCTAAAAAATATTGATAATTCAAATAATATTATCCTAGATATTCCAAAATTGGTGGGACCACAAACACGTTATCAAGTCATAGCAGAGCCTAGTTATCAAAAATGGCTTTTTTCTTTGTCTGTAGTCGACCCGAAAAGCTTGCCGGCTAATCAAATCAGTCTTTTAGCATTGCCTAATTATACGATTAAAAGTAGCAAATCCATTAGCCAAACAACGAGTTATCAAGTCACCAGCTATCGAGAAACAATGCTTAATTCGCCATTAAGTTACAGTGTAAGACAGAAAAACCTACATATACCCATAGGCAGTAATCCTAGATTACAAGAAAAAGGGAAAGAACTAAAATTAACCTATCCAGATGAAATTCAACGAGCGCAGGCCATTTTAGATATCATTAGAGAACAAAACTTCTATTATACGTTAACCCCCCCCCTGTTATCTGGGCATGAATTAGATCAGTTTTTTTATCAAACTAAAAAGGGCTTTTGTGTTCATTATGCCAGCGTATTTACTCTTATGATGAGAGCGTCAGGCGTTCCCGCAAGGTTGGTCGCTGGCTATTTAGGGGGGGAATACAACGAGCAAAGTGGTCATTTAAGTATTTATCAATATGATGCCCATGCATGGGCTGAAATTTGGGTAAAGGATCAAGGATGGGTAAGAGTTGACCCCACTTCAGCAGTCAACCCTGAACGGGTAGAAAGTGGACTATCTCAATCATTACAGCAAGACGGTCTTTTTAATAACGACCTGCTTAATTTACATCGTTATAAACACCTTGCTTGGGTTAATACACTTCGCTTACAGCTTGATTCGCTAGATTATCAATGGGCACGCTTGGTTTTAGGTTATTCATCGAAAATTCAATATGACCTACTAACCCAATGGTTTGGAAATTTTAGAGCCTGGAAGGTAGGCGCTATTATTGGTGGGTCATTAGCGTTAATGATGCTAATCATGTGGTTGGTTAATTTTAGAAAATCTAAAAATAAACCTTTGGTCAAATGGTTAAGCTTGTATCAACAAATTTTAGCGATATTAAAAGCTAAAGGCCTAGAAAAACCAGCCACTATGCCAGCAAAGCAATATGCAGATTTGGTCATTCAACGGTTTCCTTCTCTAACTTTAAGCTTTATTGCGTATACCCAATGCTTTGAAGCATTAATGTATCAAGCATTAACGGATAATCAGAAAGAACAACGTTTGAACGAAATGAATCAATACCAAAAACAGATAAAAACACAATTAAAAAAACTTAAGAGAAAAGCGCACAACAGTAATCTAGATTAATTATATTGATAAGTAGAACTTGCCGTTTTACATTGCTTTAGCAAGCTAGCGAATTCATCAATATCTCTATCGAAGCTATCAACAGGAAGAAACAAGTGATAACCAAAAGCATGGGATAATTGCTCAGTTTGATGAAGAAATGCTGCTATCGGCCCTCTAATTGCTTCACCATTGGGCAGATAAAACGGTTCAAAGTTAATTTGAGCTTGTTCAATCGTCATTAATTGGTGCAGTACACTATAAATAATCAGCCCTTTTTGTTGGTGGATCAATCGATTCGCTAATCGAACCGAAATATTTTTAGCGATTCTATCGATATGAACTAGTTGTATTCCAACATAGGGTAATTCTTCGCGCTGTAGACCAACAACTTCTGAAACTAGATTAATATTTTGAATATCCTGCCATGTTAATTTCCAATGGCCATAGCGGTGGTTGAAGATAATTTTACTAGGTGTCAAATACAAGCTAACCGCAGGTTCGAAAAGCTTAACAACACCAATTAATATGATAACAAGACTAAGTAAAATCATGAATATATGTGAAAGTCGATACATTTGCCAAAAATACTGAGCAGATAAGAAGGTAATAAGTAAAAGTGATACCCCAAAAATACAGAGGAATATCCTATGATGCTTAGCAATAGGCTTAATTGTTATGCTAGGTTGTTTATCAATTTCAGCAGCCATTTAACCGTCATTATTTTTTACTGAGATATACAATATGCCTAATTATTCGCTTGTTTAATAGCGTAATTTATAAATTAGCATACCACCGCGTAGCCAATGGCAACTTTCAGCTGCCTTTTAAAGTAAATATAGCAAGGTCGTAGAGAAGACACTTTAACGCTAAAAAACTATAGGTTAAATACTATCTCCCGCTGGACCTGATTTAGATATAACCACCATAGTATTGGCTGACGGTTTTACAGTGTTGATGTGCTTATCGTTTGATAAAAAGAACTATACGCTTCAAATATCATTAAAACCAAGTTTGACTGAAACGTAGATTAAATAACTTCGTCATAACTGAAGTCGCTTTCATTCAGTCAATAATAGCTTATGAATCCTCCCCATTAATTGAAGACGACGATCAAATCAATCCGACCGTTATTATTTATACTTAAAATATTTCAAAAAAAACATTTCAAAAATAAATATTTTAAGTTTTATTTGATCATTTTAATATTTACACGTACCCTTGGGCTAACTGGGTCAAAGGGGTCATCGAAATAAAATGAAAATATCCGTCAATATTGAACATCCTAATCCTTTGTTTACTCAATTAATTGAGCAGATAAAAAAAGCAGTGCTGGAAAATGACATTGCTGCTGGGGAGGCATTACCTTCTATTCGTCAACTAGCTAATGATTTAGACATTAATCATAAAACGGTAGCGAAAGCGTACCGGTTACTTGAACGAGATAAGGTCATTGAAACTAAAGGGTATCGTGGTACTTTCATTCATCAAAACGCTAAAGAAAACAGCAACATTGATTTAAATGAGTGGGTATTAAGCGAATTAGATAAAACATTAACAAGCTTTAGAGAAGTAGGCATTACTGAGTCAGAAATGCGTATTGCTTTTAATAGCTTAATCAACAATCGTCAAAATTAAGGAAACATTTTATGTGGGATAATTATTTACTTTATATGGTTTTTTTAGGACAAATTTTTGTACTTTCTTTTTACTTTCCAAGAAAGATATTAGGCTTGATCAATACATCTATGCAACAACATTCTAGTGATATGTATCCAAAACTTTATCCGATTAAAGAGAATGAGATCAAAACAAAATTAAAAATATTTAATCTCTTTAATACTTTAGTTTTGTCGATTGGCCTTGCCATTGTAGCCATGAGTATTATCAATAAGAGTGATGACTTGGCAGGATGGGATGATCAAGCCGTGCTTTTCTGCTTTTTAATGCTGCAATATTTACCTATGTTATACCTTGGTGCGCAAGGTTTTGATTATTTAAAACTGATGCGAGAAAAAAATAAAAATGAACATCGTATTGCTGATTTAAAACCACGTAAGTTGCTTGATTTTGTATCAAAGCCATTCCTTAGTGCAGCCCTTTTATCCTACGGTTTATGTGTAGTAACCGTATTATATTTTGTACAATATCCTTTTGATGGATTTGCAGGTTTAGTGAACATTTTAGGCGTTAGTACTTTATATGCCGGATTAGGTTTTGGTATTTATCAAAAAATTTCGGGTAAGAAACATAACCCATTGCAAACAAATGAAGATAGATCTGTTGAAACAACTATCGTGATTAAACTACTGATTTTAACTGCGATATGTTCATCACTTTACCTTGCAATATCATTAATATTAGCCTCCATGAATATGCGTGACTTAGGTAACATAATTTATAGTATATATTTACAAGCTTTTGTTTTTTATGCTTATCAAGTGATGAAGTTTGATCGAATTGATTACAGCGTTTATAAAGCTTAGGTTTGTTTTAACGTCGATAAGTTATTGAAATTAAAAAGACTCAACATACCGCTCAGTATATTGAGTCTTTACTGTTCTATCTTCAAGAACAACGATTAACCTAATTTTAGTTCACAAATCTGAATCACTACATTGAAATTAGCAACATCATCATCGATCAACAAAGGTTAATCACACCTAAACCCCATTCAATAGCACTTACACAAACAAATAAAATACAATGACTTACATGCAACACCCCAACCAAGGTAGTTAATAACTTAATCAGATAATTAACGACTATCACAATTGATATATGTATTTAACTGCTAATTATTGACTTAATGTTGCAACAATGGCTGGATGATCTGAAGGATAAGCGACAACTTTTTTTGCTCTGCCAGTAATACCCGTAACGAAAAGACAATCAAGACCAGCATTTTTTAATAAAATCATTTTTGCTTTTCTCTGTATCATTGATGCCTCTTTACTATCACATTGACTATTAAAATCGCCCAATAATATTTTAGGGTGATTTTTCATTTGATTAAGCAAGGCGCTAGTTTCTTCAGCATTAGCTATTCGTGTAACAACACTTTCATGATCCCAATGGACATTAACTAATAAATAGCGGTTATTCGATTTTTCGATCACAGCGTACTCACCTGTTCTGGTGGCGTTTGGACCATCCGTTAAATCAAAGCGGCCAGATTCAACAAAGCGATTGCCCTGGCAATGATTAATGAAAATTTGAAATTTATGCCGCCAACAGGGTCCAAGTGATTTTTTCAAGGTAATAGCACGCAGATAGTTGGTTGGTAGTTTGTTATCAACATCACTGTCCTTAAGCTGCCAGTCTTCTACGCCTTCTTGAATTCCGAGGATATCAACGTTATGGCTTTTAATTAACTGTGCATAATCATCACTATGCTCAGGCATAGTTTTCCAACCATAAATATTTAGCGACATCACAGTGACTGCCTCACCAACTTGCTCTTCGATGCTTTTAGCAAACGGGCTTGTGGAAATAAACAAAGTAACCAATATTAATATTTTAGCGTACAAAAAAGGTGTCATCTTAATCACGTTAGTCATCTAGTTGATGTGATAATAGCCAGAGATAAAGGTCATCGCCAGAATAAACCCGAGTCCAAGCATCGTGGCCTTTATCTTCATGGACGGTAAAGCGTACATCATCATGGCCCAACTTTTCTAACTCATTTAATCCCGCATAAAAGTACTTAATATTGACCGCACTATCTCGGCCACCAGCAAATACCCACACAGGTATTTTATGCTTAGCAATAGGCGCCATTAAACTTGGGTGCCCCCAACCTACTACAGCGGCAATAGCGGCAAACCTTTTAGGGTATTTACTTGCCATATACCAAGTACCAAAACCACCATAGCTTAAGCCCGATATATAGGTTTTATTAACATTAACTCGGTATTTATGCTGCACGCTATCTAACATGTTTATTAAATCTGTCTCAAGCATTTCCCAGCCTTGGGGTAATAAAGATGCAACATCACTCAAGTCTTTTAATGAAGCAATTCTTTGCATAGCACCATTAATTTTAAACGCTGGTTTTCGCTTGGGCACACCATGAGCTAACCTTTTTGGAATATTATCTTTTAAGCGGTTATCAATATAAGCAATACCCTTTTTATCCCAACCAAACATATGAAGCTGAGGTGAAATGATAATAAATGGCAGGTCTTTTTTCTGCACCCAAGCTTCATGTAAAGGCCCCTGCATCATGACAAAATCTAATTCATCCAGACCGTTACCCCGTTCACCATTACCATGTAAAAATAACATCACGGGCCATTTTTTATCTGGCTGAGAATGGTAATCTCGGGGTAAATAAACAAAATATTCGCGCGAACTACTATCAACACTACTTTGGTAAGGTTCTCGCATTAACTGTTCAACAGAATGCTGCTCTTTTGAATGATGTACTAGTGATACTTTTTTTGTCGATACTTGTGCAATATTGTTAGAACAAACTAAAAATAAGCAGCTCGTTGCGATTAAGCATAATGCTATTTTTTTCATGATATTCCATAATTCAAAGTAATTTATGCCAGAGGGTATTGACGCTGAAACAAGTCAAACCTTTATTTAAGAAATTAACGCTTAGGGATCAGCCAAACATTATTTTCAATATCGACTTTACCCTGCATTTGTTCAATAACGACTCGGTCAATCACATTAATCGCTCGTTGAGCCATCATAGCAAAGGTATCTTCACCAAGTTTTTCAGGTGCATGATCAGGGAAGTTTCTTCGGGTACGGTGAATCCAATAACTTTGCGAAAGGTTGTTTTGTTTAAATGCTTGTTCAACACTAGTTTTTCCAATCATAAACCCTAATAAGCCACCCCAAGTTGCGGCTGGATTATCTGAATCCCAACCAGCTAAAGTGCCTATTTGAATGGTGCGAACTATATCCCCTTCCCCATAGAATAAGCTGACTAAACTGGCAGCGAAATTAATACCCGCCTCAAAGGGATCTTTATAGAGATAACCATCAGCATTATTAAGCTGATATCGATGATAAACTTCATCGCGAGTCTTCTCCCAATTATTTTTATCTGGATTTACCTGATAAGAATTTATAATAAAGTCATACATTTTTGCTGAGGTTGATTGCTCTGGTAATATCAGCCTAGCCTTCTCTGCCAGCCATTGAGTTTGTTGCTGCATGGTGAGTGATTGATCTACTTTAGAAGCCAAAGAATGCATGGTGATATAAAATTGTGAGATCCACTGGGCGTCATATTTAGCAGATACCCGAATAGGCAACTGTGCTATTTTTAGCGCAACATCGGCTCGAACAGGTGCCAACAAACCAAATATTTCCGTGGTCAGCTGGGCATCAATCATCATGTATTTAGTATTGTTTTTAGGTTCACTAGTTTCTGGCGTTAACATACCTTGCGCCATGAGTATTCTGGCTTGTTGATTAGACTCCCATAAAAAGTTCTCTTGAACGGCTTTGCCGTCAGAAAACTTCTTAAACAACGGAGCATCTTCTTCCGAATAGGTATGAGTTAACCAACCCGCGCTAATTTGCTCTGCGGTCAACAAACTTGTTTGGTGAACTTCATGTAAATACTGGTACATATATTCAATGTCAGTATCATCATCGGCTCCCCAAGGTTGTCCTTCTTCAACAAAGAAAAAATCAATAACATCACTATGAGGAACACCTTCCCCCCACATAGCAGGTAGATCCTTACTTCCCCAGTCTTTATCGGTATAAAATGGTAGTGTTTCTGGTGTACCTACCTTATCCATTTCAGTAACAAGCCCAGTCCAGTTGGCAATACTTTGACCTAACCAAAAGCCTTGCAATTTCGATAAATATTCAGCTCTTGATACAGTGTACGACTCACTACTAGTTGTTAGGCTAGTTTCAATATTTTGTTTATTAGTACCCTGTTTATCAGTACTTTGACTACAAGCAGTAAGTGAAAATACCAACAAAAAAATAAACTTGTTCATCTTTATGATTACCTTTATTACCTTATCTAACGATTATTCTCATTGCTGCTGCATAACATATGCAATATAAGTAACTCTTGTTTTAAAGCTTATGAAATGGTTATTTCGAGTATTGTAAAGCACCATTAAATGTAAGCACTTACAAAATAACTAGAACGAGAAAAAAGGTCAACATTGAGAGCAATTAAAAATCGTTCAAATACTCAAACACCTGACATTTGAAAGTTCGACATTATTCATTCATTTATTTGAACTAAAGGGGATTAGTAAAATCAGTATAAAAATCAATGTATAGCAATATTTTCACATGTATTTATAGCGATACAGAGAATACTCATTCACTTGTTATTTTATAAAGGATTAGTTGGTTTTTTTATCAAACCCATCAGACAAATTAATTCATTGAAGACATTTAATGCAAATTTTAACAAGCTGATCAAAATACCTGTTTATTTGTCTATGGGCGAAACCGGTCAACTGCCCCACAAGCATTAATGATATGATGGGGAAGTTGACCTTATTATTCTGATGATTATTCATCCGAATAATGCGCACTTTACAGCCTAAGGTATAATCACCTTGTATACGTTTATTACGTAGTTTATTTGGTATGTTCATTAATAAGTCCTGAAATATGTAAACACATGTCAGGACACGAGACCCCCCCTATATCCTTAAGCGTATACTTAGAACTTCATAAACCAGTCATAGTCGATTTTACTGTTCAATTTTTGTGATAGATATAAACCGAGCTCTCGTAATTGTGCTTTGTCTGGGTAATTTAAGATGAGTACTTTAAGTTTGCTTAATGCTTGTGTGCTCTGTCCTGCTCCGTCCATCGCCAATACAAATGTATAAGCATATTGAGAATTATTAGTCGCTAACTTTATTGCTTCTTCAAACATTAAGATTGCTTTGGAAAGGTTTTTCTGTCGAACAAAATGTAATCCATAAGAATAATGCAAAGCAGCAGATTTCGGGTTGTTCTTGATACCTTTCTTTAATACTGAAGCGACCTGAAATGGCTTTTGCTGAGCACGATAAAGATCAGCTAAGTTAATATAACCCGCTTCAAAATAGGGTTCGACCTTAATCGAATTTTTAAAGGCTATTTCTGCATCTGTTAACTGATTCATTTCAATGGCTAACACGCCTTGGTTAGCTAGCCCTTCTCCACGCCAGCTATTAACATTATTGGCTTGAGTTAATTCTCTAAACGCTTTATCAAAAACCTGTTGATGAGCCGAAGATATTTTACTGGTGACTAAACCTCGTGCGGCGGCGACTCTCACAGCCTTTAATTTATCCATTAATAAAGGGCTAAGATGCAACATTCTTATCTCTGGCGTTAATAACAACGCCGCATTTGCTGCACTTAGTCTAATTAAATTTTCTTGGTGGGTTAAATATGGCTTTAATACCTCGATGGTAATTGTTTGTGTAGTAAAGCTAAGCATTTGTAGAGCACTCGCACGGCTAATAACATCAAGTTTTGTATCTGCAATAATACTTAAATGCTCTTCAATATTAATAGCTTGCCCGCTATTTAGCACCATTAACAACTGTTTGCTATTTAATAACGCTTTTGGCTTACCATGCCACTTTGTTAAGTTGTCACTCGCCCATTGATTGTTTTTATCATCATGGCATTTTGTACAAGCATTAGGGGTATTAAAGGCTAAAGATAAGTCGGGACGAGGAATTTTAAAGCTGTGATCACGTCTATCGTCAACGCCCATGTAGCGATTTGTCGGCATATGACAATTAACACACTGAGCACCTGTGGAATTATCTTCATGTTGATGATGTTCTTTTACATTATAAACTTCAGCGCCATGACATTGCAGACAAAGCCCATTGCCTTCAACCTTTAACTTCATGGTATGTTTATCATGACAGTCTAAACAGTTAACACCTTTTGCAAACATTTTACTTTGCAAGAAGGAGCCATAAACATAAACTTCTTCTTTAATTTGTCCATCCGCATGATAATTAGGCGCAGAGGGCAATTGAGGAGTAAATTGATCTAAAAATGCTTTATTGGGCTCAATACCATCGGTTAAAGGTGCGCGTAATGCATGACATGCAAAACAGCCATCCATGAAAGCATTGTCGCGTGGTTCACCTTGCCAGTGCGCCGTTTTCTCGCCAATACTGCGTAGCCATAGACCTGTAGGATGCTTTGTTGACAGAACGTCGTTCAGTACATTTCGTTTTTGATCTGACTCTGCATGCTCTGACATATCACTATGACAAGATAAACAGCCAACATTGATATTATCAAATTGACTATTGAAATTATTTTTATCCGCATTGTAGTTTCGAACTAAACCATCAGAGTGACAGTCCGCACACATACCATTCCAGTTTTGTAAGGGTTGACGCCAGTGTAATCTGTCTTGTGGACGAATTTCTTCATGGCTATAATTATGATACCAACGTTGTCCACCCTCTTCCTTATTCCTGCTGTCCCACGCAAACGGTAATACTTGTAGCCTTCCAGGCTCTGTTTCAACTAAGTATTGTTGAAGAGGAAAATGCCCGAAAGTATATTTAATCGGGTAAGTATCCGTTTTATTATCATAAGAAATAGTAGTTTGATAACGTTCATCTTTAATAAAAAAATGCGCTTTTTGACCGTAATGTTCAACCCGTTTATTATCAAAATCAGCTAACACTGAGCTTTTATCCGCAATGGCCATTGCTTTACTGTGATCTGATTGTTGCCAGTCATGTTGTGAATTCTGATGACAGGAAATACATTGCTGATTAGTGACAGGTTTATCTTTTTGGAACTCATGCACTGCTGTTTCAACAGCTTGAACAGATAAAATAACAAAAAAACAACTCACAGCAATACTACATAAATAAAAAAACTTCAAAATTTATACTTACCTTAAAAATTAAATTAATGGTTAACTTCACATCACAGTTAACGTCGTAACAATACTTGAACATACAGTTTCACATACGGAAAAACTTACTTTAACTATTGTCCTGTGAATTGCCAATGCTATGATAATACGATACCAAGCCAGCTAAAACTATTGGTTATTGGTAATAAACCTCGTTGTTGAAGTAACTGTTCATTTTCAACCCTTACCAACCGCCAAATTCTAACATCGGACAATCACACCTTTTAATCACCCACTTCAAGTCCACTTTCCAGACTTGATCTTAAAAACTCATCATTTTGATATAACGTATCCAGCGCAGTATAGATATTTTCATTGGCATCTTTAAGTGTTGAAGGATACCAAGTATTTACCTCGTCATTGCCACGTAAACTAATCAATGTGAAACGAGAAGCTATCAGCGCTCATTTATTTTTCACCTCAATTTTCACTTATTTCCACAACCGATACTTGTGTTTGAATTAGTGTAAGTTTTTTATTAATAACAAGATATAAAGACGGCAACACTAACAGACAAATCAAAGTAGTAAATAAAATACCAAACCCTAAAGATACCGCCATAGGAACAACAAATTGAGCTTGCCGTGAAGTTTCAAAGACCATAGGGGCTAAACCACAAAAAGTGGTGATGGTGGTCAGTAATATTGGACGCACTCTTCTTCTGCAAGCCTCTTTTATAGAGTCCATTGCTGAGTAACCTTGTTCAAATTTTTTATTGGCATATTCAACGAGGATCAAGCTGTCGTTAACGACGACTCCAGCCAGAGCCAACATGCCCATTAAACTAACAATACTCAGACCAAACCCTAAGACCATATGTCCCAAAATAGCGCCTACCGCGCCAAACGGAATAATTGCCATAATAACAATGGGCTGCGAGTAACTTCTAAACGCTATTGCTAATAAGATATAAATGCCCGCCAACGCAAAACCTGTACCTAGCTGTAAACGTGAAACACTGTTTGCTATTTCTTCTTGATCGCCACCAAAGACGACTTTTATGCCCGGATATCGTCCTTCTAGCTCAGGCACTAAGTAATTTGTCACCATTTGAGCTACTGCCGGAATACTTTCTTCTGGCAAGATTTCAGCGCCAATTTTTTCGACTCGTTGGCCTTTTCTCCTTAAAATAAAACCTGGTGCTAATACCTTTTTGATAGTGGCAACACTGCCTAAAGGTGCATACCCACCTGCTTTGGTTCGTATTAATAACGACTCAATTTTATTAACATCCCCTCGTTCATGCAAAGGTAACCTTACTAAGGTGGTCACCTGATTACGTAACCTGTGTTGTCTTTGTGCACGAACTCCATAGAGTGACGCACGCATTTGAGCAGCTAATTCACTGGCATCTAAGCCAAGTGCTCGGCCATTTTCATTAAGGGTAAGCTTCCATTGAGGCTTGCCCTCTTCCATGGTATTAACGGTAGCCACGACATTTTCACTGCTCTGCAAAAAGTCCACGGCATCTTGCCCTGCTAGTGCAAGTATCTGGCTATCACTATGACGTAATTCAATGGTCAGAGAAGCTGTTGAAATAGCACTAGAACCACGCCTAGCACCACTAAACCTGAGTTTACCTGCTTTAGGTAACGATATAGCATGTTCTCGCCAAAACTCTTTTATTTGACCTGTAGAAAATTCCCGCTCTTCACTTTCTACCAATAACAAGGCGACTTCAACACTGTTGTCACGAATAATACTGCGAGTACTAACCACACTACTTTGCAGTTCATAGGCTTTAATCATAGATTGGGCGTTAGTCGCTAACCTTTCTCGAAGCACAATGGCTTGTTGCTCTGTAGATGAAGATGATATTTCATAACTGGCTTTTACCCAGCGTCCATCCATTTTGGGGTAAAGGCTAAAACCCATTTTACCGCTAAAGGCATACGCTAAGACAATACAGAAAATAAAACAGGCAATAGAGAGTACCAGTACCGGCCGCTGCAAGCACTTGTTAAGAAATGGCAGATAAGCATGTTCAATGAAATGATTCAATTTCAGATGACATTTTTGCTGCGTTTTCTTAAACCATTTCTCTATTTTACTCGGCTGTTTATCATTAATATGTGCTAAATGAGAAGGCAAAATGAACAGCGCTTCGACCCAAGAAACAGCAAAACACAGCACCACAACAATAGGAATAGCGCCAAATAACAACTTCATACTGCCGGGGAGTAATAACAAAGGTAAAAAGGCGACGATATTAGTTAATATCGCATAAGTTAACGGTTTAGCGACTTCACTAGCCCCTTTGATTGCGGCTTCTTGATATGACATACCCTCTTGAATATGAGAAAAAATATTTTCGCCGGCAATAATTGCATCATCAACAACAATGCCTAAAGCGATGATAAAGCCAAACATAGAAACCATATTAATAGAAACGTCAAAGGTCGGCAGAAAAAGAATCGCGCCTAAAAAAGCACTTGGAATGCCGGCAACCACCCAAAAGGCGAGTTTAAATTGCAGGAATAAACTCATCACTATTAACACCAGAAACAAGCCTATAAAGGCATTGCTAAGTAGCAGGCTCAGTCTTTTTTGATAATTTTTGGCGTCATCATCAACAATCGCAATACCTGCTCCAGGAGGAAGCATAGCCATTATTTCCGGCCACATACTTTCAATAGCATCGGCAATTTGAGAAGGTGTTTGTTCTCCCATACGATAGATATTTAATTGTGCCGATAATTGCCCATTGTAAGTCACTAAATTACGTTCATCAGCAAATCCTTCAGTGACTTTTGCAATTTCGCCGAGCGTTAATTGGTCGCCCGAACGATCTGAAATAATCGGCACATTGGCTAAGTCTTCAGCCCAAAACTCGCGTTGATCAACCGAGACCAAAATGTCGCCATTATCCGCTTTAATTTTACCTGCTGATTTCTCAACGACATTTTTTTTCAGCATTGCTGCAACTTTACTAAGCGTTAAGTTATAAGCTTGTAAGTCAATTTGCGCAACTTCAACATGGATCTCTTCTTGAGGTATACCTCGAAGCGTAACTTGCGAAATATAAGGAGATTGTAAAATACGATCACGCACTTGCTCAGTTAGACGTTTTAATGCAAAGCGCTCTAAGTCAGCATGAACAATGAGTTCCATTACATCGGAAATTCTCGTATCTAATTTAACTGAAGGTTTTTCCATCGCAGTAGGAAAAGACGATATTCGATTAACCGCTTGTTGGGCATCTTGATAAATTTTTTGTGGAAAAGCCCCTGCTTCTAATTCCGCTTTAACTCTTATATATCCCGTATAGATAAAGGTATCAACTTTACTAATACCATCAATGCCATAGAGTGCAGCTTCCACCGGGCCCGCAATAGCTACTTCTAATTCACTCGGTGCAGCGCCAGGATAAGACACCCGAACGGAAACAGTATCTCTAGACGTTTCCGGCATATATTCTTTGCGAATAAAAAAAGACATCACTAAGCCGCCAATAATAAGGGCAAGCATCAATAAGTGCGGGGCAACTTTGTGTTTGATCATCCACTTTATAGGGTTAACTTGCATCAGCTAATCCTTGTCGTTTTTTATTCTTTCGTTGTTTTTTCTTTTGTCTTTCTAAGCGCTCAGTTGGAGAACTTTTAAATTGATTTTGTTCTTGATTTTGCTTGATTTTACTTGCCATATTTTTTCGCGTTTTAACGATCAAACCAACACTGGCAATACCCGGTTTTTCGGCCAATGCTCTATCGCCTGGCTGAATTTTTGTTCGAACATAAATAACATCTCGCCCTTTAAATAGCACCTCAACGGCTCTTTTTTGTAAGGTACTGTTTTGATCAACGACCCAAATAGTATTATCGGGCTGTAACCAAGCATACTTAATGGTCCATGCGTTTTTTATGGCAATCCCTTGTAATTGAACATTGAGAAAATCATTGATAAAAACTTGCGGTTGATCTGCTACTTCACCTTGAGGCGCATCAATCGCTAACAGCACTTTGACTTGTCGATCTTTTTCATCTAATTCCGGTAATACTGAAACAAATTTTGCGGGTCGATAAATACCCTCACCCCATAGTCTAGGCTGTGAAAGTCTTGCTAATTTTATTTTATCTAATATTGCCAAAAATTTATGAGGGATTTTAACTTCAAGCCAATAAACCTCTGTGTTAATAACAGAAAACAATAAAGTATTAGAGGATACTTTCCCTCCTTGCCCTATACTTTTACTGACAACCTTGCCATCGAATGGCATCATCACTGTGGTTCTTGCTAAATTTAACGCCGCTTTTTCGACGTTATTTTTCGCTACGGCTACTTTTGCCTTAGCAACGGTTAATTGTGGCTCTCGTAAAACCAGTGATTGATTGATAACTAATTCATCATCGTTGCCGAGTAATTTTAATTCTTCTTGTGCCAGTATTTGATCCGCTTGCTCTAGAGAAAAACTAGCCTTGGCTTGTTCAAGTTGAGCTTGTTGTGATTTTAATGCTAATTCAAAATCAATGGTTTCAAGTTTTGCTAACCACTGGCCTTTGTTTATGACTCCGCCTGGTGTTGCTAAAACATTTATTTCAGCAACATTGCCCGATACCCGCGCATAAATTTTCACCGACTCAGCAGGAATAACAAAACCCGAGGCATTCCAAACGGGCACCACAGAGCCCTTTTCTAATTTGTGAGTTTGAACAATTCGAACGCGTTTATCTGCCTTATTTTTATTTCCTTTCGGCTGTTGCTCTCCCGTATTTAAAATCAGATAAGCAAAAACGCCCCCTAAAATGACAATAATCATAGGCAATATTTTATTTGAAAGTAAAAGACGACGCATTAAGACTGTTTCCCTAGGATATCATTATGTTGAGTGGTGGCGTGTTTGCTCATTGAAAAATTACCGTGGCTGAGCTCTCGGTATAATAAAACCCTGTTAATGATAACCTTCTTATTTGCATCGATACTTTGCCTTTCAAGAGATAAAATACTTTCTTGCGCCCTAAGCAAGTTCAAATAATTGGTTTTTCCGTTCAAGAACTTTATTACCGTTAATTTTTCCGTTCGCTGGGCCAAATCTAATTGTTCAGCCAAATTTATGGTAATTTTTAATAATTGCGCTTCATTTATCAGTACTTGATTAACACTCGCTATCGCCTCTAACCAGACTTGTTGATAGTCAATTATCAAGGCTTTTAGTTCTAGTTTACGCTGCTCGACCCGCGATTTTCTTTCGCCACTATCAAATAAAGGCATAACCAGTGAGGCAATTAAATTCCCCGACCAGTCATCGAATAATTCTTTGACCGAATTTTTTGATGTCGAATAATTTGCCCTTAAAGTAATGCGTGGGTATTGATTTGAGATAGTCATAGCCAGCTGTTCATTGGCCGCTTTGATTTTAGCGAACGACTGCTCAATGTCAGGACGATACTTTAGCACCTCTGCAGGAACACCCATCTTGGGTAACTCAGGCAATAAAGGCAAAGGGTGCAATGTACGGGTATTTACAGTCTTAGTTGGCACGCCTAACCACAGTGCTAGTGTTTGTTGATAAATATATAAATCGGCATCATTTTTTGATTGCAATACTTCAATAGACTTGAGTAATTTTTGCTGCTGCCAGATATTAGTTACCGAATTTTTACCCATCGCGAAACGCCGAGAAATAACTTTTAATGCATCGTTTGTACGTTGAAATTGTCCGGCCAGCACAAGTTTTTTCTCTTGCTCTGAGATCAAACCTAACCATGCATTACTGATATTTCCTGCCACTAAATTTGCTCTGCCACGATATAGCGCTAACTGTTCTTGATGACTCCAATAGGCTTTGTTTTCATTCGCTGCGATGCCGCCCCATAAATCTAATTCCCAGCTAGAACTTAGCCCTAATGAAGCGCTAGTAACATCGCCAAAATTATCGACATCTGTTGAGGTATTAGCATTTAAATTAAGGATAGGATAAAGATCAGCACCAGCAATTTTAGCATTAATAACACTGCTTTTTAATCTGAGGTTTCTGGCTTTTAAAGAAAGGTTGTCTTGAAGCCCTTGGCTAACGAGTTGAGATAATTCGTTACTTTCAAAACTATTCCACCAACTAATATCAAGTTCACTACTGCCCTGTTGGATAAATGACGTTGGATACTCGACATTTTCAATTACGGGTTCAATCTTTTGAGCGCACGCTGTCAACGTTAGAATAATGACTAAAAGTAGAAATTTCATGATTACAATTAAATTAATTTAACTCCGAAAAAAACAATTTGTTCCAATGAGTAAACTCAGCGAAATCTTTACTGAACAATAGCTAGCATTACCTAAACTAATATTTATGAGTAAATGATACAACTAAACTTACATTCCTTTACATTGCAATTATTTATGAACCTCGGCAAAGGTTTGTCAGGACAGATAAATGATCCAAAGACTGTGCTTAATTTCTATACGAATCACTCTATTTCATTAGACGGGAAGATGAAAATATACGCCTTGCTTGAGTAACTTTTTTAAGTCGATTTCTTTAATAAATCATTTGAAATTTAACGTCTATAGTGTTTTAAGTGCTTTACTAAACAAAGCGCTTATTCAATTTTATGGCTTAAATTACAATGTGAGTTTTCACTGGTATTCTTGATTAGGCTTAACTACATTAATTTACTGGCTTGTTGATAATTTGAAGTTAAAAATTAAATTGTCAGCTCAGGTTAAATATAATATTAAACTTCGATATAAATGATTTTAATTTCAGGCATATAACTACCGAGCTCACCAATAACCTCAGAAAGAATCAACAACCAAACGAAAAAGACCGACTCATTGCGAATCGGTCTGTAAATATCTATTTGTATAGGTTTAGTGGTGCGATATAAATGGGAACCCGCCCCTACATACCCATAAGTATGTTGGGGCTTTAATATCGCTACATTCAAGAGTAGCCATTAACCCTCTTTATAGCTCACACCTCTTGTTCGCCAAACGAAAATCAATAACAACATCATCAACCAATAAAGATTAACTGCGCCACCTCCTCCGCCTCCAGACTCTGCCTTCGGTGTCGTCGTCACGATATTTTTCACCGTGATACTCGTCTGCGTTGAAGTGCTCCTACTTCCCTGACTTATCGTTAATC
>MAAB01041469.1_pt1 | contig 34823 bp, 34 predicted proteins | sample 1115991 | NCBI WGS metagenome assembly MAAB01 (sample SAMN04961124, study PRJNA320927) | seawater metagenome | isolation source: sample BD02T18 sea water enriched with oil for 18 days | place: USA:Gulf of Mexico | collected 2013-07-27
GCGTAGTGACGGTTTTCTGTTTCATATTCCACGTGTGATGTAGCGATTGTAATACCGCGCTCTCTTTCTTCTGGCGCGTTATCGATATCAGCGAAATCTTTTGCTTCACCACCTTGAAGCTCGGCCATTACTTTTGTAATCGCTGCCGTCAAAGTCGTTTTACCATGATCAACGTGACCAATCGTGCCCACATTGACGTGGGGCTTCGTTCTTTCAAATTTCTCTTTAGACATGACTAGTCTCCCCGTCAATATTATCTAGCTATAACAAAAACAAAACAGACAAGAAAATCCCTGTCTAATCAAAAATTGTGGAGCCCACAATCAGAATCGAACTGATGACCTCATCCTTACCATGGATGCGCTCTACCGACTGAGCTATGCGGGCCTAATTCCAACACGTTATGGAGCGGGTGATGGGAATCGAACCCACGTGATCAGCTTGGAAGGCTGGAGTTCTACCATTGAACTACACCCGCGTAACTCTTCAAATCAAATGGTGGAGGGGGGAGGATTCGAACCTCCGAAGGATGAACCGTCAGATTTACAGTCTGATCCCTTTGGCCGCTCGGGAACCCCTCCACTAAAAAAACGGCATTTTCCAGAAATCCGCCCTTCTTGTCAACAACTAAAGTAAATTAAAATACAATTACTGCATTTCGGCTATAAACCTTAGTCGTTTAGAAGGATTATAACTGCGCCGATAAACAAGCCATAGTATACTATTTGCGCTTATATTTTCAGTATTTATGTTCAGGAGTTTTATATGGAGCAGTACCGCGGTACTACTATATTGTCATACCGTCGTAATGGCCAAGTTGTTATTGGTGGCGATGGCCAAGTTAGCCTTGGTAATACGGTAATGAAAGGAAATGCGCGTAAAGTACGCCGTTTATACAATGACCAAGTTATTGCAGGATTTGCCGGTGGCACAGCGGATGCATTTACCTTATTTGAACGTTTTGAAGCTAAACTTGAAAAACATCAAGGTAACTTAACTCGTAGCGCACTTGAATTAGCAAAAGACTGGCGCACTGATCGCATGATGCGCCGTTTAGAAGCTTTACTTGCTGTTGCCGATAGTAAATCATCACTTATTATTACAGGTAATGGCGATGTTATTGAACCGGAACATGGTTTAATGGCGATTGGCTCTGGTGGCCCCTTTGCCCAATCAGCGGCAACAGCATTAATGGAAAATACCGAATTAAGTGCTCGTGATATTGTTGAAAAGAGCCTTAATATTGCTGCAGACATCTGTATCTATACCAACCATAACCTTACTATTGAAACATTAGACAGCGAGTCATAATAAATCACTATGCAAGTATTAACTCCAAAACAAATTGTTCAAGAGCTTGATAAACATATCATTGGTCAGCAAGCAGCAAAAAAAGCGGTCGCTATTGCTTTACGTAATCGCTGGCGTCGTAAGCAACTATCCTCTGAGTTACAGCATGAAATCACGCCTAAAAATATTTTGATGATTGGTCCTACTGGTGTTGGTAAAACTGAAATTGCTCGTCGTCTTGCTAGCCTTGCTAATGCGCCTTTTATCAAAATTGAAGCGACCAAGTTCACCGAAGTCGGCTATGTAGGTCGAGATGTTGAGTCGATTATTCGCGACTTAGCTGAAACTGCAATGAAGATGTTACGTGAACAGGCCATCACTGCTGTAGAAGCTCGAGCTCAAGATGCTGCGGAAGAACGAATCTTAGATGCTTTATTATCGCCAGCACGTGATCAAGAAACTGATGAAGATTCCACTACACGCCAGCGCTTTCGTAAAATGTTGCGTGAAAGTAAGTTGGACGACCGTGAAATTGAATTAGAACTAAATGCACCTAGCGTTGGTGTTGAAATAATGTCCCCTCCTGGCATGGAAGAAATGACTAACCAGTTGCAAGATATGTTTCAAAATATGGGTTCTGCTCGCAAATCAACTCGTAAACTGACCGTTGAAAAAGCACTGCGGGCATTAACCGAAGAAGAAGCCGATAAGCTTATCAATGAAGAAGACTTAAAAGTTCAAGTCATCGAAGAAGTTGAACAAAATGGTATCGTTTTCTTAGATGAAATAGATAAAATCACTCACCGCAGTGATGGTAGCGGTAGCGGTGCTGATGTATCACGTGCTGGTGTGCAACGTGACTTACTACCCTTGGTTGAAGGCAGTACCGTTTCAACTAAATACGGCATGATTAAAACAGATCACATCTTATTTATCGCATCAGGTGCATTTCACTTAAGTAAGCCTGCTGATTTAATCCCTGAACTACAAGGTCGTCTACCTATTAGGGTTGAACTTGATGCCTTAGGTGCAAAAGAGTTTGTCCGTATTTTAACGGAACCTGATGCCTCATTAACCGAGCAATATATTGCTTTATTAGCGACTGAAAATACCCAATTAGAATTTACTGATGAAGGACTGCAACGACTTGCTGAGTTGGCATGGCAAGTAAATGAGCAAACTGAAAACATTGGCGCTCGCCGCTTACACACTTTGTTAGAAAAGCTATTAGAAGAAGTATCTTTTGATGCCAGCCATGAAGATGCAACGCCTGTTGTTATTGATGCTGACTATGTTAATAGCCAACTAACCGTATTAGTAGAAGACGAAGACTTGTCTCGTTATATTCTTTAGGAAATAAATCGCATGGCAAATCAAACGATACCCAGTGGCATCACCTTACATAAAAAGTCTAAATCTTTAGAACTTAATTATGGTGATGCTAGTTACTTACTCACCGCCGAATATCTACGGGTGTATTCGCCGTCGGCAGAAGTACAAGGTCATGGTCCTGGCCAAGAAGTCTTGCAAACACATAAAGAAAATGTCGGCATTAATCAAATTGAACCTGTTGGTAACTATGCCTTAAAAATCTATTTTGATGACGGTCACGATAGCGGTCTATTCACATGGGACCACCTTTATCAATTAGCGACTGAATACGATGAACATTGGCAAGATTACTTAAACCGGCTCCAACAAGCTGGTTACCAACGACAATAATAATAAAGGTATCGCTTGTGGAACAGAAAAATACCACCCATTTTGGTTACAAAGAAGTCCCTGTCGCTGACAAAGTTAAACATGTTGCAGGCGTATTTCATTCTGTCGCTGGTAAATACGACTTGATGAATGATCTGATGTCGATGGGCGTACATCGTTTATGGAAGCGCTTTACCCTGCATACTAGCGGTGTTCGTCGTGGTGCAAAAGTATTAGATATCGCCGGTGGCACCGGCGACCTCGCCTTAAAGTTTTCCAAAATGGTCGGCAGTACCGGGCAAGTGATATTGGCAGATATTAATGCCAGCATGCTTAATGTTGGTCGCGATCGGCTGACTGACTTAGGCATCACCGGTAATATCAATTATGTGCAAGCCAATGCAGAATGCCTGCCCTTCCCTGATAACAGCTTTGATTGTATTACCATTGCCTTTGGCTTGCGTAATGTAACCGATAAAGATGCTGCTTTACGTTCTATGCATCGCATACTAAAGCCAGGTGGTCAGTTATTAGTATTAGAGTTTTCGCAACCTGATGGTTGGTTGGCACCGATTTACGATACCTATTCATTTAAGCTATTACCTAAAATCGGTAAAATATTTAGCGGCGATGAAGAAAGTTACCGTTACCTCGCTGAATCCATTCGCATGCATCCCGATCAAGAAACATTAAAATCGATGATGACTGATGCCGGTTTTGAACGCTGTGATTATAATAATATGTCTGCTGGTATCGTCGCCCTGCATAGCGGCTACAAATTCTAACTCAGATGACAATGTTATTAAAACCAGCTGAATTGACTCTTAACGCCGCTTTAAACCTCGATCCAGAAAGCAAACAAAAACTAGTACAATTTGAGCAGCGCAGTCTGGTTATTGAAATAACAGATATTACTTATACGATCAGCGTTGCAATCAATCAGCAGCAATTAGTATTAGCCAACAATGCTCTCGACGCAGCGGACCTTACTATCTCTGCTAATGCCATCACGCTTATCAGACTTGGCCAAAATCCAGATAACTTGTTTTCATCCGATGTTGAGATCCATGGTGATGTGCAGTTTGCCAAACAACTACAAGACTTTATCGAAGGCTTTGATTTTGACTGGGAAGCACTCCTCGCTAAACTTACCGGTGACACCTTAGCTTATCCCATCGCTCATGGTTTACGCCAAGCAGCTAGCTGGGCAACGTCGACCCAGCAATCTATGCAGCTCAATTTGGCAGAATATCTTCGTGAAGAAGCTCGTATCCTTCCTGACAAATCACAAATTAATGACTATTTAACCGACATTGATAAACTCCGCGCTGACTTTGATCGACTAGAAGCTCGAATTAATCGATTACAAGGGAATAAATAATGAAAGTCAGACAAGTGTTTCGACTCATTCAAATCAACCATGTATTAGCCAAACATCGACTTGATGACATCATTCAAGCGACCCATATTTTACGGCCGCTACGTTATCTGAGTTTTTTATCACCTTATCGCTGGCGCAATAAAACAGATGTGCCTCGTGGCGAGAGATTAAGACTCGCTTTGCAAGATCTTGGTCCTATTTTTGTAAAAGTAGGTCAATTATTATCGACACGGCGCGACTTATTACCAGAAGATATTGCTGATTCTCTGGCCAAACTACAAGATCAAGTTGAACCATTTTCCAACGAACAAGCGCTAGCTATCATCCAACAAACTTATGGTGAACACGCTATTGCAGAGTATTTCAGCCATATTGATGAATCTCCTTTAGCATCAGCATCTGTCGCCCAAGTACATGCAGCACAATTGATTGATGGCACAGAAGTCGTACTAAAAATTATTCGTCCCAATATTAAACAAGCCATTAAACGCGACGTAGACTTATTACATACCCTCGCCGCTTTAGCGGAACGGTATTGGTCAGAAGGCAAACGCCTTCGTCCTAAAGAAATAGTTAACGAACTAGAAAAAAACCTGTTTGATGAGCTTGATATGATGCGTGAAGCAGCATCAGCCTCCCAACTTCGACGTAACTTTGAAGATGGCTCTTTATTATATGTGCCCGAAATACATTGGCCATTAACCAAGAATAAACTATTAGTTCAAGAACGCATCTATGGCACCCCGATCGGTGACATCGCGGCTTTAAAGCAACAAAATGTAAATCTGGAACGCTTAGCAGAAGTCGGTGTAGAAATATTCTTTACCCAAGTGTTCAAACACAGCTTCTTCCATGCTGATATGCATCCCGGCAATATCATGGTTGATGCCAGTAATCCTGAACAGCCGCGTTATATCGCCGTTGATTTTGGCATCATGGGTACACTCGCCCCTGATGACCAACGCTATTTGGCTGAAAACTTCTTAGCCTTCTTTAATCATGATTACCGCCGTGTCGCCGAACTACATATTCAATCTGGTTGGGTGCCAGCCGATACCCGTATTGATGAATTTGAAGCCGCTATCCGCAGTGTTTGTGAGCCTATTTTTGCCAAACCACTGAAAGAAATCTCCTTTGGCCAATTATTATTACGCCTATTCCAAACGGCACGCCGTTTTAATATGGAAGTACAGCCACAATTAGTTCTATTACAAAAAACACTGCTTAATGTTGAGGGCTTAGGTCGTCAGTTATATCCTGAACTCGATTTATGGAAAACAGCGAAACCGATACTTGAACAATGGATGCATGAAAAAATGGGCTGGCAAGCAGCCTTAGCAACATTCAAGCAAGAAGTGCCTAACTGGGCAGAAACGCTCCCCACCCTACCTCGCAAACTTCATGAAATCGCTCAGCAAGTACAAGCAGGTAAGCTCAAAATGCAGTTGTCTTCCCACGACTTACAGCAACTCAAACAAGAAGTACGTGATGCTAGTTTCCGAAATGCAGGAGCACTCAGTGGTGCAGCCTTTATTATTGGTGCAGCCGTCATTAAAGGTTTAGATGGTTACGCACCATCAATGTTTATTGGTATTCCAACCATGAGCTGGGTTTTCGGCTTATGGGGTGGCATTCTGCTCTACCTTAGTCTTTCAGATAAGAAGTAAATACAAATGTTTAAATTAATTGGTATCGCCTTAGGTTATTACCTACTTGGCATCTTTGGCGCTTTTTTAGGTTATATGATCGGTAGCAGTGTTGATCGTGCTCGTGCTTATGGTATCGGTGGCGTAAACCCGCTGAGCGCAGGTCAGCGTCAAAAAGTCTTCCTCGATACTGTGTTTGTCTTGATGGGCAAGTTAGCCAAAGCTGATGGTCATATCTCACGCGACGAAGTAGATCATGTTGAAGCCTTCATCAAAAAAGTGGGCATGACTGCCGAACATCGCCAAGAAGCAATCAATCAATTTAAAAAAGGCTCTGCTACTGATTTTGATATGACTGAAACACTAGACCAATTTATGGCTAGCTGTGGACAGACACTCAATTTAAAACAAGTATTGTTAATGTACCTCACCGTAATGGCTTTAGCTGACGGTAAAGTTGATCCAGCAGAAAAAACAGTTTTAGAACAAATAGCACTGCATATTGGTTATAGCAAAGCAGAATTTAACCGTATCTTAGAAATGGTATTGAACCAGGCACACTTTGCTCAAGGCCAAACCAATCCTGCCGATGCTATTGCTGATGCTTATAAAGCCTTAGGTGTTACCGCTGACCAAACTGATCAACAGATCAAACGTGCCTATCGAAAACTAATGAGCCAATACCACCCTGACAAACTAATCGGCCAAGGTGTACCGGAAGATATGATCAAAGTTGCCACCGAGCAAGCGCAAGAAATTCAAGTAGCCTATGATTTAATTAAAAAACATCGTGCTAAAACGACGCCTTAATTCACATGATAAAAAGGGAGAGCCCTAGTACCAAAGTACTATAGGTATAGACAAAATACATGTGTTACCCTTACCTCCGTAACACTTCAAACCAAGCCAAACTCGGTGTGAACCAAGGACGGAAAGTTACAGACCTTAAATGTATTTTTAAGGTGGCTGTGCTGCATTAAACTTAAGGAATAGATTAATGAAAAAAGGTTTTATATTTGGCTTGCTAGCTCTGGCAAGCATCTCCTCAACAGCAATTGCAGCACCAACTACTCTGTCAACAATTAACACTTGGGAAACAGCTACAGGTCTTCTTGCACCTTATCAAAACCAAGTAGGTATCGCTAGCTGGAATTATGATACCGATTTATCTGTAGCGACTTCCACATCTACAACATTAGCAAGTGGCACAACAATAACCACATATACCTCTCCCTCGTATACGCTTACAGGTACTGGAGGGACATCATTTGAGAACCAAACATTTAGTTATAGCGTGATAAATAATATCAGTCCTGCAACTGATATCTCTGCAATTCTAAATAGCGCGATTGTCAGCTCTGATCTGCTTGATAAAATGGTCACTCCTCATGGTTTAAATCCTAACGACACATACGACATGGTGTTATTTGATGTAAATCATGCATTTGCTACTGACCCAACGTCAGGCATATATTTAAGCGGACTGAATATTTTCAAGGAAGATTTTTTCTCAAGTACAATATCATCTCTTCCAACAGCTGAAGAACTAGTTAGTAACAGTCTTTTTACATATGGCGTATTAACGGCAAGAGAAGTTACGAATACTAATCCAACCATTCATGGTTATGCTAGCTTTGCAACATCTCCGTCTGCAGTACCCGTACCTGCAGCAGCCTTGATGTTTGCACCGGCGTTATTAGGCTTCTTAGGCCTGCGTCGCAAAACTAAAAACATAACAGCTTAGACAACTTAACTCGAACAACAAAAAAGCCGTAGTGGATTCACTACGGCTTTTTTTCGTCTCAGCAAAGGTGACTTACTAACCAGCTTGTTACCAACACGATAGTAAAACACCATCCAACACTAGACACCTTTACTTCTTAAATTGCTGTAGTAGGACCAAAACTTTCATAGTGAATGGATTCTTCGGCAAAGCCCAACTCCAAACCACATTGCTTTACCGCAGCCATAAAGGGTTTAGGTCCACACAGGTATACAGCAGTAGCCGTTTTAATATTAAATTCATCTTCGGTTAACCACTTATTTAATATGCTGGCATTTAAGTAACCTTTATTATCGCCATTATCACTGTCTATAAAGCTGGTTTTATATCGAAAGCCTGTTTCAAGCTGCAGTGAAGTCAATTCTTGTTTCAATATCTGATTTTCTTCATCTCGCTGGCACTGAATAAACAGAATATTTTCTGCTGTGACACCTTTAGCAAGTGCTTCATACAACATACTTAATAACGGAGTTATGCCCACCCCGCCGGCTATAAAGACATGTTGCTTTGCATTAAGGTCTAGATTAAATACACCCGCTGGTACTTGTAGCTTAACGACTGTTTCTGCCGGACTTTTATGCAAATGGTTTGAGACCAAACCTTGTAACTCCGCTTTGGTGGTGATCCGTAAATAATTCTTCCCTGATTGACCTGATAAAGAATATTGGCGAATTTGTTCGTAGTCTGAATTATCAGGCGATACTTTTATACCGACATACTGACCACCATGAAATACAGGTAATGCACCTTTATCTTTTGGCTGTAAATAGAAAGACTTTACTTCTGGCGTTTCGCTAACAATATCGGCAATCACAAATTCACGAAAACCACGCCAGCCGCCATCGACACTTTCTTTTTCTTTATACAAATCTTCTTCGGTATTGATAAATACATCAGCCAATACGCCGTAAGCTTCAGCCCATGCTGTAAGTGCTGGATGCTCATCTGGCAAAGATAATACTTCTTGAATTGCCGCTAACAAGTGCTGACCGACTATCGGATATTGTTCTGGCTTGATACCTAAGCTGACATGTTTATTGGCAATGCGTTGTACCGCAGGAATCAACGCTTCAAAATTGGTAATATTATTTGCATAGGCAAATACTGCATCAGCCAAAGCCCGTGCTTGGTTGCCATCTTTTTGATTGTTTTCATTAAAGATATTTTTTAATTCTGGGTGCGCTTTAAATAAGCTTTCATAAAAATGTTCGGTTATTTTTTGACCATGCTCGGCTAATAATGGAATGGTTGACTGTACGGTTTCGATTGTTTGTTGGCTTAACATTAGACTATCCTCGCAGCAAATTAAAACATTCATATATAATGAATGTTTAAAAGATGCATTATATATGTACCTTTTGGTTATGCAAGCCTTTATAATTTAATTGTACTTAACCTCAATCGTAAGCTACTCCTATGCAACTAACTAAACACACTGACTTTGCCTTTAGAACGTTAATCTATTTGGCAATGATGAATCAGAAAATCACTACCATTCAGAAAATAACCGAGCGTTTTGGCATATCAAAGAGCCACGCTATGAAAATCGTTAATAAATTAGCTCATGCTGGCTGGGTTAAAGCGGTTCGAGGCAAAAATGGTGGCATATTATTAGGCTGCGATGCTAATAAAATTTCGCTTCGTGATGTAATTGAGTTAATGGAAACCACATTAGAACCAGTGAATTGTAACCATCCTCCCTGCCTTATTGCAGGCGCTTGTAAATTAAGAGGGGTTTTATGGCAAGCTCAACAACAATATCTGAACTTCCTCGCGCCAATGACGCTAGCTGATTTAATTGATACTGAAACCAGTAAATTAATTAATGCCTGAACATAACTTAAACAGCCGTAGTGAACTCACTACGGCTGTTTAAAACGACTATATTTGTCTTATGCTGCTGATTTGCTCGCTTTGCGGCGTAGGCCTAAGAAGCCTAATAAAGCGGGTGCAAATAAGAATGCTGCAGCTGGAACAGGAACAGCAGAAACATTAGTTAATTCAATCGTTGCAACCTTTTCACCATTTGCAAAGTTGAAACTACTGGTATCGATACCATCGGCATTGATAAATAAAGCATATGCCAAGCCGAAATCTTCCACCAAGGTAACAACACCATTTTCATCGGCACCTTGGTTAGGTCCAGTTTGGCCTTGGGCTATTCCAAATAAGCCATTACCTGCTGAAGTAGAAAAGTCATTAATTTCGGTGCCAGCATCATAAACATTAAAGACGTCGATAGTTAATGAAGATTCCAAACCAGTTAGTAAGCTTTCTATACTAAATGCAGATGGGTCACCATTGGCAATAAAGAAGTCTGAGCTTAGTAAGAACATAGAGGCATAAGAAAAATAGTTATTGCTGCCGTCTTCGCTTACTGTAAATGTATTTGTTGTTGAAGCACTAGGAGCAACTAGCCCGCCAACTACACCATCAACCCCATTTGCTGTTGACGCAGTGAAGCTCTGGCTCAATAAACTGGTATTACCATCTTCAGCAATTGCTTCTATACCAGGACTCGCGATACCTCCTAGATCAAAGCTATCAAAGGAACCATCGTGAAAGCCAGCCCAGACGGGTGTCAAATAGCCCTCACCATTGTTCGTTACGGTTACCTGTATCTCTGCGGCAGTTATTACTGAGCTTGCTAGTAATAATGTTGAGGCGACAGCCAACATGCTTTTCTTTGTTACGTTTGTCATCAAAGTATCCTTCCTGATTAGGTTTATTGGTTAATAAAACGTGGCTTTGCCAACGCTTATTACCAATACGTAACCAATCATCAAAACGATACTTTTATAAAAAGTTTTTCTTACTTTCTTTGAACCAATGCTCAGAAATGTTTTGTTCAGCGCAGCTTTAGCATGATAAAAGCCAACAATGCTCCCACTAAACCAACACTAAGCCCCGGTAAGATATGTTCGGTTAGAATATGCATCGGTTCATACATACAAGCGAACTGCATGACCATTGCTGGCACCACTCCGGCGGCTACACCGACTAAGGCTCCAGCTATCACAGGTTCGGTTGGCCATTGCTTTTTCACCCAAAGCAGACCAAGCAATAATGCAGGCACGGAATATAAAAATGTTTCAACGTAACAAAACTCACGCTTACCGAGCATCGAAGGTTCTAAAGCCGGATGACTAAGACCAAATAGATAAAGACTAATCCAGCCAACTAAAATTAGAACTGGCCAGGCTAGTATGCGTATTTTGCTTCTAGGAGCAGGAATGGCCATTTCAAACGCAGTGTATATCAGCGTTATTACAGCAATAAGGCCAATAACGGTTTCAATGAAAAACTGCGGTGAGCTCAGTAAGGAATCAACAGCACCCGATCGGAATGGACCGGTCAGCGAAAATATAATAATCGCCAATGCAAATGCACTAGCAAACCAATACATAGCTGAAACTCGTGTATTAACAGCATTAACTGGAGTTAACTCTGTTGTTAAATTATCAATAAAATTACGGCGACTTGTTTTCATTCGTTAGCTTGCCATTGTTTTTTTATTTTATTCAAACCACGACGCAACCGGCCTTTTAGCGTGCTTTCAGTTACACCTAAAGCAATCGAAGCTTCGTTGGTAGTCATGCCCATTAATTTCGTCATAGTAATTGCTGATCGTTGTTCATCTGATAAGCAGAACAATAACCGTTCGCCATCAATCACTCGATCTAAATCTACATGATTGCTCTCTGCTTTATCAAGTTGGGTCTCGGCAGCAACTGCTTTTTTATGCGTATCTGCTCGTCGAAGAAGATCTATTGTTTTATGATGAATAATGGTGAAGAACCAAGGCCTGAATAACCTATTCGGGTCAAAGGTATGGCGGGCTCGATGAATTGCCAACAAGCTTTCTTGAATGCAATCTTCCAGATTGTGTAAATTACCAAAATTTGCACGCAAATATTTTTCAATTACCACGCTAAGTTCGGAAAGTAATTGATTATATGCGTGAACATCACCCAGCTGACTTTGCACCATTAAGTCAGACCAGCGCTGTTCATCTTCTATCCTTGCTGCAGATTTTATTTCTGAATTCATACCTATCAAAAGTAAACCAATCCCATGTGATTAGTTCAGACTAATAGGTTTAGATAATGTTACAAAGTATTGAAACTTCTAGAATAGGCCGCTTATTTCACCAGCATCGTTAACATCAATTCGTTCACTGGCTGGACGTTTTGGTAAGCCGGGCATAGTCATAATGTCACCACAGAGTGCCACTATAAACTCAGCGCCTCTTGATAAGCGAACATCACGGATCGTTAAAGTATGACCCGATGGCGCACCTCGCAGGCTGACATCACTGCTAAACGAATAAGGTGTTTTTGCCATACAAACGGGTACATGGCCATGCGTTTCACTAAAACGCTCTAATTTAACCAAAGCTTTTTTATCAAAAATAACTTCTTCAGCGCCATAAAGTTTAGTTGCGACAGTTTTAATTTTATCAACCAGCGGCAAGTCATCTTCATAAAGTAGTTGGAAGTTACTTTGGTCATCATCAATCATTTCAACAACCATCTGTGCCAATTGTTCGGCACCTTTACTGCCATCAGCCCAATGTTTAGCTAATATAACTTTGGTACCCAAAGCTTCTACAGTAGTCCGTATCAGATCTATTTCAGCATCCGTATCATTAACAAAGTGATTGATTGCCACCACACATTGCACACCAAAGTTATCTTGAATATTCGATAAGTGACGTTTTAAGTTGGCCATGCCTTTATCTAAAGCAGCTAGGTTTTCAGCAGCTAAGTCTTTAACGTCAACGCCACCGTGATACTTTAATGCTCGTACAGTAGCAACAACCACTGCTAAATCAGGTTTTAAGCCTGCTTTACGACACTTAATATTCATGAACTTCTCAGCGCCTAGATCAGCACCAAAACCCGCTTCCGTAACAACGTAATCAGCTAACTTTAATGCCATTTTAGTGGCAACTACAGAGTTACAGCCGTGAGCAATATTAGCAAACGGACCACCATGAACAAAGGCAGGGTTATTTTCTAAGGTTTGAACCAAATTTGGTTTTAGTGCATCTTTCAATAATGCAGTCATCGCACCATGTGCTTTGATATCTTTCGCAGTGATCGCTGTGCCATCAACAGAGTAGCCGATTTGAATATCTGCTAATCGTTGCTTAAGTTCAGCTAATGAACTAGATAAACATAAAATCGCCATCACTTCAGAAGCGACAACAATATCAAAGCCATCCTGACGAGGGAAACCATTGCCTTTACCACCCATGCCAACAACAATGTCTCTCAAGGCCCGATCATTCATATCGACCACTCGTCCCCACGTGACCTGACGAATATCGATATTTAATTCATTACCATGATGAATATGGTTATCAATCATCGCTGCTAATAAATTATGAGCAGCCGCAATAGCATGTAAATCACCGGTGAAGTGAAGATTAATATCTTCCATCGGCACTACTTGTGCATAACCGCCGCCTGCAGCACCGCCTTTCATCCCAAAACAAGGTCCCATTGAAGGTTCACGGATACAAACCATCGAGTTTTTGCCGATATAGTTCAGTGCATCACTTAAACCTATCGTAGTCGTGGTTTTACCTTCCCCTGCTGGCGTCGGACTGACAGCCGTCACTAGAATAAGTTTACCGTCAGCTTGGGCTTCCAAGTCAGCCATCACATCTAATGAAATTTTCGCTTTATAACGACCATATTGTTCTATGGCATCAGGCTTTAAATCAAAACGCTGTTGTGCAAGCGTGGAAATATCTTCCATTTTTGCCTGTTGGGCTATTTCAATATCTGACATGTTTTCTTCCGACGGCCTAAAATATCGAAGAATTATACTCGACTTTGACTAACTATTCGCCTTCACTCACCCCAGCGAGGCAGCAATTGATGCTCAACTCCAGCCTGGTCAAGGATACGGGCCACTACAAAATCTACAATGTCTGTCAGCTCAGTTGGCTTAAAATAAAAGCCGGGACTTGGTGGGAATATACACACGCCCATCTTGGCTAGCTTGAGCATATTTTCTAAATGAATCACTGAAAATGGTGCTTCACGTGGTACCAAAATTAACTTTCGACTTTCTTTTAACATCACATCAGCAGCACGGTTAATTAAATTATCGCTACTACCGACTGCAATTGATGATAACGAACCCATCGTACAAGGACAGACAATCATAGTACCGACACGATGTGAGCCACTAGCCAATGGTGAGCTCCACTGTTGTTCACCATAAACCCGTAACTGTTCCGGCTGACAATCAAACTCTGCTACTAATTTTTTATGCACATCACTCGGCCGTGCCGGTAATTTCCAGTCCAACTCGTCAGCTAATACAATGCGACCGGCCGCCGAGATCATCAAGTGCACGGTCAGTCCTTGAGCCAGTAATACTTGTAATAATCGTTGACTATAAGGTGCGCCGGATGCGCCTGTGATTGCTAATGAAATTTGCTTGTTATCTATCATCGTTCTGCCAATGCTGTTAGTAAGCGCTGATGTATGCCACCAAAGCCACCGTTACTCATAATCAATACTTCGTCACCCGCCTCAGCTTCTTGGCACACCAAATCAATAATCTCGCCAATACTGTTTTTGATACTGGCCTTATCTCCTAGCTGTTGCTGCACATTGGCAAGTGACCACTGCAAATCATTGTCTTCAAATAACACAACACGATCAGCTTGTTGTAATGAATCAGCTAAGGTTTGTTGGTGAATACCCATTTTCATCGTATTGGACCGCGGCTCTAATACTGCTATTAATTTTCGTTCGCCGATATTTGCACGTAAGCCCTGGACCGTTGTTGCAATCGCAGTCGGGTGATGAGCAAAGTCATCATAAACGCGAACATCGTTAACTTCGCCGCGTAACTCCATCCGGCGTTTAATACCTTTGAAGTCAGCTAATGACTGGCACGCATGTTCAAAAGTTACACCAACATGATGCGCTGCAGAAATAGCAGCCAGAGCATTGCTAACATTATGCATGCCCATCATCGACCAATTAACATGGCCTACTTTCTCATCATGATAGAACACATCAAAGTCACTGCCATCTGCACTGACATTTTTTGCCTGTAGCTCGCCTTCACTGATACCTAATGTTTGACGAGGTGTCCAACAGCCCATCGCTAATGTCTGTTCAATCGCAGCATCATTAGTCGGTGAAATAACTAAACCTTCAGCAGGTACCGTTCGAACTAGGTGATGAAATTGTTTTTGAATCGCGGCGAGATCATCAAAAATATCAGCATGATCAAACTCTAAATTATTAAGTACTACCGTGCGAGGATGATAATGAACAAATTTTGAACGCTTATCAAAAAAGGCCGTGTCATACTCATCTGCTTCTATAACAAAAAATGGTGTCTCACCTAAACGAGCAGTTTCACCAAAATTACCAGGTACTCCGCCAATTAAAAACCCAGGTGCCATGTTTGCATCTTCTAACAGCCATGCTAATAAGCTACTGGTGGTCGTTTTACCATGAGTTCCGGCAACAGCAAGTACCCAGCGATCTTTCAATACATAATCTGCTAACCACTCAGGACCAGAAATATAAGGTAGACCTTTATTAAGCACATACTCAACTGCAGGGTTGCCGCGTGACATGGCATTACCCATAACCACAAGATCAGGAGCTGGGTCTAAGTGTTCAGCTAAATAACCTTCTTGCAAGTCAATACCGGCAGCTATCAACTGATCGCTCATCGGAGGATAAACATTGGCATCTGAACCTGACACAGTCATGCCGAGAGAACGAGCAAGCAGTGCGACTCCCCCCATAAAGGTGCCACAGATTCCTAATATATGAATATGCATCAAGCGATTCCTGAAACAACAAGACCAACCATAATTAACGACAGGATGGTGTAACTAATAGTAAGCAATACAGCCGAACTCGGCTTGATTTCTAATGAAGTTCTAAATATATGAGCTGTCACCATTAAACTCCACAGCATTAAACCAATCATCATTAACATCGCTAAACCAGATAATTGACTAGGCTCATTTACCGATACTTGTTTAAAGAAGTAAACAACTGGGATACCAATAATGCCTAAACAACTTCCAGCACCTGCCAATGCAGTAACTGTTTGTTGAAAACGGGGATCAAAACCTCGAAGCCGTAATAATAGCCAAGTAAACAGAATCATCATTAATAGATCAGTCAAACTAGAGAACAAGCTAATATCCCAGCTTTGGTCAATACGACTAATGGCCACACCAATCATAAAATAGGCTAGTAAGGTGAGTTTCATTATCCAGTGGGAACTAATAACGTCCGCCGGGCTGGCTTTAAAAAAACAGATTTCAAGGTAACGGAATATGATATTCATACCAGCATGATAACGTGTCACTCACTATCTACAAACCCTTATTACATATTGGTTACCGATCAATAGCCATAAAAAAACCCGGTGATGTGAAACTCACATCATCGGGTTTTCTTTTTACTTCAATAAACTAAGCTTTAGTCATCGAGCGCTAAGCCCCAAGGCTTTTTACCTACATTAATATTCATAGTTGTTTTTTGCGTTGCGGTATCAACCACCGAGACGGTATCACTGACGCCATTAGCAGTATATAAAGTTGAGCCATCGCGACTTAACTCCGCCCCCCAAACACGTTTACCAACCTCAACCGTTGCTTTCAACTCTAAGGTTTTAGCATCAAGAATCGCGACTTTAGCTGCACGGCCGGTTGTTAGGTATAAAGTTTGATCATCTGGGCTAATCTTAATTGCCATCGGCTTAGACTTTGGAATATCCAATACGACTTTTTTAGTAATAGTGAATGTTTTAGTATCAATGATAGCTAATTCATTCCCAATTTCACTACTCACGTAAGCCATACTGCCATCACTGTTAAAAGCTAATCCTCTTGGTCGTGCCGCCACTAAGATATTGGCAATCACTTTATATTCCTTGGTATCAATTACGTGAACCATGTTGGTTGATTCACTCGTGACCAAAGCAATTTCACCGGTTGGCGATACAGCCACGCCTTCAGGCTCTAAGCCTACACGAATCTCTTTAATGACCTTTCCTGTTGAAGGATTGAGCACAGTTGCTTTAGCATCATCTTCATTGGATAAATAAAGATTGCCGTTGGGATGCACATCAAAGGTTTCAGGATCATCGCCGGCATCTAACTTGCCTAAAAACTCTAAAGTCTGCACATCAACCATGCCAATAGCATTTTCTTCACTTAATGCAACATAGAGAGTTTTTTGGTCAGGCGACAAGCCAATACCACGAGGACGGTCACCAATATTTAATGTGGTTTCAACTTTACCAGTACGTGAGTCAATCACGCTGACGGAATTACTTTTTTCATTAGTAACAAATAACCGGTAAGTTGGATCTGCCCAAGCAGATGCACTAACGAATACTAATGATGACAGCAATAATTGTTTTAACTTCATGATTAATTCCTTAAATTCGATACTATTTTTTACAGCTTAATAAGCCAAGACTATCCAGACCACCTTTCACACCTCGTAGAGGCGCTTCAGCGACAATTTTATTATTTTCAACAACCAAGACTAACTGTCTTAACTGTCCTGTTTCACGAAACGTCGCCCCCGCTCCTTTTTGACCATCAAAGGTAATATCATTTTTCAAATAATCTAATATTTTGGTGCCATCATCACTTTGAGTGCGGGCTACTGTATCAGAGATCATTTTCACCGCCGCCCAACCTGACCATGCAGTATCATCCATAATAGTGCCATGTGATTTTGTAAAACGACTATTCAATTGACTCGCAGCAAACTTTTTAAAGTCTTCGTGCCAGCCTTGAATATGTGCTGTAGATTCTGGATTTTTTGCCAACCATTGCTTCGATGCATCTTGCTTCATTTGTTGGCTAGCAGGAATATTTAACAAATTTGGCAAACAGGCTGCTCGAAGCGCATCATCATCAGCACTCAAATTAAATACCGGTATATCTGACAATGACGAAGCTGCATTCTCAATTGTACTAACATCTCCGGCAACTAAGACTGCACTCACATTTTCTAAGCCAGCTACGCCATCAGCTTTAACCTGCTTAATAGTATAGGTCTGACCAAGGAACTCACCTTGTAAGTTCGCTTCGCTAATGCCTTGTTGCACCCCTAACCACGCACTGCCTTCCGTTGGGCCAACATAATGAATAGTGACATCAAGTACTTCAGCAAATACAGTTTGTGTCCATATTAAGGCAGCTGCTGCAGCCCAAACTTTAACTTTTATCATACCTATTCTCCATCTATCTTCACTGATTACTTTATTTAGGTTGTTACCATACAAGCTTTATATACAGAACAAATCAGGAAAATCCTTAATGTATAGAGTTCAGTGAGCAAACAAAGTTCAATATCACTAATAATATTTATCAGTTCAGATACTTAGCTAGTCATCGGGAATTATTCCTGATTTGATATTCTTAATTTCATATCTGATTAACGGCTAATCAAAAAAATATCCTAAAGAAGCCCTTCCTTAATCCGATAACTAGAATAACGATAGATTGATAGGCTCATCATGAATAAAAAATCACAAGAATTAGAACTCAGAAATATTATGCAAGGCATGGAAGAATTTGCCACCTTCATAAGTTTTCAAAGCACCAGTCTAGGTATGCGTATCCTCAGTGTCGAAAGTGTTGAGCAAGATAGACAACGTGTTGAGTCGCAACACAAGGCAGATGTTTTAACATTTAAACAACGTGACACTCCACCGATACACGAGCATCAAACCATTCAGCGCTCGCTCGCCTTCCAGGATAGGCAAATGCACTAACAAAAAAGCCCGACGAAGTCGGGCTTTTTTCATAGCGATAAAGAATAACTAATTAAACTTGTGCACCATCTTCACCGATATCACTATCATCTTTTTCAACCGGCATTAAATCAGCTTTACTCACGCCCATAGACAGTACCGTATTACTCGCGATATAAATCGAAGAATAGGTACCGACAACGATGCCTAACATCAAAGCAATCGCAAAAGCGTGAATGACTTCGCCACCAAATAAAAACAGTGACAAGACCACTAACATCGTCGTGACCGATGTCATCAAAGTACGACTCAAGGTATCGTTTAGGGCTAGGTTCACAATTTCTTCTGAACTGCCTTTACGCATCCGTAAGAATGTTTCTCGAATACGGTCAAATACCACAATGGTATCGTTCAATGAATAACCTATTACCGCGAGTATGGCAGCCAATACAGTTAAGTCGAACTGTAATTGAAAGATCGAAAAGAAGCCTAAAGTAATCAAAACATCATGAACCAAGGCCATCACTGAACCTATCGCGAATCGATATTCAAAGCGAAACGATACATAGATCAGAATACCAATCAGTGCATACAGCATCGCCAAGCCACCTTGTTCAGTCAGTTCTTCACCTACTTGTGGTCCAACAAACTCAACACGACGAACATCAATTTCAGTTTCATTATTGGCTTGCAAGCTGGCCACTACCAAATTACTTAACTCAGCCATATTCTGGCTTTCAATAATAGGTAGTCGGATTAACACCTCATGAATAGAACCAAAATTCTGTACTAAGACATCATTAAAACCATCATTAGCTAAAACTTCACGGATATTGTCCAGGTTAGCTTCTTCTTGGTAGGCCACCTCAATCATGGTGCCGCCAGTGAAGTCGATACCAAAATTCAAGCCTTGGCTAATCAATGACCCGATCGAAGCGATGATCAATAACACCGAAAACAACGCAGCTAATTTGCGTTTCGCCATAAAGTTAAAGTTGGTTTTTTCTTTTAAGAGTTGCATCACTGTTACCTTAAATAGATAGGTTTGGTCGATGTTTCTGACCATAAATCAAGTTAATCACTGCTCGTGTGCCCATAATGGCAGTGAACATTGAGGTCAAAATACCCAACGATAAGGTCACGGCAAAACCTTTAATAGATCCTGTACCAAAGCCAAACAATACAATTGCAGCTATTAACGTCGTGATATTGGCATCAGCAATAGTTGAGAATGCTTTAGCATAACCAGCTTGTATACTCGATTGCGGACTATTGCCCACTCGTAACTCTTCACGTATCCGCTCAAAGATAAGTACATTGGCATCAACCGCCATACCCACTGTTAAGACGATACCCGCGATACCCGGCATTGTTAGTGTTGCTTGTAACATCGATAATAAAGCAATAATCAAGATTAAATTCGCTGCTAAGGCTAAGTTAGCCACCGCACCAAATACTCGGTACCAAATCACCATAAAGATTAATACAAACACAAAACCCAACATCACCGATTTAAAGCCTTGATTAATATTATCCTTACCTAAGCTAGGCCCCACTGTGCGTTCTTCAACAATTTCTATTGGTGCAGCTAATGCGCCGGCTCTTAATAACAAAGCAAGATCACGAGCTTCCGTTGTTGAATCCAAACCAGTGATCTGGAACTTCTTACTTAACTGATCACGAATCGTGGCAACATTAATAACTTCCGGCAACAGACGACGCTCTTTAACTATCTCACCGTCAACTTTACGGGTCACTGTCTTCGACTCAATAAATACGACCGCCATTGGGTTGCCGATATTGTCACGAGTGACATTACTAAATGCACGAGCGCCTTTACCGTCTAGGGTAATCGATACCGCAGCCGAGCCATTTTGATCTAAAGTCGATGCCGCATTGATAATATGCTCACCAGTTAACATCACTCGCTTATTCAATAGGTAAGCTCGTCCATCGCGGTGATGGAACAGTTTCGTATTCGCTGGAACACGACCATTAACGGCATCTTGTACGTCATGCTCAGTATCAACTAAGCGAAACTCTAAAGTCGCTGTTGCACCCAGAATCTTTTTTGCTTGAGCAGTATCTTGCACGCCCGGCAACTGCACAACAATACGGCTATCACCTTGTTGCTGTACTGTCGGCTCAGCCACACCTAACTCATTAATACGATTTCGTAAGGTAACAATGTTCTGTTGTAACGCCAATGAACGAATTTCACGCACTGCTACTTCAGTTAATGTCATCTTTATTGTCGGCACGACAGCTTCTTCTTCGACATTAATTTCAACCTGAGCAAACTCAGCTTCTGCCGCAGTCAAAGCATTATCACGATGTTCAATACTGCGGAAACTAACCATTAACGAATCAGCTACAACTTGAACTTGTTTATAACGGATTTTTTCATCGCGTAATAAAACCTTCAGTTCACTACCATAGGTATTCAGTGCTTTATTCACCGCCGAATCCATATCCACTTCCATTAGGAAATGCACACCACCACGAAGATCAAGACCTAAGTTCATTGGCTCACCACCAATACCCGCTAACCAAGCAGGTGTTGTCGATGCTAAATTCAGTGCAATAATATAGTCACCATTAACAACACTACTTAGTACATCTTTAGCTCTAAGCTGAAGTTCAGCATCAGCAAAACGTACTAATAAACGTTCGCCATCAATCTCAGCACGTTTATATTCAATTGACTCAGCCTTAAGTGCCGTTTCAACCTTAGCCATTAACTCAAGGTCAACTTTGCCATAGCGTCCTGATGACACTTGCACAGCAAAATCATCGCCATATAAATTAGGTAAAGCAAATAAACCTGCCAGCATAATCACAGCTGCAACTAACAGGTTCTTCCACAAGGGATATTGGTTCATGTTGGTATTCCTAACGTTGTATCAAACTATCTGTCCCGATAGTTAACGCGGTTATAGCTTTTTCAGCGTACCTTTTGGCATTACTGAACTAATTGATTCACGACGAACTTTGACTTCAATGTTGCTCGCAATCTCGACGGTGATCGCATTATCATTAATGCTCACTATCTTGCCCATTAGGCCGCCATCAGTTACGACTTCGTCACCTTTACCTAATGCTGTTTGCATCGTACGATGCTCTTTCGCGCGTTTTGATTGTGGACGAATTAACATCACATAAAACAACACCAATAAAATAATAGGAAAAGCAAAGTCTAATAATCCAGGTGAAGCAGCTTCGCCAGCTTCAGCAAATGCTGGAGAGATAAAAAAGTCCATCATAAATCCTCAAAAAAAACAAAGATAAAAAAGAATGCGATTATGCCACAGCCAAGTACAACCTTGATAGTGAGCACATCATTAGTTATTAGTTTGTTGCCCTTAAAGCATAAAACTCGCGAGTAAACTCAGCTAACTTACCCGCTGCAATAGCATCACGTATGCCTTGCATCAAGGTTTGATAATAATGTAGGTTATGAATGGTATTTAACCTTGGACCTAACATTTCACCGGTGCGATCTAAATGATGTAGATAAGCGCGGCTATAGTTCTGGCAGGTATAACAATCGCACAACGGATCTAATGGCGTAGTATCTTTCTTATAACGACTGTTACGAATTTTAATCACACCGTGATGAACAAATAAATGACCGTTGCGGGCATTACGTGTTGGCATCACACAATCAAACATATCAACGCCTAAATTCACTGCTTCAACTAAATCTTCCGGCCGGCCTACGCCCATTAAATAATGTGGTTTATCTTGCGGCATTTTAGTGGATAAATGGTCTAAAATTCGCAGCATATCTTCTTTAGGTTCACCAACCGATAAACCACCGATAGCATAACCATCAAAACCAATATCAGTTAAACCTTCTAAAGAGATATCACGTAAGTGCTCATGCATGCCGCCTTGAACAATACCAAATAATGCCGATGGATTATCACCATGCGCCTCTTTACTTCGTTTTGCCCAACGTAGAGATAACTGCATCGACTTTTCAGCAGTCCTAACATCGGCTGGATAAGGTGTGCATTCGTCAAAGATCATCACGATATCACTACCTAGATCTCGCTGCACCGCCATTGACTCTTCAGGCCCTAAAAAGACCTTACTGCCATTAATCGGTGAGCGGAAATGGACGCCTTTTTCGGTAATCTTTCGTAACTCGCCCAGACTGAAAACTTGAAAGCCACCTGAGTCGGTCAGAATTGGGCCATTCCAGTTCATGAAGTCATGTAAATCACCATGTTCTTTAATGATTTCAGTACCCGGTCGTAGCATCAGGTGAAAGGTATTGCCAAGGATGATCTCTGCGCCAGTAGCGCTAACTTCTTCCGGCGTCATCGATTTTACTGAGCCATAAGTACCCACCGGCATAAATGCCGGTGTTTCTATTGTGCCGCGAGGAAAGGTCAACCGACCACGTCTTGCCGCACCATCTTGCGCTAAAACATCAAACTTCATTTAAACTGTTCCTGAAAAATTGCCGCCACAGCATACCACTTTCGTCATTGTACAGCTGAATCTGACACATATATAACGACATCAGGTAGGATCTTCACATTATTTATCGTTTTGGAAATATACATGTCTGATCCAAAAATTATTGTTGCACTGGATTACCCAACTGCAGATGCGGCTTACGCCTTAAGTTCACAGCTCGATCCGCAGCGCTGTCGCCTAAAAGTAGGTAAGGAATTATTTACTCGTTCAGGTCCTGCTGTTGTTGAGAAGTTAGTTAATGACGGCTTTGATATTTTTCTCGATCTGAAATATCACGATATCCCTAATACGGTAGCCAAAGCTTGCCAAGCTGCGGCAGATCTTGGCGTGTGGATGCTCAATGTCCACGCTCAAGGCGGTGGTGCAATGATGTCTGCTGCACGTGAAGCTATTGGTCATAGTGATGACCGACCGTATTTAATTGCCGTCACTCTATTAACCAGTATGGATCAAACCACCTTTGAGCAACTCGGCTTACAAGGTAGCATCGCTGATACTGTACTACGATTAGCCAAACTAACTGAAGATAGTGGCTTAGATGGTGTGGTTTGCTCTGCTCAAGAAGCCACTACGCTTCGTGGCCAGCATGGTGATAACTTTCAATTGATCACCCCTGGCATTCGTCCCGCAAATAGTGAGCAAGGCGATCAACATCGAACGATGACACCCAAGCAAGCAATTGATGCTGGCAGTAGCTACTTAGTGATTGGTCGTCCAATTACTGCAGCAACTGATCCAATGGCAGCCTTAGCCGCAATTGAACAAAGCTTGATATAACAGACAAAAAAAAGCCCGTGTTAATCACGGGCTTAATCAATTTGGATAATTTAAAGTTAGTTAAACTTTAAATTTGCAGGCAGCTTCTTGTAACTGACCAGATATACCTGACAAGGTATCAACGGCCACCGATGTTTCACGTGCCCCCTCTGCTGTACTTTCTGCCACCTGACTAATATTTACGATACCGCGATTAATATCTTCTGCTACTGATGATTGCTCATTGGCCGCATTAGAAATCTGCGCACTCATTTCATCCATTGTAGAAATCATTGCAGTAATGGTATCTAGAGCTGCTCCAGCACATGCCGCTTTTTCCACACTTGTTTTAGCACGTTCACGGCCATCATTCATTACTGTCACAGCAGCTTGAGCACCGGCTTGTAGACGTTCCACCATTTCTTCAATTTCATGAGTTGATGATTGAGTTCGAGCAGCAAGGGTACGTACTTCATCGGCAACAACCGCAAAGCCACGACCATGCTCACCGGCACGAGCCGCTTCAATCGCAGCATTCAACGCCAGTAAATTAGTTTGTTCAGTAATGCCTCGAATAACATCAACTATGGCACCGATGTTGCCAATATCAGCTTCTAAGTTAGCTAATGTTTGAGCAGCTTTTTCTACTTCGCCCGCCAAGGAATCAATCGAGCCCATGGTTTCGAGTACTACTTGCTTACCCGCTTTAGCTTCATTATCAGCATTGCGAGCCGCATCGGCAGCCCCTGCTGCGGTACGAGCAACTTCTTGTACTGATGCAGCCATCTCGTTCATTGCGGTCGCGACTTGAGCAGTTTCAGATTGTTGCGTTAGTACGCCATTTACCGTTTCAGCACTGGTGCTCGCCATATTTTGGGTTGCTGTTTCTAACTGGGTCACCCCACTAGTCATGGTTTTAACTAGATTAGCTACATTTTTACGCGCACTATCCAATTCAAAGGCCATCCAGCTAAAATCACTCTTGCCAGCAATAACTACTTTCTGAGTTAAGTCACCTTTTTTGATATTTTGAATACCAGCAACAAGGGTATCAGCACGCTTACCACCGAAGTTACCAATATATGTGGCTGAACCATACAAAATGACTGCCGCCACTGAAGCAAAGATAATTGCAATCCACAGTTGTTGACCAACGGCCATGCCAGATGATTGTAAATACCAATACAACATCATCAAAAGAACCAGTCCAGCAATGCCCATCATGGCAACAAGTTGCATCCGTTTTTTCAACGAGAAATTTTCTAACTTAAACATTACCTATCTCCACTCGCTATAACTATAATTTAGCATAAACCTAAGCATACAAACTCAAACCTTGTTCAAGCAACTCTTCTTCACTTAGACCCAGCTGTTGTTCATCACTCAATTCTTCGCCATCACTAGCAGCTTGGCCAACATTAGCACCTGAATCGTCGGCACTATCACTCTGTTGTTCTTGCTCAGATGAATGCTGAGTCACCTCAGCATCCTTCAATTCCATGCCATTTTCTACAAAACTATCCCGCAGTCTTGGTAAAGCTTGCTCCAATGCATCACGTGTCGCTGCATTAGAGGCAACAAAAGTAATACTTGCCTGCTCATTAGTCATCGATAATTTAACTTCGACCGGCCCTAAATTTGCTGGATTTAATTTTAACTCCGCTTGCTGCACACCTTCTCGTGCCATCCAAACAACACGGCCACTCATCACTCGATTCCACGCCGCAGTCTGCAACCCTGGTTGAATATCTAACACAGGTGTCGTTGAACTTGCTGCTGGCTGAGCCGAGTTAGTAGCCAATGCTTGCATAGCAACTAAACTAGTAATTGCTGCTGTCGGTGGGCTAGATACTGGTTGTCCAGCTTTAACTTGCTTAGCAAGTTCCGCTGCCAACTGACCTTCTGATGAGGCCTTATTAATCAAGCGTTCAGATGTTTTAACTTCTTCTATCGGCAAAACGTCACCTGAATTACTATTTTTCGCCGAATATTTTTTATTAATCCCATACAATATATCAGGTCTTAATGATGATGCATTCTTTTTCTGATCCGAACTCAAACCTTCTGTTGAATTTGATGGTGCAACGCTAGTCGGCACTACTTTCACGTCATTCGCTGAGCTATCACTCGTTTTTGGACTTACTGAGCTTGAGCTATTGCTAGTTTGAGTCGGCAGCTTAGTGTCTTGTTTAAGCTTAGCAGTTGATGCTGCAGCTGAGGTAGGGGCAATGACTTCATGCTGTTGTTTAGCAGAGACAATAACCTGTTTGACTGCTACTTCTCGACTCTCGTTAGTCGATACTGCAGTTGTAGCTGCTGGCTTAACAGGCTTATTATCAGAGGACTCTTTTTCATCGGCATTCTCAGCAATAACCTTAGTCGAGTCAGTTGTATACCGCACTTCGCCTTCAGTCTTAACTGCTTCAGTTTCTAGCTCAATGTCCTCACTGATAACTTCAGCAACCGCAGTTTCTACGACTAATTCAGGCACAACTGAGTCGACAGCAATCTCTAACTCACTATTTTCAGTTGCCGTAACATTTTGTTGAGGTACTTTTTTGCCGTCATCATTGTCAACTTTTTCCGCTTTGACTTGTTTGTCATCACTGTCGACTGATTCAGCAACCGGCTGAGCTGATTGTTCAGGCGGCTCATCTGCTGTTTGTTGACGCTGTTGAGGTTGCTCTTGCTTATCAAGCTGCTTATTAAATTCTGTTGCAAAAGGCTGTACATCTGAACTATCAGATGATGTCGAATTGACGCCGACAGCATTTGAAGCCGGGGAGGCTACTTCAGTTTTTATCAAAATATTTTGTACCATACCTTCTCCTTAACATCATTAATGATGATGTTATTCTCACTCGTTAAATATAAAAGCAATCAACATGCCAACGAGGAGAAAAAGAACGTTATTTATGTCATCCAGTGATATTCCGCTTGAATAATATTTCCCTTACCACTGTACTGGTAATTAGCACATAAATTTTGTAGCAAGGCTTCACCGCGACCACATAAGGTCTTAATTTCAGCCAGATCTTTTGTATGTTGCTTATAGTCAAAGCCCTTACCGCTATCTTCAACCCTTATCATCAATATACCTTTGTCATTGGCTGGTTTATGAGATAGGGATACCTTGATAAAGCCTTCTGTTAACTCTGCTAAACGCTGACCACGTAAAGCATAATATTCAGCAAAACCATGAGCACTTTGCTTTATTGCCGAATTCAATCCTAATACGCCATGGTCCAGTGCATTACTACACATTTCCGCTAATACGGTATAAATTCGTTGTCGATGTTCATGTGGTGCTTGAATATGCATCAATACATTCACCAACAACGGTACCAAATCAACGCTTCGTAATACTTGAGCAGAAAAATCAAAATCAACTTGCCATGAAGCAGGTGCTAAATTACTTTCTCTTAAATTGCTAGAACTATTACCTTCATAGTTTTGAACGAGTTCAATATCCAGCTCGACTAATGAAATGTCATCACGCTGCTCTATACCTGCAATATGAGCAAGCAAGGATTGCTGAATTGCTGATATTTTATCACCCTGCAGCAAAGCTCGTTCCATTTGAGCAGCACCATACCTGTTACCTTGTGCATCTTCAGCATTAACGGCACCATCGGTACTGCAAAAAATAGTATCACCAGCATTTACTTCAATAAAAACCGTTTCAAGCTCTATTTTTTCTGCACCGTGCACACCCAAAGGGATATGCGATGACGGTACCCGATATTTAATATTGGCTTGTTGATCTATCACTAATAAATCAGGTAAGCCACCATTCCAAACCGCCAACATTTTGCCTTGATGTTCCAACTCAATTAGACAAGCGGCACAAAACAATCCTTCCGGTAAAATAAATAATAATTTCTTATTAATTTCTTCAATAATATCGCTAAGACCAAAGCCCTTCTCGGTCATACCATAAAACACTTCTGCTACTGGCAAAGCACCTATGACGGCGGGTAAGCCTCGGCCTACAAAATCACCGATCAATATATTAACGCCGCCAGAAGGACGAGGGGCACTCAATATAATATCGCCGCTGAAGCTGGCAGAACTTTTTTCTTGTTGCCAAACAGATAGGCCTGGAATAGCAAATTTATTCATTCCAGAAATTTTTTCAAGCAAATGAGCGGTCACTGCCAACTCGTGATCTTGCACCGTTTTTACTGGCTCAGGGTTTTCACTGTCTGAGACGTTATTATCACTGAATACTTCTAACAAACAGTACTGTTGTCCTGATATCGTTATCGGTTTAATTTCGAAAAAATAGGAACACACATCATCAGTGGAGAATGAAATCGGTTGTTCGTATTGAAATACTTCCGTAATTGCATCTAGGATTTTAGTGGGCAGAATATCGACAGAAACGACACGTTTGACAGGTTTGGCTAATACTTCAGATAAAGGCAGTTGCGTCTGCACTTCCATCCAGCGATTCCAAACTTTAATGTGATGATGTAAATCAATAAGCACAACACCATGCTCAGCTTGATTAAACAACTCCACAGTTAAATGAGTTTCTTGCTCCATAATTAAACCCACAGCCTAAATTAAAATCTGTTTAACTAGACCTAACTGATTTTAAATAACTTTTGAAAATTAGATATTTCTAGAATATTTTTAATTTCATTGCGGCAATGAATAATTTCAATATTGGCACTATCACCACCGGCATGGTCACGTAGTAATAACAACATGCCTAAGGCAGAACTATCAATGTATTCAGCACCGCCAAAGTCGATGACAAAATGACTACTCGCGGCCGCTGGTTCATAAGCTTGGCGGAATTCACTTTGCAAACTAAAATCAAAACGACCATCGATTTTAATAATATGTTTATTGCCTTCGCTCACACTTGATATAGCCATTTAGCCACTTCCTTATAATCTGATTCAAACGCTGTAGTAATCATTTTAGTCTATCGAAGCATTCACGCCAACTAAAACAATTCAACATTACCTGAATCTAGATCTTTTTGGGTGACAGCTTGGTGCTCGACAGATTCAATTTTTGGTTTCAATTCTTCTAACGAACTTTCCAAATTAGTTAGTGATTGACGATACTCATTGAACTTATCGTTATTCATTCGAGCAACATTAGCCAAATCAACCATCTCTGCCAGTTGAACGACAGCATCGATTCGTTTCGTGATGTGTGCTGATAATTGTGTGCTCATATCTTCAAATTGCAATGATGTTACCGCTTGATTAACCATCGTGGTAATTTGATCACTGACATCACCCGTTTCTTCTATCACCTTGGTGGTTTTGCTATTCATCGTCGCCATTGCCGATGACATATCAGAGACTTTTTGCTTACTATTTATTGCCACACTCATATCCGCAGATACAATGCGATTAATTACCGCAGCAGCAGACTCTAGCGCCTCTTTAATATCTAGCGTGGTGGCATTAATTTCTTCACTGAAATCATCCGATTTTCTAGACAACTTACGTACTTCATCAGCAACCACGGCAAAACCGCGTCCGGCTTCACCGGCACGGGCCGCTTCAATGGCGGCATTTAATGCTAATAAATTAGTTTGCGAGGCAATTTCACGCACATCACCCAGTAATGAAAATACGCCGTTTACTTTAGAACTCATATCATCCAAACGATGCATCAGGTACATACTGTCTTTACTGGTAGCAACAACACTATCAACAAAATAGGTTAACAACTCTTCTGTCTCAGCAATGAAAGCACTAAAACTTTGCTCGCCTTCACCTTGGTTAACCAAACTGTGTAACATATCGGATTGTTGGGCACTGTGCGTATTTAAGCCGTGAAAACTCGCCGTTAACTGACTAATCGCATTTTGAACTAATTGATTGACTTGGTCACTTTCAGTACGGATAAATTGCAACTGTTCGCGCAGATGATTAAAAGCTTCATCATGCATTTCGTGGACATTATCAGAAAATTCTGGCTGCTCTAGCGTCGCAACAATATCTGCTTCTGCTGTTTGCTCAGTCGATGCTTGCGGCAAAAAACGCCATATTAAGACCGTCACTGTTACCAATACTGCCGTCATTAGCCCCACTAACCATAAACCAAGACCAATTAAAATCACCGACAAAATGGTTACTAAACTGAGCTGTCTCATCAAATTTCTATCCTTTACTACTCACAGAAAACATCATTACCACACCAATTAAACATCTGTAAGCAAAGGTTATGCCCAATATTTAATTGTCGCCATTACCTTTCTTAATTAAAGTTAATAGTTTCCCTGCAATATTCGCTAATGGTACTTGCATTTCTGCCGCGCCAATTTTTACTGCCGAACCAGGCATTCCCCAGACAACACTCGTTTTTTCATCTTGAACAAAAGTCACGGCACCCGCTTCCTTCATCTCTAACATCCCTTGCGCACCATCATCGCCCATACCAGTCAACATCACGCCAATGGCATTCGTACCGACATTTTGAGCTATTGAACGAAATAAGACATCAACAGAAGGCTTATGCCTGCTGACCGGTGGCCCATCATTCAATGCACAATAAAATCGAGCGCCACTACGTTCTACGATTAAATGTTTGTCCCCCGGCGCAATATAAGCATGGCCAGGTAAAATCTGTTGGCCGTCGTGTGCTTCGCACACTTCGAGCGCTGAAATACCATTCACACGTTTAGCAAATGGTGCACTAAATGCAGCTGGAATATGCTGTGCGATCACGATGCCAGGTGAATTGGCAGGCATAGCACTTAGTACCGCCTTAATTGCTTCGGTGCCACCGGTTGATGCACCGATGGCAATGATTTTTTCGGTTGTTTTTAAGTGGGCGGGAATTGTTGTAGATTCTTCTTTTGCTAATACTGCATCGGCGGTGAATCGTTGCGGAGCAGAAGGGATGGCGGCCATTACTTTTGCTTCCGTTAGAGCATGGACGTTGACCTGTGCCGCAGCCTTTACTTTGGCAATAATTTCTTCGGCATAATCACCAATAGTATTAGATAAATCTAATTTTGGCTTCGATACAAAATCGACCGCGCCTAATTCTAATGCATCTAAGGTTACTTGAGCACCATGTTCCGTTAATGTAGAGATCATCACTGTTGGCTTAGGATGAAGACGCATCAGGTTCTTCAAAAATGTCACCCCATCCATTCGTGGCATTTCTACATCTAAGGTCAAAACATCAGGATTCAGTTTTTTGATTTTTTCTCTTGCTTGAAAAGGGTCAATGGCAGTGCCAATAACTTCTATTTCAGGATCTGAGTTTAATAATTCAGTTAATAACTTTCTTACTAATGCTGAATCATCAATGACAAGTACTGTGATTGTGGCCATGGTCATCCTATAACCTAGAAATTTACGCTTGCACAGAGTATAGCTCTCATCGACTGCTGTGCGGTAGCATTAAAACAATTCAACACCACCAGAATCTGGTTGCACTTCCAATTCGTTTTGGTAAGACTGCTCGCGCTGGATCAAGGTCTCATTATGCAATGACCGTAACCGTTTAACCCTTAATCGGCCTGTCTCAGGGTAGTAAAGTACTTTTCGTGGATGAATATCACCTAGGTCTTGACTTGCTACAGCTAAATTTTCTGTCTGTAAATAATCCAATACAAAGGCAATATTACGTTTGCCTACATCGGACATATTGGCCACAATTTTTCCACCGCCAGTCAGCTTTATTTCTAAATTTTTTCTATTGCCACCGGCTTTTAAAATATCATTGATCAGATGTTCCATTGCATAACTACCGTAGCGAGTAGCAGAGTCCATCCAGTCCTCGCTGCCATGCTCATGCTTCAACGGCAACATAAAATGGTTCATACCACCAATACCAAATACTTTATCGCGAATACATGCTGAAACGCAGGACCCCAGTGTAGTAGCGATAATTTCACCGGTATTACGCGTTACATAATATTCACCAGGAAGAATCTTCGCAGCCCAGGTTTTGTTATTACGATCCCAATAGCGGTTAACATGCTCAAAATCAGCCAAACATGATGGTTGTTCCGGCCTATTTTCCATTAGTGGTTCTTCCGGTAAATTGTTTTACCCAATGAATCAAAGTCGGTGCTTACTTTATATAACGATTCTGAATGGCCGATAAATAAATGCGCGTTCGGTATTAACATTTTTGCATAACGTTCAAACAATACTCTTTGGGTATCTTTATCAAAATAAATCACTACGTTACGACAAAACATCAAATCAAACGTACCTTGCATCGGCCAAGGGTGAAGTAAATTCAACCGTTTAAAACTGATCATATCTTGTAATTCTGATTTCACTTTCACCAGATCAGCTTGCTCACCTCGACCACGCTTAAACCAACGCTGAGTTCGCTCTGCTGATAAACCTTCAATTCGCTCAGCCCTATAAATGCCTTGCTTGCCGTGATCAACCACATTGGCATCCAAATCAGTCGCTAAAATCTTAACATCCCACTTCTCGAAGTCAGGTAATGCTTCTTTCAAGGTGATGGCGATACTGTAAGGTTCTTCACCGGTTGAGCAGCCTGCAGACCAGATCCGCAACCGTCTGTTTGCGCTTTTTAATTTAACTAACTCGGGAATAACTTCATTAGCTAAGTACTCAAAATGGTGCTCTTCTCGAAAAAAAGAAGTCAGGTTCGTGGTGATAGCATTAATAAGAAACTCTTGCTGCTCTTCATCACCATTATCAATTGCATCACAAAAGGCACTAAAATCACCAAAACCACCCTTACGGATACGTTTGGAGAGGCGACCATAAACCATATCTTTTTTGGCCACTGTCAACACAATGCCAGTATGTTCACTTACAAATTTTCTGATCCGCTCAAAGTCGTCATCGGTAAACTCAAACTCACGAGCTCTTTTCTCAGTCATCCATTGTCCTTTCAATCAGCAGTAACTTTGTCTTAACAGTCAATTTTGTTGTAGCCGGTATAACTACCGGCTACAACAAGTATCAATCAATTAAAACTCATCCCACTCATCATCACTAGATGCTGATGCTGCAGGCTTGGACGGTCTCTTTGCTTTTGGTGCCGCCGTTGGTCGTGCTGATGCCGGTGCAGTCGGCGCAGCCGTTACACCAGAGTCCACGCCCGTATCAAAGAAGGACATCAGACGTTGCAAGCCTTTGCCTTGCTCATCCATTGATTCACTGGCTGCTGCCGCTTCTTCTACTAAGGCAGCATTTTGCTGAGTCATTTCATCCATCTGACCAATAGCAGTATTGACCTGACCAATGCCCGAGGTCTGCTCTTGCCCTGCTGCTGCAATTTCAGAAATGATATCACCCACTTTTTTCGCACCGGTAACGATATCTTCTAACGTTCGGCCCGACTCATCAACTAGCATTGAGCCTTCTTTCACTTTTTCGCCACTATCGTTAATCAATTCCTTGATTTCTTTGGCAGCAGCAGCTGAACGTTGTGCTAAGTTTCGTACTTCTGACGCCACTACCGCAAAGCCTCGACCTTGCTCGCCAGCTCGTGCCGCTTCAACCGCAGCATTCAAAGCAAGTAAGTTAGTTTGGAAGGCAATTTCATCAATAACACCAATAATATCGGTCACTTTTTTACTGGAGGTGCTAATCGCTGACATCGCATTGATCGCCTCTCTAATGACCGCACCACCTTTTTCCGCTTGCTCACGGGCATTGGAGGCTAATTGATTAGCTTGTGCTGCATTGTCAGAGTTTTGACGCACCGTACTGGTCAACTCTTCCATACTTGAAGCGGTTTCTTCTAATGAGGAAGCCTGCTCTTCAGTACGTTGACTTAAATCAACATTACCACGCGTGATTTCAGTGGCGGCCGTACCAATGCTCACTGCCGTTTCATTAATCTCATTTACAATGCTCGACATTTTATCAACGGTGCCATTGATTGCTGATTGCAATAAAGCAAACTCGCCGTCATATGTGCCTTCAAACTGCTTAGTCAAATCACCTTCTGACATGGCATTCATTACCGTTGAAGTTGATGCCAACACTTCTTCAATGGTTACTTGTAGCTCTTTTTGAGCTGTAATATCAGAGGCGTACTTAATCACTCTAACCGGCTTACCATTAATATCTAGGATTGGGTTATAAGAAGCTTGTAACCAGACTTCTCGGCCACCTTTTGCTATCCGTTTATATTCACCCGCATCAAACTCACCACGGTTTAACTTAGCCCAAAACTCTGTATATTCAGCGCTATTTGCTAAGCTAGGTTCGGCAAACATTCTGTGGTGCTTACCGACCACCTCATCTCTGCTATAGCCTACTACTTCCAAAAAGCCATCATTAACTTCCATGATGGTGCCATCCATTTCAAAACTAATCACACCCATTGCTTTACTTATGGCTGTTAATTGACCTTCGTACGCGGCAACTGTGTTTCTTGATTCGGTATTATTCGCCCACTCTAATGCTGTGCCAATGTATTCGCCATCAGCATTCATAATTGCGGTCACATTCAAGTTAAAACTAAGTGGTCCGACTTCTATATCAGTGTTGTAAGGCAAGTTAGCTGGGTCAGCTAATAACTTACGTTGATGACTTGGATCTTTATGAAACTGGTCAATATTGGCACCGATAAGGTCTTTAACGTCAAAACGTGGGAAAACTTGTTTTAACACGTCTTGGTACTCGGTCAACATATCAATCGTAGACTGATTAGCATAAGTTACAAAGAAATCCCGGTCGATCATCATAATCGATGTTTTTGCACCCTCAACCGTACCTGATAATCGTGCGACCTCAGTTTCACTAGCACGCATATCGGTGACGTTATTCCACTCTAATGCATTACCAATATATTCGTCACCATCCATAATCGCGGTGACGTTCAAGTTAAAGGTCAATGGCCCCACTTGAATATCGGTTTGATAAGGTAGGTTGCTTGGATCAGATAATAATTTACGTTGATGACTTGGATCTTTATGGAAATCATCAATGTTTTGACCCAGTAGTTTATCCAAATCAAAACCAGGGAACACTTCAGCCAAGGTATCGACATAGGGACGTAACATGGTCAGGGTCGACTCATTGAT
>MAAB01040511.1_pt1 | contig 34728 bp, 33 predicted proteins | sample 1115991 | NCBI WGS metagenome assembly MAAB01 (sample SAMN04961124, study PRJNA320927) | seawater metagenome | isolation source: sample BD02T18 sea water enriched with oil for 18 days | place: USA:Gulf of Mexico | collected 2013-07-27
TTAGTACTTGTTATACCAAGTACTAGAGCGATTGCCGCCATGTTAGCAATCGTTATATTAATGTCTTATTTGTTACTGATGGCTTATCAAATAGTGCAAGGTAAGAAAAATTTAGATTGTGGTTGTATGGGCCCAGCAGGGCAGATAAATATAAGTGGCAGTTTATTACTGCGTAATGGTATTTTTTCTGTTTTAGCTTTGTTGTGTTTAGCACCCGGAAACAACTTTTTTACCAGCGCAATGGTAATGACGATAATTATCTCTTTGGTGATGATTTTATTAAATTTAACGTTTGAGCAGCTTATTGTTAATGCTCAACGACTAAAAGTGCTTAGTCACTAAAAATTGAGGATGTAAATATGGATTTACTCGTTATATCAAATATAGTTCTTTGGATCATAGTAGTTGTTTTTGCTGTGGTTATTTATGCTCTTACTCGCCAAATAGGCGTACTTTATGAGCGTGTTGCGCCTGCTGGCGCGCTGGCTATTAATCAAAAGCTTGAAACTGGCCAAGTAGCACCTGAGCTAACGTTACAAACAATGGCCTCAACGTTAGTTAATGTTGGCGGTTCGCGTGACAATGGCCACTCACAACTGTTGTTTTTTATTTCGCCAACTTGTCCTGTGTGTAAAACATTATTACCGGCAATTAAATCAGCGGCTAAAGCTGAAGCTGATTGGGTTGATGTCGTGTTTGCTAGTGATGGCAAAAATGACGACCATCAAGGCTTAATTGATCAACAAGGTTTAGCAAATTTTCCTTATATTGTTTCAGAAGTATTGGGTAAAAGTTTTGGGATTGCCAAATTGCCGTATGCAGTATTGATTGATCAACAAGGTGTTATTGCATCGATGGGCATTATTAACTCTAGAGAGCATATTGATAGTTTGTTTGAAGCAAAAGAACATCAAGTCGCTTCTATTCAAGAGTTTATGTCTAAACAAGCCTACCCAGCTAAATAATGGAAATGACACATGAATTTTATTGATAAATTTTTTGAAAAAAGAGCGCGTAATGTTGCGCAATTGAGTAATCGTCGAGGTTTTATTAAAGGGGTAGCTGCCACACTAGTTGGTGCATCTTCCATTCCTTTATTACCGGTGGCTAGAGCCAGTGATACTCCGGTATTACCGCAAGAAGCTGGCGATCCATCAAGCTGTGATTATTGGCGTTATTGCGCCATTGACGGTTTTTTATGTGACTGTTGTGGAGGCAGTTACAATACTTGTCCACCAGGAACAGAAATGTCACCTATCACGTGGATTGGCACCTGTCGGAACCCTATCGACGGTCGTAATTATGTTATTTCATACAATGATTGTTGTGGTAAAACCCAATGTGGCACTTGTTTATGTCAACGCGATGAAGGTGACAGACCTTTATACCGCTCTGATAAATCAAACGATGTGAATTGGTGTTTAGGGGCAACTAGCTCTGTTTATCATTGTTCTACCGCGATTGTTGTTGGTATTGCCTTTGATGAAGGTAGTAGCAAGTGAGTGCGTTAAGTTTATGCGTAAAACGCGTTGTTTGGGGCCTATGTATTTTTTGTAGTGTCCAAACTAATGCTGCAGATAACCTTTTAGAGATGAATACCGACAGAGCTAAATTCAATTATCAAATGTTCTGTCAAGGTTGTCATACGCCTGATGGTACTGGTGGGAAATCAGTGCCTAAAATTAAAAACTATATTGGTTACTTTCTACAGAATCAAATTGCTCGCGAGTATTTAGTCAGAGTTCCTGGTTCTGCTAATTCGTCGCTAAATGATGAACAGTTGGCGGAAGTCCTCAACTGGATGATTATTGAACTTGGTGGTGAGAGTGTGCCAAAAAACATGCAATATTATACAGCTAATGAGGTTGCTAAATTACGACAGCACCCCTTATTTGAAGTTGTAGAGTATAGAGAAATGTTAGTAAAAAAATTATCAGTTAAATAGCTTTTAGTTTACTTTACATTAATAAATTTAGGACAACCGATGAAAACAGTTACCAACAATAAATTTAATAAAATATCACCGATTGCTTTTTTAACTTGTTTTGTCATGAATCAACCTGTCATTGCTAATGAGCAAAGTAATATTGATGATTTAGCCAAGGCTTGTATTACATGTCATGGTCAAAAGGGTATTTCTACTGACACAACTTTTCCGAATTTAGCGGGACAAAAACAGGGGTATCTTAATCAAGAAATTAAAGCGTTTCGTGATGGTAAACGAGATAATCCGCAAATGTTACCTTTTGTCAATTCGCTCAGTGATGATGATATTACGCAGTTAGCGCATTACTTCTCACAGCAAAAAAATGATGCAAAAGCGAGTGAAACGTATAATAAAAAAGGAGAAAATGTTCGAGCTCGCTGCATTTCTTGTCATGGCATGAAGGGGATTACTGTGACAGAATTATGGCCAAATTTAGCGGGGCAGCAAGCAAAGTATCTACAAAAACAATTGCATGCATTTAAAAGTGGTAAACGGCAGTCACCTATAATGCAGGTAATAGCACAAGAGTTAACAGATGAGCAGATAGAAGCCGTTGCAGAATATTATAGTCAGCAAGCAGCTAGTCAGTAAACAGGAGGGGTTATTTGGGTATAGCTATAGCCAAGTAACCTCAAGATGCAGGAACATATTCTTTTTGAATTCGCTTAGGCGTCCTGAAATTTGTATCTTGAAGTAGCTTGGGTATTAATAGTATTTATTTGCCTAATGGAATAATTAATAGTGGTCTTTTGGTATTTAACATCACTTTGTTAGCGGTAGAACCAGAGAAAAATTGTCCCATAGCAGAGTGAGTACGTGTTCCCATAACAATCACATCAGCGTCTATTTCATCCGCTACTTTAATGATAGTTTCCCAAGAAACGCCGTCTTCAATACGCGACTCTACTTTGCTGATATCAAGGCAATCATGAAATTCAACCTCTTCTTCGAAAAAGCGACTAATACGTTGTTCAATTTTAGTTTTTAAATTGACCAAGCTTTTTTGATAAATCCCTTCAACATCTTTGGTATCAACTAGATTTTTAATAAGGTTTTGCGCAGAGCTTGATAACGGCTCTATTACGTGTAAATAAGTTATTTCAGATTCATACTTACCACACAAGCTAATCGCTGCACGAAAAGCAGGTCTTGAGCCCTTTTCTATATCAGAAGCGTAAAGGATTTTATTGATTTTTGTTTTGCTTTTAGTGTTAGTTGTCATGTTTCTACCTTTTGAATAAGTTGTCTTTAATGCATGTGGCTAAAAATGAAAAAGGTAACATCGTTAACTAATACGGTTAAACAATGTTACCTTCGATTTTTTATTATCGATAGAGCCAAATAGGTAAGGCTAGGGCGATAGGAGCAACTAACGTGATTAATAATAAACGTAATATATCGGCACACCAAAATGGTGTTACGCCTTTAAATATGGTGCCTGCTTTGACGTCTTTTAGCACCGCACTTAATACAAATACATTCATACCAACGGGGGGGGTTATTAAACTAATTTCTGTAACAACCACTACAACAATACCAAACCAAACTAAGTCGAACCCTAAACTTTGCACTAAAGGATAAAAAATAGGCACGGTTAATAGCATCATAGATAAACTTTCAAAAACCATACCTAGCACTATATATATTGCCAAAATAGCAAATATTACCAACATCGGAGAGACATCAAGGCCACTGACCAAGGCAAATAAATCGCTTGGTAAACCAGCACGGTTAATAAAATCAGAAAAAATCAATGCACCGATAAGTACAGTGAACAACATGGTAGTGGTTCTAGCGGTATCAGACAGTGTTTCAAAAAGTGTTAGGATAGTAAGTGATTTTCTAGCGAGTGCGATTATAAATGCACCTCCAGCGCCAACACCAGCCGCTTCTGTCGGGGTAAATATACCAATATAAATACCGCCCATCACCACAGTAAATAATGTGAGTACACCCCAAACACCTTTCATAGCACTTATACGTTCAGGCCAAGACATTTTATCGCCACAAGGTCCTGTTGAAGGATCACGCCATACCGTAAATTTTACTGCGCCGAGATACATTAAAATACCAATAAATCCAGGAATAAAACCTGCGGCAAATAATTCGCGAATACTGGTTTCAGTCATCAATCCATATAGCACTAAAATAACGCTTGGTGGAATCAAAATACCTAAAGTCCCGCCAGCAGCAATAGACGCTGTTGCTAAAGAGTCAGCATAACCATATTTACGCATAGGCGGCATGGCCACTTTAGCCATAGTAGCCGATGTAGCTAAACTTGAGCCACAAATGGCAGAAAAACCACCACAAGCAACAACAGTTGCCATTGATAAACCACCTTTTTTATGGCCTAAAAATGCGTAAGAAGCACGATAAAGCTCCTGTGATAAACCTGACTTTGTGACTAAATTCCCCATTAAAATAAATAAAGGAATAACAGACAAACTATACTCTTGTGCGGTATCAATAATTCGCTTTGATGCCATGGACAGACTCGCTGTCCAACGAAAGTCAGCGATATTATCTAGTGTGAGTCCTTGTAATACAGCAAAGCCACCAAAACCAACTAGACCCATAGAGAAAGCAATAGGGATACGTACCACAATAATAAGCAGTAATAGAATAGCAAAACCAATGAGTGCAATTGTCATATTATTTCGCCTCCTGTGAGCTTGATAAAGGGTGAGTTGATTGTTGTTCGGGGGTATGAGGGAAGAGCAAAATATAAATACCGTAAGTGATTACAGCACCAGCCGTAACCCAACTCATAATCGCGATATATTGCACTACATGACCCATAGGAATAGCAAGGTATTCACTTTCTTCACCACGTCGAATTGAACGTGCCCCAATGAAAAATATGCGATGAGCAACATAATAAAGCGAGCTCGACATCACGAAAATGGATAATAAGCCCAATACTTTGATAACTTTTTTACCAATGAACCTATCTAAAATATCAACAACAACGTGGCCACCGCGCCACGTGATGATGGGCATTTCAGCAAAGACCAAAATAGCGATGCATATCTCGGTCAATTCAGAGGCGGCATCTAATGAGTTATCAAATAAATAGCGACCTAACACATCGGTACACGTGAGTAACATTAATAATAATAAGGTTAAAGCCGCAACAACTTCTAGAAAAAAGGCTAGCCATTTGACTAAGCCTCGTTCTTCGTAGTGCGTTGATAACCAAGCACTAAATGACATAGAACAACTCCTTACTTAGCCTGGTTTCGAGCGATTTTACGCAATTCTTTTAATGCAGCATCAGCATCAACGCCTTTACTTTTAACGCTTTCTACCCATTCATCATCTAAGCCTTTACTGATTTGCTTAAACTCTTGAGCTAATTGCTTATTACTTGTAACAGTAACACCGTTATTTTTAGCGAAAGTTAAGCCCTTTGCGTCGGCGTTATCCCAAGCACTACCGGCCATGGCTGAAAGTTTTTCACCTGAAACGCTCATGATAGCGTCACGATCTTTTTTAGGTAAATCAGCTAAAAAATCTGGGTTAATGAAAATTGAGAAACTGCCTAGGTACATGCCACCGGGTACCGCTAATACGTTAGGCGCTACTTCATATAAACGTAAAGATTGTTGTTCACCCATAGGCATAAATACACCGTCAATTACACCTTGTTGTAACATTTCATATACTTTAGAACCAGGCGCTGCGATTGGTGTAATTGCAAGACGTTTACCTAAGTCACTTTGAATACCACCACCGATACGAATTTTTTTACCTTTTAAATCAGCTAAGGTGGAGATTGGTTTTATGGTATGCACATAACCAGGGCCATGAGTAAATATGGCAGCTAAGGTTAAACCTTCAAATTCTTCTGCTTTATTAAAATATTTTTGTTGTACACGCCAAAGGGCAACAGAAGCAGCTTCAGCATTAACGCCAAGACCCGGTTGTTCTGCAATTTGTGGTAATTTAAAACGACCTGGCACATAACCGTGATAACTAAAGCTAGCATCTACTACACCATCTTCTACTAGATCAAACATACTTTTGGGATGACCCATACCGTATTCTAGTTTTATTTTTACTCTACCTTCAGTCGCTTCTTCAATCCATTTGCCCCAAGTAGGCCACATTTCTGCATTCATTGCATGACCAGGTGGCAACCAAGTGGCAACACGTAAAACAGTTTCAGCAACAGCAGATGCTGATAATGCTAAACAAAAACCTAATGCGGCAGTGACTTTAATTAAAGGTGCTTTATTCATAGTTTTCTCTCCTAAAGTTAATGTTTTTTGTAGCTATTTATTTTTTATATAAATTTTATTTTATTAGTGATAATTTTATTTTGGTTTACCACTAGATTCTAGCGAGTGCGCTTTACTTTAAGTAGTGCTTTTCTCGTATTCACATTACTCAATATAAGGTACACGCTTTGGTGTCCTTCATGATGTTCGTTATAAAAAAGGGAGGGGGATATCCCCCTCCAAAAGCGTAACAACAAAATGGGCACTGTTACGCAATCAAGGTTTTTACTAAAGTACGTAACGCATTGTTAGTTGACCGTAGTTAGAGTCAACATCTTGGTCATCTCTTGAGTAGTTACCTATTTCAAAACCTACAGCTAACTGCTTAGTTAAGTTCTTGAATAAGTTAACGCTCCACTGAGTACTTTCCATACCCGAAATATCAGCTTCAGCATTAGCGTAAGCTACTGTACTTCTTAAATCCTCGGTCCAGAAGTGACGATATGAGGCAATATATGATACGGTGTCTTCAGCTTCTTCTCCAACGACATCAGTTGCTGAAACAACACCTACGTAGCGACCAACATTACCACCGTGTACTTGGAAACGAATATCATCCTTACCAAAAGTCTTAATGCGACCTGCCACAGAGTAACCAATACCTGTTTCGCTATTACCTAACGCGGTATGTAATTTACGGCCAAGACCGGCAACAGAAATATTACCCCAATCGCCTTTGAAGCTATATTTAGCAACAACATCTGGCACATTATCCATGGTGTCGTCGCCGCCAAAGGTGTGTGGGTTTTCAAGTGATACTTGGAAATCACCCATGGTATAACGTACTTGACCTTGACGTATAAACGCTAAACCCATTGCAGGACCGGCAAAATCCGCTGTTTCAGGAATAGCACTGGTATTCATGAAGGTGGTCCAAGTTTGTCCAGCCAAAACACTTTTGTATTTGATAAAGGCATGGCGAATACGTGGATTAGCAGAATTAGAAATAATTTCATTACCTCCACCCCCCCAAAAATCCATTTCAATAAAGCCCATTACTTCACCGTGGGTATATTTCATATTGAAACGAGTTTCATTAGCAAATAAGTTAAATTGTGATTTGCTTTCAGATAACGCAACGGCTGTGCCAGCACCTAACCAAAATGGACGGTAAGCTACATCACCATCAACATAGCGAGCATCTACTTTAATGTAGCCACCAAAAGAAATTTTATCTTCTTCAGATAACTTGATTTCGTAGCCTGCATTGGCAGCGCCTGCTGCAACAAGTAAGCTCGAAGCGAGTAATAATTTTTTAGACTTATTATTAAACATTACTGTTTCCCCTATTAGATATGTTATGCTCATTGCTTAACATGTTAAATAGTATTGACTGTAGCCTTACCTGTTGTCAACTAATTAATATATTAATTAGTTTTGTTTTGATCATTACTTTTGAAGTTAATAGTCAAGTGATGACTTAATAAAGCAAGAATAGGGGAAGTAAAAATAAAAAAAGCTAGCGTAAACAAACCATAGGACATGAAGTAGGGGGCCAGTTGGGCAACAAGTGCACCAATAATTAATTGGATAAATCCTAGCAGCCCAGAAGCTGTTCCAGCGGTAGATAGTGAGCAAGCTATAGCACCTGACTGTGCACTTGGTTGGCTTAACCCTCTTCCAAAGGTAAGTAATGCCATGGGGGCAAAAAGGGAAATGTAGTCAAGTAAATTAAAATAAACGAACAACAATAAGACACTTGCAGCTAATAAAGATATTCCGTGCCCTAAAGTGATCATGGCATCAATTGGAATGCGTTTAGCTAAATTTCCAGAGCAAAAGCTACCGAACATAAATGCAAGTGCAACCAATAAAAACCAATTACCGAAATCAGCAGAATTACCACCTAACTTATTGATAACTATATAAGGTGCGCTACCAATAAAAATATAAAAACCACAGGCAATAAATGTACTAGATAATGCGTAACCAAGATACTCCTTAGATTTTATTATTTCTTTATATTGCTGCAATACTTTTTTTAACTTCAAGCTAGATGTTTTTCTTGGACATGTTTCAGTTAACTTTTTTACGGCAATCAAACAAACACAAAAGGCAATCGTTGCAGAAATAATGAAGATGGTTTGCCAGTGATAATATAAATTAATATATCCACCTAACGTTGGAGCGATCGTTTGAGAAAGCGCTATTGCCATCACCAGATAACTCATTTTACTTGCGGATTTTTCTCGGCCATATATGTCTAACGTCATCGTGCGAGCCATAGACATGCAAGCACTACCGCCTAATGCTTGAAGTACTCTTGCAGCGATAAGCAAATTTATATCCGTCGATAATGCTGCAAAAATACAGCCAAAGAAATGAATAAGTAAACCAGAAATTAATACCGGATACCGGCCAAAATAATCGGCTAAAGAGCCTGATATTAATTGCCCAAATGCTAGTGTTAATAAATAACAACTATAGGTTAATTGCATTGTAGCTATATCAGTATGTAAAACGTTAACTACCGTAGGCATTGCTGGAATAAATAAGTTCAATGCTAATGGGCTGGTCATTGCTATAACAATAAGCAGCATTAATGAGGGCTGCTTATTGGTGTTATATTTATTCATATTGTGGAGTTAACTATTAATCGATAGGAAAAATAATATTGATTAGTGCAGTACCTGCGTTTGGAAAGTATTCGCCAATAATTTTGCTTATTCTGGGGGGGGTATCGCAACTGAGTATGCCGTAAAGCAAATTACCTTGTGTCTTCAATCCTACATTCTCAAGACTGTTATAAGATAGCATAGTGGGCACATAAGCGGTTTTAGCTGCATAATTGACTTCATCCATGAGATATTCCTCGTTAATTGGAGAAAATAATTTAGTTATGTAGCAATCTAATTAACATGTTAATTATTGTCAAGAGGAAACACTTTTATTTTTGTTTCAATATTATCTTTAACTTAAAAGAAATCAGGGCTTTATTTTACCTACTATTGTGAGTAGCTCAGTAAGTTGTAACATTTTTTCTTCACTTATTTGCTCGGTCATTTTCTTATAACATTGCTCTAACCTAGGACTAATGTCATCAAACACTTGTTGAGCATGCATTGTTAGGCTAAGCAGCACTCGGCGTTGATCTATTGTAGATTTTTGACGTTGAACAAAGTTTTGTTGCTCTAAACGTTTAATAATACCTGTTAAGCTAGGGCTCAAAATACAACAACATTCAGCTAGTTGTTTTGATTCCATTGGACCAAATTCATTTAATGCTCGAATAATGCGCCACTGTTGTTCGGTTAGGGGGACTTCTTGCAAAACAGGCCGGAAAAAAACCATTACTGCCTCGCGAGCTTTTAAAAGGTTTACTGGTAAAGAGTCGTCAAATTTACGCATTTTAAGGTTTTTTCCTGTAAGAAAAGAGCTAGATTAAATATTTTATTAATTAAGGCTGTCGAATTTTATATTGGTAGCCATATTAGCGAGCATGCTAACATACCTTTAAATTTATTTTAACTTATCACTTAACGAAGTGCAGTAATTTCAAGGTTGGGTATATAAAATGACAATAATGCCCCTTGAGGAATTATTCAATATAAAAGGAGTAATAAAGATCCGTAGATTGCTCAATACCACTGACAATTTCTAACCAAAATCGATTCAGAATGAACATTCTCACCGTGAGTTCATTAATTGGCTCATAAACGCCAATACCGTATTTTAAATACACTCTATTGCCTAAATAACCACTAACAGTCGCTTGGGTTTGATCACCTTCACCTTCGGTATCAACGGCGATATTATTAATCAGCGGTATTTTTTCAATTTGATCAAATAAACCCGCGCTATTGGTAACCCCAAAGCCAACCAACAAGCTGGCTGCAGCACTGCTGTTTTCTGCTCCGGTATCTAAGCCTCTGCCTCTAACTAAGTAGGATAAAATTTCAGGCATTTCCATTGCAGGTGATGAGAAAAGCTGCATATCTAATGCATTGGCTAAACCGGTTATTTGTATACCGACATCAATGTCTTCAGATTTAATATGTCTACTGGCACGCAAGTTAAAGTAAGGGTTATCCATAGGCCCATTAAATGTGAACTCTCCCTTTTCTATTTTAAGTTTTTGACCATACGCTTGAAAAGTACCATCGGAAGACTGTATTTTGCCAAACAGTTGGAACGGGTTTTTTTGTTGTTGGCTAATTTGTAATTGACCAAATAAGTGGCTTTTTAATCCTTGGCCTGATACTTCAAATGCTCGCTCAATATTAACGCTGATGTTAGTTTTTATGTCAAAACCAGAAGATTCTTTGACTACTGCTTTGCCATATTGATCGAGAATAATGACATCATCACTCAATGAAACACTGCTTTCGGGCAGCTTTTCAATATTAAACGTGCCATCTAAGACGTCTATATTGCCACTGATGGTTAATGTTTTTTCTACTAGAGAAAAATTCAAGTCGGGTGAAACACTCATGACTAATTGTGGAGGGAAAACTAACGGTAATGCTTCGCCAGTTAAATCTATATCCATAGTTAAACTGTCTTGCCATGACATATTCCCCCGTAATTTTGCCTGTTTATCCTCGAGATAAAAATCACCATCCAGTATTGCCTGATTATTTTTAATGGCGACTGAAGTAGAGATATTGTCTAAGGTATTGGCATTTTGTAGTAATCGAAACTTCCCTTTAGTTAATGCTATGTCACCATTAATTAAAGGGGATCCAAGTGTGCCATCAACCGATACATCTGCTGTCACTTTACCTTGTAAAGTAATAACATCCGTTAAAATGCCTTGAAAAGGTAATAAGTTAATTTGATTCAATGATATTTGTACATTCACTGTAGAGTCGGTAAAAGTGAAATCATCAGCAGCGTTACTAACGGCGTTACCAGCTGAGTTATCATCAATAAAACTATTATCAATAAAAGTAATGGTTGAAATAGCTTGCACTAAGGGTAGGTCGTTGGTCGCTATTAACTCCAATTTGTTAGTCAATTGCTTTTCATCAACAGTCACCGTAAACAGCCCTTGAGACCATTGTGAGAGGATGTGCTCACCGAAATCATCGCTGACTTTCAAATACCCCGGCGACAAGGCAAAGTGTGCTTTTGCTTCGATGGGCTGTTGAGTAGACCACTTTACTTTGATATCACCGTCAACTTTGCTGATTATCTCAGTGTCTTTCGGTAAAAATAGTTCATCAATGGCAGTGAAGTCGATATTCAATTTAAGGGCGACATCGCCGGAATCACCTAGGTTAACTTGATGAGGTAAGCAAACCCCTAATCCTTCACCTTGCCAGCAATGACTTGCTACGATGCTTTCTCTTTTCGTTAAATCGATATTAACATCAAATTTTTTATCATTTTGAAGAGTAATATTTTTATAGGTGAATGCAGCTTTATCGATTGAACTTTGCCAATAGGTAAATTCATCATCCCAATGACCAGATAAGACAAGTGTTCCTGCGAAATCTCCTAACCACTGTGCATCTATTTGATGATTACTGGCGTTGCCTGTTACATTGAATATAAAATTATCAACACGATAACTGTTATTGTCTTTAATCCAATCCAGTTGTTCATTGTTTACTGTTAATTGGATTTCGTGACCACTCATTGGTTGATAGCTCGCCTCAATTGCTAACGAATTACTATACCATTGCTGCCAATTTAGCTTGGTCAATTGACTTTGTAGGCTAACAGTAGGCTTGTCTTGCTCTCCGCTAACCGAAAAATGGCTGGTAAAACCACCATTGACTGCATGATGCCACTGATTAATATTGTCTACGGTTAATTGACCCTTAATATCCCAAAAATTACGATTAGATGTTTGCAGTGTTAATACACTATTATTAAAGTCGATAAACAGTTTACCTGGTTGTAGATTACCTAATTGATTCAAACCAATATCTGCTTGTATTGTTAGGTCTAACGCATTTATATTTCCTGAAATGTCAGTATCACTAAGCGTGACAGACCATTTTTTATCTGACCATGCACCATTACTGGTTATGTTTCCTTGTAATCTGCCGGTAATCGTCTCAGGAAGGTATTCTGTCAACAAGTCAGCTTGTTCTTTACTTGTTCCTAACTCAGATAAAGTCGGTATGTTTATTTCTGGTAAGGTGAATCCTGTTGATTTAGCGGATAACTGCCAGGTAATATCATCGGGTAATAAGCCTATAGCACCCGTTAAATTTAATTGGCTTGTTGAATCTTTATCATTAAAAAGAAACTCATCAATAGTAAGGTGAGCTGTCTGGTGGCTTGCCTTAAATTTTACCTGTGCATTGTTATAGCCATAACCTTTAATCTGACTGGTTAAATCCATCGTTTGTTCTTTTACATCGCCCGACAGCGATAAAGACAATGAGGAATATTCACCATACCTAGATAACGATAAAGGCGTTGGAATTTTCTGAATGTCAAGGGTGAGGCTAAATGGCATGGCTTCATCAATTAAGTTCATTTTTCCTTGGCTTTTGAGCGCTAAGTTACCTTCGCTAATCACGTCAAAGGATAAGTCTTCAAATGAACCTTGTATTGAAAGTTGCTGAGAACTGTCATCAATTTCTGACCACCATGACACCTTGTGTAGTTGGCTCACTAAGTGGGTTGTTAGCTGGTAGGGCGGTTGTAACTTAGCCTCAGCAGTTAATTGGCTAATAGAGAATTCTGATGTTGTGGTTTCAAATTGGCTGATACTGACATCGGTGTTAACCCAATTTCCGCTTAAGTGATTATTTGTTGAACGCCAGAGTGGGCAGCTTTGTTGGCATTTATTCTCTTGATAATTGCCTTGGTCATAATCTTGCCCAATGTTTTGAGAGTTGTTTTGATGATTTTTAGTGTCTACAGCGAAGTTATCAAGGTGTAATTGCTCAATAATCAGCGCAATAGGTAAGTTAATTTCGGGTAATTGAGTAAAGGCGTTATTGACTAAAGTGGTTGTGCTCTGATTTGTGACAGGTTCTGTTTGTTCATCCTCATCAAGTACTAAAGTTAACTGCTTTGCTGTTGGTTGCAAGATGTAAAACTCACTCTTGTTAATCGACAGTTGCGCAATGAATTGCTCAATTGTTATCTCAGTTTCATTGATAACTAGCTGAGTTTCTTTGAGCTCAACAGAATCGGTTTTAATTGAAAAGGGCATTTCAAAAAGTTGAGAAGAGGAATTTTTGTCTGCTGAAACTTGATTGTTGCTCTGATCGTCCGAAAAATAACGTAAATAGAAAAAGTCAGCTTTGGCTGATTTAATGCATAATGTTTTATTCCAGATACAAGCAAAGTTAATCTCTGTTGATAATTCCTCAACCCTAATATCAATATTATCTAGCTGTAACTTAAATGAGTTTAATTTTACATCTCGTACTAAAGAGCCACTGTTATAGTCAAAGGTAATACCATCAATATTATTGAGTAATATTAACGTGAGCTGTGTGCCCCATGGGGTAGTGAGTAATACGGTGATAAAGCAAAGTAAAATTGCCAGGTACTTGGATACGATTAAACTGATTCTGCGCCACATCATAACTCGGCACCTAAACTAATATGAATACGCCAATTTTTGTCGTCATCATCTATGCCGTAGGCAAAATCAAATTTAACTGCGCCAACAGGTGACAGGTAATGTATACCTGAGCCAACTGAATATACCGGATTAAATTCACCTTTGTTTGCCACACTGCCGCCATCAGAAAATAACGCAACACGCCATTTTTTGTTTAAATAATATTGGTATTCAATACTCGCTACCATCAGGCGAGTACCGCCAACGATAACTTGATCTGGGTTATCAGGATTTGATGATGATGGAATAGTAGAACCAATGGATTGATAAGCAAAGCCACGAATACTTTGATCTCCACCGGCATAAAACCGTAATGAAGGGGCCAATTCGGCGTCTCTATCAATATAAATAGCGCCTAACTCAGCGCGGGTAACTAAACGGTGGTTTGTTTTCAACGTGGTAATATAATTCCAACGTCCGTGTATTCTAAAAAAACTATTATCAGAGCCAGCTTTTAAATGTGCCCCTTCTATATTATAAATTTGTCTAAAGCCAGAACTAGGATCCAAAGCAGAGCCAGAGCGAATTGTTCTAGACCAAATAACGCCAGGGATAATGTATTGCACATTGTCCTCTTCAGACCAATCAATATTAGGATTTTTTTCATCAAAATCATAATGCCATGCTTCCTGATGTACTCGGGCATAAATTTGTCTATTCCAATCGTCTTTGCTGATCACCCGACCAATTTGTGCAGAATAAACCTTTGATGTTAAATCAGGGTATTCATCATTTTCGACCGTTACTTTAAATTGCAAAAGGTCCTCAGTCGGGTGGCCTAATGGAATACTGTAAATAAAATTACCGGTAGGATTTATGGAAGAGTATTCAATTTTAGTTTCTTGAAAGTGCCCGTATTTATTAATAAGTGGTGTACGCCAACCAACGGAAAGACGAAATTTAGTATCAGTGGCATAACCTACACCAAAATCAAATTGATGACTTTTTGCTGGAGTCAGTGTCACATTAATAGGAATTGCATAATCATCATTTACTTTATCTTGAACTCTATCGCCTTGTAGAGCCTGCACATTACTAAAATATTGTGTAGATTGAAGCTGCTGTTGTAATTTATGAAAATCATTGGTGTTATAAAAATCTGTTTTGTTAAAAGGGATCAAACTGGATAGTAAGTTAGCTTCAAGTGCAAAGTTGTTGAAATTTACCTCACCAAAGCGATACCTAGGGCCACTTTCATAGGCAATATTGATATCTGCATAATGATAACCTTCTTTAATGATGATGTTACTGTCGATTAAAGTACCGTCGAAATAGCCACGTTGTAGCGCCAAGGACAATAAGTCAGATTTCAAGTCTTCATATTTACCATGATGGAGTTTATCGCCTTGTTGAATATCAATATTCTTTATCAAGGCAATAAAAGCAGGATCGTTTTTCGCTTCTCCAGCTACTTTGACATTGATATTATCCATTAAGGTTGGCTCATTTAATTTGATGATGAGTATCAGCTTCCAAGGATCTTTTTCAACGACAACACGGATATCTGCTTGATAATAACCTAATGAGTTTAATGCCTTGAGGGTATTCTCTTTTGCGGAATAGATAAATGCTGAACGTTCTAATTCTGATTCTGGCAGCGTTCCTAAATAAGAGTGAATATTCTTTTTAATAGCCTTAGATAATTCGCCATCAAGTGTCACGGTTAAATTACGGGCAATAGCGACATCAGTGAAGAATATAAGTAGGAAGGCAACCACTAATAATTTGGTTTTTAGTTGAAAAACCTTAGAAAGAGTGTTGAGAGAATTCGGGATGTTTGAAACCATTAATTAGATAATATTCCTGAAGAATTTATTACTGATTGAATGGTAAATTTTACGCTATAAATGTCATTCTGACTATGGGAATAAGAAAACTCCCTGTGTTAAAATGGTGCAAGAATTAGATGCTAAAAATCAAATTGAAGATAAACAGTGTTGTAATTACTGCCACCTTTAATACGACCAAACTGTGAAGCTGATTCAAATATAGAAGATCGATGGTGAATGCCATAGCCAAGCCAAGTCGCTTTTAAGGCATGAGCATTAAAAATATCACCTAAATTTATATCTACAGAGAAATCTATTGCATTCATAAGTTTGCTTGGACTATAACCTTTTTCTTCCATCTCGGTTCTCTCAATATAAGTCACATCAGAGATATATGATAATCCCTCGGCAAACCCTAAGCGCCAGCGTACGGGCCAATGAATGGTGTAATAAGCTTTGATGCCGAGTTGATATTCCTGTTCGCTATCTTGTACCTCTGATTTCCAGTGCCAAGCCATACCGGTTATCAGATACAATTCAATGGGTAAACTAAATAATTCATCCGTTAGCGGTAAACCATAGAAAACAGAGGTTAGTTGATTGTTAAATTCGTCTTTCTCAGTGTCACCCGCAAGAATATCGCCAATATTAGAAGGGGTTGCCCAGCCGTGAGCAACGCGCAGATAACGACCATTGCTGAGTGTGTTTTTTTTGCTTTTAGTTTTATCATCAAAAAACGCAACCCCAAGGTAAACCTCACTTTGCCAGCGTTTATCAACAATAGCACTTTGATAAGCGTTATTATCTAATCTGGTTACACCGAGAGAACCAATGAAGTATAAGTTTGAAATCACATGATATCTTGATTCAATGGTTGCGTTTACATCAATACCCGCACCAATGCGTTCGTCTGTTAATTCATTTAAGGCATAATAGTTACTATTAAATTCAGCACTTTTATACCGTGCTGATAGTTTGGGCATAAATTCCCAGCTATCATGTTGAAAGTACCAACTACTGATGAAGTTTGCATACGGCTTACCATCAAGATCACTCAAGATTTCCACATCAAAATGATGGCTGTCACGGGTATTTTTACGCCATTGAAAACCAAAATCAAAGGTATCTGCTTGTGTTTCATTTTGATATTCATTGGGAATATCGACAAAGCGCAGACGACCCAGGGCATTCAGTTCCCAATCAGCTCTTTTTAACAAGTGACCACCACCCTCGATGCCGCGAAGGAAAAAAGTATCACCTTCATAAAACATCATAGGTACGATACTGTTAACTTTATCATCCTCGGCATCAAATGGAATGCTCGCACTCCTAATGAGAAGACCTAAACCCCAGGGCTTTTCTTCAGCATTAGGTTCAGCGAGTATATTCATGCTGAATGATAATAAAATTAATGAAATGATTAAGCGCATAATTACTTCTCTAAAATCAATGGGATTTCATTATTTATGTTAGCAGTATAGTGAGACTCGTGGGAATTAATGTAAAGTAAGTAACACTATCACTTGCTAACTCATATTTTATTTAGACACTTTTGGATGCTGTTGCTAAATTTAATCAACAGTTTTTAATCAACCCGCTTTAGCCTTATTGGGGCACAATAATTTACTTAGGAGTAACAATGTCAATGATCGCGAATACACCTAAACCACCATACTTTGCTGTTATTTTCACGTCTACACGGACTGAAGGGGATAATGGTTATGGTGAAATGGCCAACAGAATGGTTGAACTAGCACAACAGCAAACAGGATTTTTGGGTGTGGAATCAGCAAGAGAAGAGCTTGGCATCACGGTTTCTTACTGGGCAGATCTAGATTCTATTAAAAATTGGAAAGCGAATTCTGAACATTTAGCAGCTCAAAAAACGGGTCGTAAGTCTTGGTATGACTCTTTTAAGGTTCGTATTTCGAAAGTAGAACGCGACTACGGTATTTAAGTCTTAAACTAATTCATTTAAAGTGACGTTAGGCTTTTATCGATATGGAATATAAATGGACGTTGAAATAGTTAACTTTCCAGAAACCAAAGTAGCAGTTATTGAACACCATGGCTCGCTAGCACTTGAACACGAATCTGTTATAAAGCTGGTTTCATGGTGTATAGAGAATAAGTTACCACCTTCTAATTTACACCGAAGTTATGGGGTTCATTATAATGATCCTAATAAAACCGCACCCGCTGATTATCGCGTAGACTTCTGTGTGTCGATTGTTCACGATGTTGAGAAAAATTCGCAGGGTGTGGTAACAAAAATAATACCAGCCAATCGTTGTGCCAAAACTCGCCACCTCGGCTCTCGCAAAAACATATCAGCGGCACTGACTTTATACCAAGAATGGTTACCACAAAGTGGTGAACAGCTAGCAGCGTTTCCTGTTTTTTTTCACTACGTTAATGTAGGTCCTCAAGTGCTGGAATCGGAAATGATCACCGATGTATACTTACCTATTCTTTAATGTATTTTATTTTTGTTTAAAAATGCTTAACAATATTTTAAACTGAAGAAATACAAAGAGTTGTTCATTTAAGTGGGCGTTACATTTATTAGGAGTATCTACACATTAAATCTCTATGGATAGTCATATTTTTAACTATTTTAATTTGGTCGGGAATATCCCCTAAAGATCAGTTCACTTGGTTTCTCGAAGTGCTTCCTGCGTTAATCGGCGCTACTTTATTAACGGTGACGTACAACTCATTCCGACTTACATCAATGTTATATTTTTTTATATTATTACATTGCGTTGTGTTAATGATAGGCGGCCATTATACCTACGCTGAAGTGCCTTTTTTTGATGGTTTATTCGGAGCAGAACGTAATAATTACGACAAAGTTGGCCATTTCTTCCAAGGTTTTGTTCCTGCATTATTAGCGAGAGAAATCTTAATCCGTAAAAATGTCGTCAATGGTAACGTTTGGCGAAATGTTATTATTGTTTCTATTTGTTTAGCATTCAGTGCCTTCTATGAATTAATTGAATGGTGGGTTGCGTTAATGTCTGGTGAAGATGCGGAAGCATTTTTAGGTACACAAGGTTATGTGTGGGATACTCAGTCAGATATGGGCTTGGCCTTGTTAGGGGCTATTTGTTCATTACTTGTCTTATCAAAAATCCATAATCACCAATTAAAAAGAGTAACCAGCAATTAAATCGAGACAGCTACTAGTTACATAGTAGTGGTTTAGTCGTCGCTCAGTTTTGCTGTGTCCCAACTTTAGTCATAAATTTTTAGTCCTTTATTAAGCCTGTGCGCTTAAGGAATTATTCAAATGCCTCATGTAGAAATTAAATATTCAGATAATGTAGAGTTCGATATGGACAAAGTTTTTGATGCAATAGAAGAAGTCATTAACAAGAAAGACAATAGTGCAGGGGAATGCAAATCAAGAGCTTACCCTTGCTCTCAATATAAATACGCTCACATACTTGTTACCGTCACATTATTAACTAAACCACACAGAGACAAAATATTTACCCAAAAGTTAAGTAGTGAAATAGAAAAGGTGATAAAAGCCCACTTGAAACAAAGCTTATATTTTTCGTTAAACATTGAATACAGTTTGAATTACTACACTACCAATATTCATAATGTTGAAGGAGATAACCTGCAGTGTATGGCTGACAACGTAACCAGTTAACTATAACTTCAGCCATTACCTGCCTTTTAAATAGGTGTTATACCCCAACACGGATAAACACATGTATCTTTTACTAACCGTTATCGTTTCAACCTTAATTGCTGGTTTAGCTATGCCTTTAGGTGCTGTCATTGCGCACTTTGAAAGTATCAAAGAAAAGTGGATAGAAGAAGAATTTAGACACAGTGTTATGGCATTTGGGGGCGGGGCGTTATTGTCAGCCGTTGCGCTAGTTTTAGTACCTGAAGGCATGGCTACGCTTGACCCGTTATCGGTATGTTTTTGGTTTATTGTAGGGGGGCTTAGTTTTATGTTCCTTGATATTTACCTTAAAAAAATAGATACCCCAGCGAGTCAACTTGCCGCAATGCTCTCTGATTTTATTCCAGAATCAATTGCGTTAGGTGCGGCATTTGCAACGGGAGATAGCAGTGCTTTTTTACTTGCCGGGTTAATTGCACTACAAAATGTACCAGAAGGGTTTAGCGCTTATCGTGAATTAAGTACGACTGCGGTTTATAAACCGAGAAAAATTATCATTATGTTTACCTTAATGGCGTTACTTGGTCCAATCTCTGGCGTGTCTGGCTATTTATGGTTATCCGATTACCCAGACGTTATCGCAGCTATCATGCTTTTTGCCTCGGGCGGTATTCTCTATTCAATATTCCAAGATTTAGCACCCCAAGTAAAACTAGAAAAACATTGGGCTCCACCTATGGGCGCTGTGTTGGGCTTTGTTCTTGGCATGCTTGGTTTTATGTTTACAACATGATGAGCGTTGGTTGTATTTCGTTACTTAAAAATATTAACAGGATTAACAGATGTCTGAAGTCATTACTTATTATCTTGAAATGAACACACTAAATGAATTAAACCCCAAGCTGGAGTCTAGAGGTTTAACCATTACAGAAGTTGAAATTAAGAATTTTCGATTCAATCGCTTTCTATATCAGTATGTTGGAGAACCATGGGAATGGACTGATAAACTTACCCACAGTGATGGATCATGGAAAACTTATGCTGAGAGTCCAATGGTCAGTACTTATGTCGCTTATTATCGAGGTGCTATTGCCGGATATTTTGAGCTACAAAATACTTCATCAGGTGATGTAGAAATCATGTACTTTGGCTTGGCAGAAGACTTTATTGGTAAAGGTTTTGGCGGCTATTTTCTTACTTGTGCTATTAAATCGGCATGGTCACTGCCTGATGTAAAACGTGTTTGGTTGCATACCTGTAGTCTTGACCACCTGAGTGCTCTACAAAATTACAAAGCGCGCGGTTTTAAAATCTACAAAGAAGAAGTTGATGCTGGTTAGTCGGTGAAATAGAACATCGTTTATCAATATAAGGACTACCCCTAAGCATTATTTACAGCTTTCAGCTAATGTTCACAATGGAATGATAGTCGTTTGCAGGTTATTTGGTTGCATCAATTGGTTACTTATCTTGAGGTTTAACTTTTTTTAAAGGCTGTTAAGTGTGCAAAGAAAAAGTAAGAGTTTTAAATTGTGATTGTTTGTCGAGGTCAACTGTACACCAAGCAGGTAGACAGCACTATTTTGGTGCAAAAAAGAACCCTTCAACCCGGTAATCGCTATACATTACCAGACAGTGGTTATTTATTTTGCCGTATAAAATAATTAACTGTTTGTAATAAAACAGTTAATTATTAAATCGCAATAGATGGCACGGCTGTTGCTTTGTATTATTCGACAACAAATAACAATACCCAAACGAGCGACCCACCGCTTTAGGAGCCCAACATGCAGACCATAACCGCTGAAACCATCATGGACCGTTCACCGTTATCATTTCACCCCGATAGCGGGGTGATCGTCGCCCTGCGCCAGCTGCTAACCGCTAGTCTGTCCGGTGCACCGGTGGTTGATGCCGATAACAATCTAATCGGCTTTCTGTCCGAAGCTGACTGTATGCGCGGCGCGCTGATGGGAGGCTACTTCTCGACGATCGGCGAGTTAGTACGCGACCGGATGACAACCGAAGTCGAATCGATCGGTGCCAATACCAACCTGGTCGATGTCGCTGAGAAATTCCTGCACAACAATCGCCGGGTGCTGCCGGTGGTTGAGGAAGGCAAAGTGGTCGGACTGGTGCAGCGCCGCTGCGTACTCGAGCAACTACTGGAGCAAATCGATAACAAGAGCGAGCAGGTGGAGTATAGGAAGAATAAACGCCATTTCTCATAAAATCTAAAGTATGGAGTCAATCTTTAGATTTCATACTCTGCTATTATTCCTCTTTTATTTCGATGAACCATCGCAATTCAGTCTGTTTTTTGGTATCACTCGACTAATTAAAGGTAAAAGACAATATGTGGATCTTCAAATAAAGTGAGAATTCTTGTTCAAGGGTTTTCAGGGCTGTAGCTAGATTTGGATAAATTAATTGAAGATTTTACGTCAGAAATCGAGAGGGAATTACAAAAATCTTCACAAATCGCTAGAAACCTTAACTTTGAAGTCATGCCAAAGCAATTATGTGAAGGACCGCTGTGGTGGCGAAGCGGACTATTTATTGTGGTGAATTCAAGCGAGAATTAGGACCGCTTTTGGCAAGAGTGATCCTTAGCTCGTAATCAATGAGCAATGAAAAACAAGTCAGCGTTAATGACTTATTGGTGCCTTAGTTGACATTGGCGATAAATCATTTGCCATATATTTTCTAATGAATTATTTATATCATAATATTGATATTCTTCAGTCATATACCGAATAAACATCTATTAAATTGATCTTATTATAAACTACACTATTCTTTAAGGAGGTTATTACTGATCCGTACTCATAATAAACTGCTGAATAATCAAACTCGTGGTATGAATTCAAAGATAATATGTCACGCATTAGCAGACGATTTTTAGCCAAGTCTTTACAGAGGTGTACAACCAATATCTTCATCTAACTCAGATATATCGAGAATACTTACATGGATAAAAGGATAAATTCAACTGTTTATGTGGCAATAATCACGTTGATAGGTGGAATTGCAGCCGCTGTAGTGACATCTATTTATCAAGATGAAGTTTCAAAAAGAGAAATTAGTTTGAGGACTATAAGTCTCCTTGCTCAAGATTTATTACAAGCAAAGCCAATCATTCTCAGCAGTGAGTCGGGACCAGAACATTTAAATCGTATCCTTCAGCACAAAGAAGCTGCCTTTTTAGCAAAAGGCCTAACTCAACACCTGAAGGATAACCACAAGGGAATGGACTTTAAAATTCTTCGCTCTTCATTATCCTCGGTAGAACGCAGATACTCATATGCTCAGTTATATCAAACAGCTAAAGTTGCTTCAATTATTTGTGAAAACCTAACTTGGGACGGCGAATCAAAGCCTATTTGGATTTCCGGGCGTCTTAGTAAATGTAAATCTTCACTTCTTGATGGAATTATATTATCAGTTAAAAAAATTGACCCAAATAACTTTCGCTTTCATATTGATGTTTCAAACGATAAAGGTGGAGCGTTTTGTCTGGGAGAAGATGATTTTTGCGATTTTTGGATTGACTTAGGCGATCGCCTAGAGAGTACTTCCTATAAGTATCTAATACTCGCGGAGTATATTGGCTATGAAGACATTTATAATCAGAAAATTCCAATGGTTACATTTTCTGTGGTTTTACGGAAAAACCCTGTCATAGATTTTCCTAAAATGGTATCAGGGAAGGGTGACGATAGTTATTGGGATTATAAGTACAATAATCAAAAGGCCATCATCGAGCAAAATGAAAATCAACTTGCCGTAAAGTGCGAGCCATTTTTTGACCATGACAGTAAGACAAGTGCGGCTCCAGAGCCTCCTATTATGACAAATTTTGGGGATGGTATTGTAAGAGCATGTGGTGCTATCGGGGGAAAAGTGAGTAGTCATGAATTTGAGGCACTAATTGACGATAATTGGAACAGCTTGATCAAATTGTATCCCAGAGATTGGTCAATTTTACCTAAAAAAGAAATTGTATCCAAGCTTAAACAGATATGGCTCACTCAGGATGGATTTAATCATGTTTTTTGTGGTGATTGGGACGATGGTTTGATCGGTGGTCTCCATTTTCGAGGCCGCTATCTGCAATTGCAGAATGAGGGAAAAGCTTGCTACAAAGAGTCTCCCGATGAAGAAGTTATTGATGGCAAAATATATACAATCGGCGTAGTTAGTAAAGATGGTTCCAATCGACACTATAAAAAAGGATACGCCCTTAAACAAAGCGGATTAGATCTATTTTCTCTTGGTATTACCGCGTTTGAATACTGCAATAACGATGCAAACTGGAAGCCATATAAGTCCAATTTCGATAAGGTTTTCTATATCAACGATACTGATGAGAAAGTTGACTATCAAGTGATATGCAAAGCTAAAGATCCACTAGATAAGCTTACTTACGGAATACTAACAATATACCCAGACGCAACCCCTAACAAGAGTGCTACATTTAGTGTTAGCAAGAATGATTAAATTAAGGTATGTGTTGGCATGTTAAATCAACCAATCGCACTTCAGATTATCATCCCTTTGTATTTGAGTTTTGCAGATATAGCAATGAGAGTTCCCCATAAAAAACTAATCCAAACTTGATATTTCATGTATAAATTTATGTCTTGAATGTGGTGTTTAGTGACGATTAAGTGATATTGTTTAAGCAATAAATTTGTAAATCAATCAGCTACACACATGCTACAAATAAAGAGTGTCGATTGGTCGTTAATACTGTAAATTATTGATGCGTATCTAATTACAGCTTTTCTAAAAGTCATTAACAGGGCGTTAGTAGTTTCAATATGAATTATCAAAATTTCGTAATCGCAAGAGTTCTACATGTTATTGCAGTCGTATTGTGGATAGGAGGGGTTGCCTTTGTTACAACCGTTCTAATTCCAGCAATAAGAAAATCTCAGGCTCCTGAAGAAAGGCTAAAAACCTTCGAATTACTAGAAAGTAAATTTAGTTTCCAATCAAAGCTCACTACTTTACTGGCGGGTATATCAGGTTTTTACATGCTTCATGCCATGGGCGGTTGGTTAACCATGTCATGGTGGACGTACTTAATGATATTTGTATGGTTTGTATTTACGCTCGTGTTATTTGTCCTAGAGCCACTATTTTTACATAAATGGTTTCATCTAAAAGCTCAAGTAAACCCAGAAAAATCATTTTTTATTTTACAGGTAATGCATATCGTGCTGTTGCTAATTAGTTTACTTTCAATTTTTGGTGGAGTTGCGGGGGCGCATGGTCTACTGTAAATCCAAACCTCTACTAACAACTCATTGCACCGGAAATTTTAGGGCTGCACCCAAAAGTTCCGGTGAATTCCAATGTTATCGATACAAAACACTAATCCGAATTCAGTTTTTGCCCATTAGTGCTAATGTCTCGAATGTGGTAGCTAGTGACCTTAGAACAATGAACTCAAGGCTCAAGGCCGTCATTGATAATTCATTAATAGCTTGACACAATATTGGATATAAAAACTCACTCTGTGGTATTTGTTGTCATAATAATAGTTTTGATGTGAACCTTAATGACTACACAGTGTCTAAACCATCTTGGTGGCTTATCACTACTTATTGATTTAAAGCATATTATAACATTTAAATAGTAATAAGCTGTTATGTATTTAAACCTAAACTTTCAATAAAACACTAAATATTATTAAGGGATAAAATTATGGAAACACCTATTCATTCAATAGTTTCATTATTTGATCAATTAGGGCTAAACAGCACAGAAGAAGGCATCAGCAACTTCATAGAAAAAAATGGTTCGTTGTCGGATAGTATAGAGTTGCACAAGGCATCCTTCTGGAACCCTTCACAAGCGACCTTTTTAAAGGAGGTGTTAGATGAAGATGCTGATTGGGTTGAGATAGTAAATCAACTAGATGAAATGTTGCGGTGACGTCATACATATCAAGGTAATCAAACGGACTTGTAACAGTTTACCGAGTTCCGTTTCGCTTCACATTATAGCCAACAATTACAAGCCGCTTATTTCGGCGTTATTGCTAATGTTCCCTTGGTGCGCTTTATAGACCTCTCTATAGGGTGTACCTAGTTCAAATGTGGTGGCTAAACTCCCTCCGTTCCGCCGGAGCCATAAGCTCATGGAACTGCTTTCCCGCAACGCGTACTAGGTGTTGGTGATCTCCAGCCTCAAAATAAACTACATCCTGCTGACCAAGACAGCTTCTGTTGTCCCAGATAGTTTTTATTTCATATCATCCAAGGCGTTGGTTACACTGCTTAAACAGAAATACATCCGCGTCAAGTTTGTGTCGATTTCTCCCTCTCAAGACTAGCCTTTACTGGATAGCTCTGACTAGGTCGAAAGCACCTTAGAAAATATTGCTTGTGTCTGCTATCTCAGAAAGAGAGACAATAATAAAATGATGTTTTAGTAAAAGTCTTAGACCGATTTGTGGCAGCTACTGCCCTTAGAGCAGTCTAGTGCATGCACTGTAAGTTTAACTTTAGAAACTCAATATTTAAAAAATACCCTAACGGCTTTTCAGTGCGCTAAGCGGAATAAAAATTTTGAAATTATTTGTGTTGGTCGAGGTCAACTGAACACCAGTTAGTTGACTTAAGCATGTAGGCAGCTAACTTGATAATCATTGGCATAGCAGACGTTCCAAAAATTGGTTTTGAGACTAATTTCATGATCAAAAAATCAAAATACAGTTATAGAGCGAGAACAATCTCTATGACTGCTGCAAGCTCATTCCTGCCGTTAACCTTCCATTACTTGGTGTTAACTTTGAGCTATAAGCGTGCAATTATTTAGTAAAACCTACGATCATTCCTGTCTTCTTTGCGAGATATAAATGACATAATTTTACTCTTCAACATCATAATTAAATTAGTTTAAAAATATTTCACTTAAATTTCGTCTTTTTTTAACGTCCTTCGTCTTACTAGGTATAAATCACTTAAACTTAATATGAAGAGACCTAAAAATGATTAAAATAGTTAGTTACAAAATATGCCCTTTTGTACAACGTGTTACTGCGGCATTAGAGGCCAAAAAAATACCCTTTGAAATTGAATATATCAGTCTTAAAGATAAACCACAGTGGTTTTTGGATATATCCCCTAATGGACAAGTACCCATCATGGTGACAGAGACAGGAACTACACTTTTTGAGTCAGATGCCATTATTGAATATATCGAAGATGAATACGGTGCATTAGAAAAAGACGTGATTAATGAGCAACGTGCTCTTGACCGAGCATGGAGTTACTTAGGTTCAAAAAATTATCTTGTTCAATGTGGAACGATGAGTAGTAAAGATGATGTAACCTTTAAAGAACGCTCTGAGAAATTAATTACTGCATTTACAAAAATGGAAAAACAATTATCTAGCAATTCTACATTCTACAAATCAAACACGTTAAGCAATGTAGATATTGCATGGTTGCCACTATTACACCGAGCATACATTGTAAAAAAATATACAGATTATGATTTCTTATGTGGATTACCCCAAACACAAGCATGGCAGAAAGCAGTGTTAGCTACAGGTATCTCAGAAAAAACAGTTTCAGAGGACTTCGAACAGTTATTTAAAGATTTTTACTTAACAAATACATACCTTGGTGAAGGAAAAGATGTTCAACAAAGTGAAGGTTGTGGCTCTACTAGTTGCTGCGGATAATTCCTTGAACAAGAGGTCGTTAAATACACCTCTTGTTTCTCTTACTTTTTAATGAGGAAATCATCATGATTAAAGTGATTAGTTTTAAAATTTGTCCATTTTATCAATATGTAACAGCGATGCTTGAAGCCACCAATACACCTTATGAAGTCGAATATGCTGATTTTGACAATTGTTTGTTCGATGTTTCACCAAACGGGAAAGCACCTATATTAATTACGGATATCAAAGAAGTGCTATTTGATGCCGATGCTATTGTTAGTTATTTAGGCGCACTGTATAAAGGGTTATACATATCAAAAACCAAAGCGGAATCTGCATTAATTGAAGCTTGGGCAAATTACGGTTCAAAAAATTACGTACCACAGTGTAGTACAATGAGAAGCGCGAGCGAGGATGAGTATCAGTCAAATTTGACGATATTCACTAAATCTTTAGTCAATATCGAGCGACAACTAGGTGAGTATACTTACTTTAATGGTGAGCAACTTAGTCTCGTAGATATTGCTTGGTTGCCTATTTTGTATCGAGCACACTTAATAGAAAAGCACGCTAAGGTAGACTTTCTAGCTCAATACCCTAAAGTTAAAGCATGGCAGAAAGCGATGTTATTTCTCGATATTGCCGAAAAATCAGTTTCTCCCGATTTTGAACAAATATTTGTAGATTTCTACCTTTCCGCTAGCTACCTAGCTAAATGATAAAAACATAAACGGTGATAGTTGATGAATATAGAGAAAATTTGGTTAGAGTATCAAGCAAAACTGAAAGCATTCTTACGTAAGAATGTCTCTAACCCTGCTGACGTTGATGATCTTCTACAAGAAATTTTGATTAAAAGTTATCAGAATTTTAATGCTGTAAAAGACACAAAAAAAGTTAAGTCTTGGTTATTCCAAATAGCTAATAACACGATTATTGATTTTTACCGAAAACGAGCTAGAACATCAGAGGTTACATCAAGCGATCTTTGGTACGAGGAAGCAGAAGAGGAAGTGCTCACTCAATTATCGCAATGCGTATTGCCGTTTATTAAAGGCTTACCTGATGAAGAAGCTAATTTGCTTATCGCTATCGAAATAGAAGGGGAATCACAAAAGCAATTTTCAGAGAAAAATAACATCAAATATTCAACGCTAAAATCGAGAGTACAAAAAAGCCGTCAAATGCTCTTTCAGTTATTCAATGATTGTTGCGAATTAACTATTGATCAAAAAGGAAACTTGGAGAAGTTTCAGTCAAAAGGGCAGAGTTGTTCAAATTGTTAATTTTTCTTTGCACACCAATAGGAAATTTTTAATATTTTTTGCATAATCGACTTATGGAAGTCATGCTAATACAATTACGCGAACGACCGCTGTGGTGACTTAGTTAGCACTCAGGCTTAACGGGTTACTGGCAAAAACCATCATCAAGATACAGATGTCCATATCTATATCGAACGTCTGCTATCAGGAAGCGGCTAACTTAATGTGGTTGTTAAGCCATGTCAGCTGTAGATCAAAACAGACTAAAAATTTTAGTGAAAATTATCAAATGCTAACTTCCGCAGTGTGGCCAGCCTGTGTGAAAACTATTTTGAACTGGTGTAATTCGATAATATCAACGAAATAAGGCGCTGTAGATTAAATTCTGAAGTGCGTTTGATAATAAACCACCTATTAATTTACGTAGCGTCGCATAAAAAATTTACGCTGGGAGTTTTCACACAGCCTGTGGCATAAGTAACGATTAAAACAAATTCCCCAAACGGCGTAGTTTTTTAGCACTAATTTTTTTAGCGCTAAGCGGAAGTCTCAGAGTCACTGTAGCCAAGGTCTGCTTCAATCTGCAAAGCTGACGTTAACATTAGGTCTGTGAATGTTAACTATGAGCCTAAAACAGCCATGAGTTTTAATTCTGTTTTTTATTATGTGTTTTACAATATTCTCATTTTCTCATTGATACAAGTGGAATGCAATCTTACACTTACTTACACTCTGTCTACACATTGATCACACGTACTTACTTAAAGAGCACCCCCTAACCTGTATAATGAATACAATATTAACAAGCTCAAGTACAAAGGTATTCATTCATGTTGAAAAACATACTAACCCTTACTCTCGTTTTATCAGCTAATGCCATGGCTAATCAAAATCAAGTAATTGAAAGTCCTCATTCTGTATTTATTGCCGCTGGATTCGGTGATACAGAATTTAAGCGTGAAAACTCTGAAAATATAACTTACGATTTTGATGATAATGCATCAATCCAAATGGGTTACCGCTACCAATTTACAGATATATTTTCTGTTGATACGCGATATATCAACTCCTCCTCTTTTGGCTTTAAACAAGTTCTTTCTCTTGGCTTATTAGAAGGGTCTATTGATTACTCTACTTTTTCAGTATCAGGTCAAGCAAGGAAATCAATTACACAAAACTCATATCTTTATGGGAATTTAGGTGTCGCTAGGTATAACTGGGATTATGAAACATCTAAAATAGGTGTAGATGATTCTGGATTTGGAGGATTATTTTCTTTAGGTTATAGATATCAGTGGAGCAAAATTGAACTTTCTTTAGAGCATCAATGGTTAACAATGGGTGATATGAAAGCAAGTAATTTAACTGCTGAAGTTGGCTATAGATTCTAGTATTTCAATGGATATAGGCTAAATCCCCCCCCCCTAGGACTAAAAGACTATATTGTCGGATCACTTGCAGTTAGATAGGTAAAGGCTAATGTCCGCTTTCGTATCTAAACTGCCCCTTAACTGAGATGAATTTGGTTCATAAAAAACGTCCGCAAAGTGGTAGGAAGCGTCCATACTTCCTGAGTTCTTCATGATTCAAATATTTATAGTTTCAGACAGCTCTAGTGCGTCATCAACTTCGATACCAAGATAACGAACTGTACTTTCTAGTTTTGTGTGACCAAGCAATATCTGAACTGCTTTCAGGTTCTTAGTTTTTTTATAGATCAAAAATCAATGGGGTCAGAGCGATTGATTTCAGCTAGTGAAATCAATGGGGTCAGAGCGATTGATTTCAGCTAGTGGGATTTAATTGCTGATAAGTTTGTAGTACTTTGAAAACATGTCGATACAGATACCTGAAAGACCGCTTTAGTGGCTTTAATCATGACCCCTTAGATTTCAGAAAATTTTATCAGCAGGTTTTCTAATGCTGATTTTAGCTACGTAATAGAGGTCAATATCATTTTTTAGGCATTAATAAAGACATACAGACAAAGTCAGTCATTTTGTATGCCTTAATCAACTTGTTGTGGAGCTAGCACTTAGGTCTAGAAAGATATATTAAGCGTGAATTATTTGAGCTAACTCTTCATTAGATGGTAATTTTTCACTAATAATTTCTCCTGTCAGACTATGGTACGCTAAACCTGCCATCACTTTTTTAAATATACTTTTCATTACAGGTTGCATTATCAATTGCCCCATAACCCAACCTAGCGGTCCACCTTTGACAACAAAATCCGCTGACATATAGATTTCACTGCTATTTTCATCAATAGGCGTCACTTTCATTTCTGATTGCATGCTTTTTAGTGGCATTGAATGATTAGAAATATCCATCTTATAGCCTTGCCCTTCTTGGTATTCAATAATCTCTTCTACAAGGCTTGAGCCGTCATTAAAAGTACAGGTTCTTTTTGCGCCTAAACCTGAGCTAATTTCATTGGCGCTAGCTGATGATTTAATCGTCATAGCAAACTTTTTAATGTTGTTATAGTCCTCAAGAACCTTCCAAACTTTTTCTGCTGGTACGTTTACCTTTAATGTCTTTTCACAATGATGTGCCATGATATTTACCTTATATTTAATTAATTTCTACAAGCTAGCTAATAAATGATTAGATAGTGGAATGATTGTGCCTGTTGTTCTCTACCCGTTGGGTTGATTGCTTGCTTTTAAACCTTGAATAATTATTTCGATTGATGTGGTTAAATCTTTTTCAAAATCTGGTTTCAATGCCTGAAATTCTTCAAGTTGATAAAGTTTTTTTAGTGCGTCACTTTGTGTGGTTGCTGTCCAAGAATTTGTCGTGGCTGCATAACTTAAGTTCAATAACTTAAAAGCCCTTTCACCTTCAATATCAGGGTAAACTCTCGTGATATCCAATGTGAGGCCATAAAGCAATTTCATCGCCAAACGCTTAAACTCCAGCAACTGTTCAAATGAGCTATTTCTTTCTAAAGAAGTAAAAAGAATAGGCATTAAATCTAGCAGATTGGGCTGTGACAACATCGAGTTTACCCAAATATCAGCAAAAGCTTTTGCCGCAACTTCTTGTTTAAGCGTTCGTAACTGCTGACTAAAATCACCTACCCACTGTTCAAATAAGTCGGCAAAGACATTCAAAAAAATTTCATCTTTCGAACTAAAGTAACGATACATGTTGGATTTGGTAAAACCTGCTTCAACAGCAATTGCGTTAAAACTCACTTTATCGTAGCCATTGTTTTTAAAAAGCGTAAAAGCAGCTTGATAAATAGCCTCTTTCCGCTCATTTTTCTTTTCGTCTGTTCTTGCTCGTTGCCAATTCATACTTACCTAATAAGTGTCCGCTAGTCTCTTAAGTGCAATGTAAGAGACTAGTGGTCTTTTGTCAACAATAAATATCAATAAAGTGCTCGATATCAGAAGTATGTTTATGGAATTGTGTAAATCTTTAAGGGGAGCGATGATCAAGATGAACAGATAAAATTAATTCTTCATTACAATTTGTGGTTTAATAATGAGCTGAATTAAAGATTCTTCAAATAAGAAAATTAGCATTTTAGGTAAGGAGCTTTATAGCTGTTTTGTTGGAAAAGCTGTCATCTTGATTTTAAGTTCTTATGACCGCTTAGTGGTAGGAAGCGTCATACTTCCTGAGTTCTTCATGATTCAAATATCTATAGTTTCAGACAGCTCTAGTGCGTCATCAACTTCGATACCAAGATAACGAACTGTACTTTCTAGTTTTGTGTGACCAAGCAATATCTGAACTGCTCTCAGGTTCTTAGTTTTTTTATAGATCAAGGTTGCTTTGGTGCGTCGCATTGAATGAGTACCGTAGGATGTTATATCCAAACCAATACTCGCTATCCACTTTTTGACTATCCTTGCATATTGCCGAGTCGTTAGGTGGTAATTCTCTTTCACTCTACTTCCGAATAAATAATCACAGTAACGAAGTGATTTAAACGAGATCCATTTTTGCAGAGTGGCTCTCTTTCTTTTGGTTATTTCGTCATGTTAGTGAGACGTCTCTTTAAAAACTAAATATTTATAGCTCAAAGATTGAAACGGAATTTTAGAGGGAGATATTGATACTGGTATCAACAAGGTGTTGTGGTTAAGATCATTGCAAGCATTGAAGATCTAGTTGTGATAGAAAGGATACTCTGCCTTTTAAATATTAAAAATGACAAAATCGTCAAAATTTTGCAGCAACAAAGTATCTGACCACTTTCACAACCTTTATTGTACTTAGCAAGTGCAACTAAATATAAGCTATAAATCTATCAAGTGTAGATTTGAGCAATTATTACTATCTGCTTCACATAACTGATAGGTCACAGTACCCGGCTCAATATTGCTTACCCTGTGAGTTTGCCGGCCATCATTTCGGGTAGTCATCACTTTTTGACCATTAAAATAAATATCAACCTGGGCCGAGGTCGCACCGCTCCATTGTAGTCTTACCCGCAAGCGACTACTGGTATATAGTTTTTTCCACGAATGCGATAACTCAATAGGGTTAAGCGCCGCGCTGACAACACTGACTGTTTTAGTGACAGTATCTGTTGCCCCCAAATCGTCTGTGACTGTTAAGCTGACCTGATAATCGCCGTTGGTTCCGTAAGTATATTGAGGGTTTTTCTCAGCTGATTCATTTTCATCACCAAAGTCCCAGTGCCAGAAAACAATAGTGCCATCATCTGTGCTGTTTTCGATAAAAATAACATTGAGCTCATTAGTGCTAAAACTAAACTCAGCAACTGGTGGTTGATTAGTATAATTTAATACGGTTACTGTCTGAGTGATGGTATCAGTGGCCCCTGAATCATCAGTAACCTTCAAACTTACCTGATAATTACCTGCAACCAAATAACTGTGTTGCGGATTTGCTGAGTTGGTGCCATTTTCATCACCAAAGTCCCATACCCAGGAAATAATGCTGCCATCACTATCGGTACTGGTTTGGGTAAATGCAACATTAAGGCCATCGGTTATATAGGTAAAATCAGCCACTGGTGGTTGATTAAGCTCAGGCCCGCTATTGAGTGACATGACTGCGGCACCTGCATCAACAATGCCGGCACCGCATCCGCTGCAATTCCCTGGTGCCAGACGGGCCGTAGTAATTAGTATATCTTTGACAGCATCCGGAGTCAGGTTAGGATCCTTCTGATAAAGCATAGCTGCAATACCGGCAACATGGGGAGTGGCCATACTGGTTCCTTGTGCATAAGCATAAGCACTGTTTTGCTCAGTAGTGCTACCGGTATTATACGTTGATAAAACACCATCTGATGCCAGCACATTAACTTCCCCGCCTGGAGCGCTAACAGTGAGATCACCATAGTTGGAATAATAAGCTCTGTTGCCCTGACGATCAGTAGCGGCTACGGATATTACCCCGGCACAATTTGATGGCTGATGATTGGCAAAATTTTGTTGATCATTACCAGCGGCAACAATCACAGTGCTGCCATTATTAATCGCCTGATTTATTGCGGCCTGAAATGTTGAGCTGCAAGGGCCATTACCTCCTAAACTCATTGAAATCACATTAGCGGGTTTAGCAATGTTGCTCACTCCGCTGATGCTGCCGCCAGATGCCCAGACAATAGCATCGGCAATATCAGAAGTCCTTCCACCACATTTCCCTAACACTCGTACTGGGACAATGTTGCTGTTAAAAGCAAGTCCGGCGACCCCGAGGTTATTATTAGTAACGGCAGCAACAGTACCCATGGTATGAGTACCATGCCAGCTGCTGGATACAAAGTTAGGCGGGTTGAAAAAGCCACAGTCCCAGGAATCCATCCAGTCGCCCGGATCATGAGCGTCACTGTCACGGCCATTACCGTCATTAGCCATAGTAACATCAGAAATAAAATCATGACCGGCAATTAAAGAGCCAACTAAATCCGGGTGATCTGTATAACCTGTATCTAATACAGCCACTATGGCATTTTGTCCGGTACTGTGCTGCCAGGCCACATCAGCTGCAATACCTCCGGTAGTTTCAAATAACGGCCATTGCTGGGCATAAAAAGTATCATTAGGGGTAAATGTATGGCGAATAATCGAATCCTCTTCAGCACTTTCCACCAGAGAAAATGACTGTAAAAGTTTAATTATCGCGGCAATCTGTACCGGGGATTTTCCGTCTTTAAACTTAACAACAAAACGACCGGCCAAAGCCAGTTCGCGGATTAATGTTAACTGTTCGCCAGTTTGAAAATTAAAGTGTTTAAATAAGGAATGAAGCTGTTGCCTTGCCCCGTCTGTGGTTAGGGAGGATTCTTGTTTTAAGCTGATGATTAGCTGGGTTGATAAAAAATGCTGATCTGTATTAAGCATCGATTGTGTTGGCTCAGGAAACGGCGTATCAATAATATTATCAACGGCTGACTGCACGGGAAAACTTAACTGGCTAAGCAAAAATATCAGTAAAGAATAACAAAGGAGGGCTTGGATTTTATCGTTAAGGAAAAACGCTGATATTGTTTTATTTAACATCGAAATTATCTCCGCATAAATGACAGTCACTCCCGTGATTTTAGCATAAAACGGTCAAAAAGCAGTCAGTTC
>MAAB01001295.1_pt1 | contig 34448 bp, 42 predicted proteins | sample 1115991 | NCBI WGS metagenome assembly MAAB01 (sample SAMN04961124, study PRJNA320927) | seawater metagenome | isolation source: sample BD02T18 sea water enriched with oil for 18 days | place: USA:Gulf of Mexico | collected 2013-07-27
TCACCGTTATGAAATGCTGTTGCATTAAATGGTTTGATTTGTGTATTAATAATTGAAGCCATTTTTAATTCCTTAGTTGTGTTTTAGTCGTTGTCTTAAGTGACAGGAAACATTCTAGGGAAAGGCTATTGATTAATCCAACGGGTTATTTAGATAAGTTTAATCGACAAAACCGATTAATAAACTTCAGGCAAAAAAAAGCCCCTTAAGGCTAACTTAAGGGGCTCTTCTTTAATCTATCAATCTTAACGATTGCAGATATACATTGTTACTTCAAAACCGAAACGCATATCTGAATATTCTGGTGTAGTCCACATAGTACTATCCTCATATTAAAATTAATGCCAACAAAACAATTTTTGATGACGCCATGGATTCTATCTGGATAACAATCAATCCGTCCAACAAAAAATATCACTTGCTGTTATCGGAAAAGTCGATTGATGGTTGATTGATCAAGAAAAGCTTGAGATTATCAGCTATCTTCGAATTTCTCTAAACACAGCCGTGTGCAATTTAGATTGAGTCACACTAAGTAGGATAAACATGACAAAGCCACAAGAAGGTATTTTTCAAGAAGGTAGTACTAAGTTCTATTCTTTAGAATATAGCTTAGATCTCACCTTACCTTTAGCTACTCTGAAAGCAGCTATCAACACGTGTTTGTCTGATACTTCCGATATCAATATTGTTATTGCCTTCGGTAAACAAGCGTGGAATAAGTTACAGCCTGACTGGCAAGCTGAAGAGTTGATTGATTTTGAAGCACTAGAAGGTGTAGATGGCTATTCAATACCCTCGACCCAACGTGACCTGTTTTTTTGGATCCACAGCAAGAACCACGATGATAATTTAGATTGTGTGTTGCAAGTTCAACAAGCCTTAGCAGGCGTAGCCAAATTACAGTTAGAGTTACCTGGTTTTACCTATCATGATTCACGTGACCTGACTGGCTTTGTAGATGGCTCTGCAAACCCAAAGGAAGAGGCTCGACAATTGGCCGCATTGATTCCTAGTGGTCAGCTAGGCGAAGGTGGAAGTTATGTATTAACTCAAAAATGGCTGCATGACTTAGCTGCGTTTAATGACCTATCTCAAGATCAACAAGAAAAGATAATTGGCCGAACTAAACCTGACAGTATTGAATTAGAAGGTGATGCCATGCCAGCTGACTCTCACGTTAGCCGTACTGATGTTAAGGTTGATGGTACAGCTATGAAAATATATCGTCGTAGTGCGCCATATGGTTCGGCGACAGAACAAGGTTTGTACTTTTTATCTTTTGCCTGTGAAATCAAGCGATTCAGTATTCAATTAGAACGCATGTTTGGCACAACAAATGATGGTTTGCATGACCGACTTATTGAATATTCAACACCATTAACTAGTTCATATTGGTTTGCACCATCGCAGCAGGACTTGGATGCTCTGTTACGCTAAGTCATCTACACTTTCACCCAAGAAAATGTAAGTGACATCGATTATTTATTATCACCGTTAAAAACCACCACCTACAAACCCTGACTAGTACCAAGGTAGCATTGACACTTAATCAGTGCTCTGTGTATTCTGACTTGCAATTAACGTGTGCAAAAAACTAAACATAAATGCCTTAAATATGGATTCTTTTAAGGTGCCAAACTGCACTAATAAAAGAGAATAGACGTATGTCCCCTATCCAACTAAATGCCATAAACCTCACAAAATCACTGTTATCTGCAGTTTTATTAGTGGTTAGCTTCTCAACCAATGCCGCAAGCTTATCCGGTTCGAACAACTTACCCCTTACTTTGACAGGCTCGAACCATGTTGCTGGTGGCACGTCTTATAACAACAACAGTACACTTACCAACGACGGTACATTGGAGAACCGAGCTATAGGCTTTCTTTATAATAATGGCACGCTAACAAACAACAATACATTAACCAATAAGACCGGTGGTTTTACGGACAATGACGGTAAATTAACAAATAAAGGGACTCTGAATAATCACGGCTCATTTGATAATACGAAAGATGGAAGGCTAGTCAATAACGGTGAGCTGAATAACTACAGTGAACTAGATAACAGAGGAAGCCTGTCAAACAGTGGCGACGGTGCAAGACTAAATAATATCGGGGGACTACATAACGGGGTGCTACATAACCGACAAGGAGCATCGTTCTCTACTAGCCTATATGCAACAACAGTAAATACCGGCACTATAAATAATGACGGACGGCTTTCTAACTTCCTAGGTACTGTATACAGTAGACATTTGAACAATAACGAAAAAGGGACGGTTACAAATAATGGGCTATTTGTTGTAAGCAAAGCCTTCTTCGGCCCCCAAACTACAGTCACCAACAAGGGTTATTTCGAGAACCGCCTTTTTCTGGAAAATAATGGTGTATTTACTAATTCTGGCACTTTCTTAGCTACTTTACTTAAATACGATCTTCCTTCTCCTCTTCTTTATCCTGCTCCTTATTCTGATCCTAAGGTTGAGAGTGCAGTCACTGGCGTCGGTACTTACTTACAAACAGCAGGTAAGACCACTATAAATAGCTCAATGACTCAACAGAGTGTCACCATTAATGGTGGCTTGCTAGATGGCAGCGGCATCATTAACAGTAATGTGAATGTGAATGGCACATCTGCTAGTAACCTAGCCAGTGTAGCCCCAGGTAACTCTATCGGCACTCTGACTATTAATGGTGACTATACGCAAGGTGAGTTTGGCTTATTAGACATTGAGTTTAACGAGACAAAAATTGACTTGTTCGCTATCTCTGGCATTGCTAGTTTAGCTGGCATTTTAGACTTTACCTTTACCGGTACAGACATCAACATCGGTACATTTAACTTCTTAACCTTTGCAAGTGTCATTGGTAGTTTTGACAGCATTCTATTGCCAAGCTTTGAAGGCTTTAATTTCGACGTGATATTTGGTGATACCTTTGCTAACTTAGTGGTTACCTCTGCGGTGAGTGAAGTGCCTGTCCCTGCTGCATTGTTCTTATTTGGCCCTGCGCTATTAGGGTTTCTCGGCTTACGTCGTAAAACATTGAGAAAAACAGCTTAAATTTACATTTGTTGTGACGTAATAACTAACACTTTTAAATCAAAGGGCTCAGGCTCGATTGATTGTCGTTTTAGCAATCAAAACTTGTATTTTTTCACTCTTCATAAAAGCTAATCTCATTGGCTTCCAACCATCTATTTCGATAACAAGAAAACTTGAATGTCTTATCGCTGTCATATAGCTTTAATTAGTACTCAACTTTTATTCTAGGTCTAATGCTGCTCAAAGATCTGTTTAGGTAGTTCAATATGAAAAAAGCTTATCTGGTCACTTTGTTTTTACTCTTCGCCGGCACTCTTGCTGTGGCGGATACCTATAAATGGATAGACGACTCGGGAGAAGTACATTACGGTGACAGCCCTCCTCCAGGTGTCAGTAGCCAAAGAGTCTTCATCTCTGAAGGTCCCTCACAAGAGGATATAGAGCGACAACAGCAACAAGTAAAAGATCTAATAAAAGAATATGAACAAGAACGGCTGTTAGAGCCATCAATAACACCAGCACAAACAACTACCTCACATACAATATTTCCTGACGAAGTCGCCTGTTTTTCTCCTTTATCTGACTTAGTGCAAGGGCCATCATCTGAGTATTACGCACCTATTTCACCCAGTTCACTGGCTAAAAAAGAACAAAATTCACTGACAAACTTGCTTGCCTCGATTAAAACTCGTGGGACATGGCGAGGCGCGCTCATCGAGTTAGAGTGTTGGGGACAACCTTTAGAACGCAACGCATTTCCTATCGATAAATATAAAAGTACTGAGGTAGAAATGAGAACGGAGTGGGATAAGTCAGAATCTCTACTAACACTTAATTTTGAAGTACCTTATGGCCACAATTTAGTTTATCGGCTAGCCGTTGACGGTTTTCTCTATTTTAATGAAATACGAGCGAGCAACATTACGAAACGTGATGACAATAAGGTAGAGTTGTTAAGTCATCAGCAAGATTCAGCCGCGTTTCTGATTAAGCGTTACGTTCCTTACCAGCATCACTATCACTTTAATTTTCATCACCATGGAACCCGCCTTCGAGGCGATATTCGCTATATCGAAGTATCTGATAGAAACTTAAAGCTAGTTGAGCTCTACTATTTTGATGGGGTCCTAGCCAGTTCAAGAACATGGCTGCTCAGCAGAGCCAATAAGACTTGAGCTGCCGATTTACACGGTATGCTTACCCTTTAATTTGTAACATTAGGCGTAGCTAGCAATCTTAAAGTACATGAACATAAAATATCTAAAACTTAGCAATACCAATCCTAATGATTTTTTATCTTTTTTAAATAAACAAAAGATTAGAGAACATTTAATTGAGCACGCGTTGTTTGATTTAGACTCTGTAACGGCTTGGATAAATTCTAAGGTCGACGTTGATGCCATTGATGGCTGTAGAGTTAGAGCCATTGTTTGTGATGATCAATTAGCTGGTTGGTGCGGCATACAACTTGAAGACGGAAAATATGAGATTGCCATTGTCATTGACGAGCAGTTTTGGGGTTTAGGTAAGACCGTATTCCAAGATATGATGGGCTGGGCAAAAGAGTTCGGTCATGACGAGGTGTTCATCCACTTCCTTCATACTCGCCCTGACTATAAATTTTTACAAAAAATCGCTACAAAGATGTTTGAAACTGACATGCTTGGCAATAAATTTACAACCTATCAACTCGCAGTAAACTAAGGTACACCATGGCATTTGATGAAGGATTAGCCGCACGGCTGCAAGACTATTTTCAAGATCGATCAGACGTCGATGCCAAAAAGATGTTTGGTGGGCTTTGTTTTATGGTTTCAGACCATATGTGCTGTGGCATCGTCGGTGACATGCTCATGTGTCGTGTAGGCCCCCGATAATTATGATGAGTGCCTAAATAAACAACATGCAGCTGAAATGGACTTTACCGGTAAAGCGATGAAAGGCATGATTTATGTGTCACCTGAAGGTTTCGAAAGCGATGCTGATTTACATGGATGGCTAAAAATCTGTGAATCGTTCGTTAAATCACTGCCACCTAAAAAGCCAAAAAAGGTAATATAGCAGGGACATAATTAAACGGAATACGCAGAACTAATCAATTTGCTTACTGAGCTTCCCGGTTAGATATGGTTTACTTGGCGGTGAAAGCATTTTTTCTGATCAATGGGTATTGGATTAATGATGGAATTAAAAGAAAAGCCACTTAATATTGTCTTATATGTAGATTTCTTCATTACTTTTGTTTTCGGAGTAGTTTCTTGGCTGTTTCCGTACTCTACATATGGAACCATTGTTTCTTTAACTGAAACAGGCACGCCATTAACAGTGTCTGCATTTTCCAGCCTTTCTCTCTTTTATATCTTTATTGGTATTGCCTGTTTTATTGCTGCCAAAACACCTAACCCACAAAAATATTGGTTTGCATTATTAATGCTGCTTCGGCATGGCTGGATTGGAATTATCGGCGTCAGCAACGCGCATCAAGATTGGATTATTGGTAATCCGTGGCACGACGTTGTTGTACATAGTGTATTTGTTTTTGCCTATATTAGCGTTATCACTTGGAGTAATAAGTTTAAAGGTAATTCCTTGTAATTATTAAATATTCTCTGATTTCATATGCGACCGAACTCCAAACCAGCTTCACGATGGCATGCAGATAATTAAAAGTCATGAGACCATAAACCAGTCTGCTACACACATAAGGAAATACCATGATCTCAAGGCGTAAATTCACTCAACTGTTAATGATTCTAGGCGGAGGCTCTTTCTTTTCTGCTAGCCGAGCAGCATCGACAAATTCACTTGATAGTAGCGAATGGTTTATGCCCGAAGAAGGTGAGCGCCATCAGCGTACTTGGATGGCTTTTATTGCCAGTTATGACATCTGGGCAGAAAATCAGGTGCCTGAAGTCCAACGTAACTTGGCAAGCATTGCTAAAACCATTGCCCAATACGAGCCTGTGAGCATGCTGGTTCGAAAACAAGATTACGATATTGCCATGGCGCTCCTTGGTGATTTAAATAGCCATAATTATCCCATTGAACTGATTGAGTTCAATATGAATGATCTGTGGATGCGAGATACCGGCCCTACTTTTGTCATTAATGAAGAGGGGCAGAAATCTGCCGTGAATTTTAACTTCAATGGCTGGGGAGAAGATCAAGCCTATGAATTTGATAGCAAAGTGGCTGACTTTGTAGCCCAACAAGCCGGCGTACAAAGCATCCGATCAAGTCTTATTTTAGAAGGTGGCTGTTTCGAAGTGGATGGTCAAGGCACAGCGATCATGACTGAAAGCTGCATCATCAATGATAATCGTAATCCTGGATGGCACAAACAAGACATTGAAGCTGAGTTAAAAGAACTGCTCGGACTCGACAAAATTATCTGGCTAAAAGGGATCAAGGGGCGAGACATTACTGATGGGCATACCGATTTTTATGCTCGCTTCGCCAAACCCGGTGTCGTCGTTGTCAGTCGAGATACCGATGAAGATTCATATGATTATCAGATCACCCGAGATAATATAAACATCCTTCAATCATCGACGGATGCACAAGGAAACCCATTAAATCTGGTTATTTTGGATACTCCATGGGATATCAATACGAAGTACGGAACAAAAGACTTTGCCGCAGGATATGTCGGCTACTATGTCTGTAATGGCGCCATTATCATGCAGAAATTTGGTGATACAAAAACGGATAATGCCGCTAAAGATAAATTAGCAAAAGTATTTCCTAATCACCGTATTGAGCAAATTGCCATTGATGGGATCGCTAGTGGTGGTGGCAGTATTCATTGTGCAACACAACAAGAACCCGAAGTATATTCAAAGGTGCAGACATGACTGGCGCTGAAAAAATTGAACTCGCAATCATTCCAATCACAGGCTTGGGTATCTTTTATCTAGCAACTGTATTACCCGACATCATTCCAGCCGGACGGTTGTTCTTAGCTATGTCGGCACTGATTTTATTCCAAAGTTTGCTACGTGACCTTTGGTTGTTGTCTAGAAAACAAAATGATGAACAGACCAATGGCGTTGCTGCTCGGTGTATGTGTATAGAGTCGACAGTTGGTATGACAGGCATTCTCATCGGGGCTGTACTATTAGGTGCTGGCATTGGAGAGCCTGTTTCGATGAACGCTTGGGCTTGGAGCATCCTAGTCATGGCTATACTCTACTGCGGATTCTTGATGAAGGATTTCGTATTTGAATGGAACCCATGGAGAATTAGACGAGATAAAAACCATATGAATATTGTTTTCACTTGGGAAAAATGACAGCCCCTATGATCTAGAGGCTGCCAACATACTAAATGGTGCCTAGTTGTTTAAACAGGGTATAAACGTCGATTACATCCCAATGTTCAGCCAACTTGCCGTCTTCGATACGAAAAATATCGACCGCATCAATACTGTATTGCTGATTGGTTGCAGGGATACCCAACCAATCACCGGTTTGGGTGCCTGAATATGTTCCATATACCCATACTGAATCTTCATCGGCGATGATTTTCTTCAAGCTATATTCAAAGTCAGGTACACCTTCAAACCAGTTTTTGAAGAACGCATGAAACCCAACACGGCCTTGCTCGACCAAAGGGTTATGTTGAATATAATCTTCTAATATATATTTATCTAAACCAGATAGGTCTTTATTGATGAAGACTTCTTCAGCAAATTGTCCAATGATTGCTTTATTTTGATCTTGAATATTTTGAGCCATTGCATTTCCTCCTAATAGAATCGCAATTGTGAAAAAAGAACTTTTAATAATTGAGTTTAAATTTTTACGCATTAATATTTGCTCCTGTGTTGTTGTATTTATTGCGTGAGAAATATAGTATTCACAATAGTATCTTTTAGAAAGAAGGCACTTAAAAGTTTTGTAGTCACCTAAAAGTGACTTTTTAACTATTCAATAGGTTACGTAATGATAAGTTGGGATATTTATAATAAGGATTGCCCTACTCGGCAGGTTTTAAACCGAATCGCCGATAAATGGACAGTGTTAGTCGTTGGTTCTTTAAGCCAAAGAACCAAACGCTTTAGTGAATTAAAAAAAGAGATTTCAGGTGTTTCACAAAAGATGCTCACCCAAACCTTGAGAGGCATGGAACGAGATGGTTTGTTAACTAGAAAAGTGTATCCAACCGTTCCGCCCAAGGTTGAATATACGTTGACCGACCTTGGTCACTCTTTAATTACGATGCTTAATGAAATACGTAATTGGTCAGAAGGTAATATAGAGAAAGTATTAGAAGCACAAAATGACTATGATGCTATCGAGAGATAGCCAGCCGGTATAACATCTAATTTGATTGCGATAAGTTCTCTTTCAATTGCTCAATAAGTACAGCTCTATCATTCTCAAAACTAGCAATAAACTCAGCTGGCGCTTCTGTCTGTTCATCATACTTGGCAGCCCAAACAATCATTTCCAGAAGCATAGGCATGAGATCAATGCCTTTCGGTGTTAAGCCATATATTTTTTTTGAATGGTTTTCTTGGTCTATCGATTTAGTTATCAACCCGACCTGCTCCAGCTTATCTAATCTAGCAGCCAAGATGTTAGTTGATATTTTTTCATCCGAAGTCAAAAACTCACCGTAATATTGCTTACCTTTGAACATTAAGTCTCTGATAATCAGAAGACTCCATCTATCTCCGAAGGTCTCTTGAGCAAAGTTGATTGGACAATGTGATTTAAATTGATTTTGTTTCATGGCTTCATAATACCACTTGCAAAACGCAAGCCGTCAGTTTAATATTTGACTCGACTTGCATAATGCAAGTAGATTTCATTTTCAGATGGGGAGTTTAGAGTTGAACACTAAAAAGATAATCATGGCGACGATATCGTATGTCGTACTTACTATGGCCATTGCTTATCCATGGCATATGATGTGGTTCCATGACTTATATATTGAGTTGGGTGCATATACCCGCGTGGAACCCAATATCCCCTTAGGCATGCTTTCCATGTTAGTTCAGGGCATCGTTATCGCCTACCTCTATCCTTTCTTTTATCGTAGCGGTAATGCAATTCTTAACGGTGTTACGTTCAGTCTTATTATGGGATTGGTAGTATATTCCGTGATGGGCTTTGCTATGGCAGCTAAAGTCGACATCAATCCGATCTCAACCTATTTAATCTACAATGCCGTTTTCCAATTTATTCAGTATGTTGTAACAGGGATCGCGCTGGGCATAATTTACGGTAAAAAGTAAAATTCAAGGCAAAAAAAAGCCCCTGAAGTTTTCACTTCAGGGGCTTTTTCTATTTAATCAATCTTAACGATTGCAGATGTACATTGTTACTTCAAAGCCGAAACGCATATCTGAGTATTCTGGTGTAGTCCACATAATAATATCCTCGTTATTAGTTATTTTAGTGTTGCAAGAAGTTTTCTTGTCAACGTTGGAATACATTATGGCCAAGTCGCTCTGAGATAGAAATAAGCTAAACGCCTGATATCGATCAGGATTTTCCCTGTTCGATACTTAACATTCTATAAATTCACATCGACATTGCAATTTTTTTGGCTTGCCGCCTTAGCCGTATCGCGTGAAGAATATGGATGGTCAGAATAATGGGCAGCGAAAAACCAACGGCTGCATGTAGATTCGCCATTACCTCACGTACAGCTTCATTCGACAAATAATATAACAGGTAAGCTGAAATAATCTGAAAACTAACGGCGGAACCTAACAATATTCCTAATGTTCTGATCTTTTTTAACTTCCATGTTACTGGCACATGAGATGCCATGATAAAACCAAAAAAGAAGATCACCATAAATGCAGAAGCACCATGTGCCATTAACACCGGGAACTGCCAAGGATGTTTTTCTGGGCCAAACTCACCTTCAACAATAAACCAACGGCTCAAAGCGAAAAAGGCGCCGCCACTCAGCCAGCTCAGCGTAAACAAGGCATATAAAGTTCGGCGGTAAAAATTAGAAAACTTTGCTTTTATCATTGTGCCTTCACATTAAAGTTTTACCGCTACGATCCATGCGAAAAGTCTTTGCCTGAAATGCCGATATTATTGAAGCACTGCCTTCATATAAAAAATCCACTTTGGTTAAGGCATCGGCCAACATGCATGAATTTGAAAACACTGAGACGCTAATATCATCATCCACTTTTTGCTTGGTATTAGCGTTGACAATAGCGATGTCGCCATCCAAAAAATAATGACCACTAGTAGCAACTGCTGCGGCTTGCATGGGAATATCTATGGTTTGACCTGATGTCGAATCCGGCACTCTAATAGATGCATGTTGATTTTGCCAGTGCGACATTTTTAAATCACCACCGGCATTGACGATAACTTGGCAATTACCATCAGCTGCTGCCACGGCTTTATCTACAGCATACCCCTTAGCAATACCGCCAAGGTCGAGAGTTAAAGGTCGATTGAAATGAATTCGCTCGCTGATAATCACCACATCTTGCCAACTAGCATGAGGATCTACGTCATAATCATGATCCGGAAGTAAACCTGAGCTAACGAGATCGGGAGCCACTGAAATGTCATAAACCCCTTTGGTTAAATAACTCAATACCAAAGCTTGATTGATGACCTTAGACATATCTTTAGACATGGACACCGGTCGACGATGGGCATATCGGTTAATAAAACTAAGTTCACTGTATTTATTATGAAAGCTCATAGTGCTTTCAATGTGCTCTATTTCTTTGAATACAGCATTACTCTGCTCTATCAACGCTTTATCACTCACATCATCTTGCACTGTTACTTCAACAAAGGTGCCTAATAATGGTTTACAACGCTGTAGTGTATTCATTGTTAGTTAGGCCAAATGTTGTAACACTAACTTCCACGTATGGTTCAAGCGATTAATACCATCCGTGATATGTCGGCACGATAAGGTCGCACCCGAAATGTTTTTGATTTGATGGTCTAGCTTTAAATGCTGGCTATGGTTTTTGCCATGGAATTGCATACGCCACTTTGGGTTATCCACTTCAAAACCATAAGTCTCACGATAGGTCATGATTTCCAACCCCTTAACCGTGCCATCCGCATGATAGGCAAAGGCCATATCAATGTTTTCATGTTTGCCGATGATTTGGTCAACGATAAACCACCCCCCCCCATCAACTTTCCACACTTTCATGTTTGGGTTTCGCACACGTACATCAGAAGCAGTGCGAATGGCCTGCATTTGTTCAGGGCTAAGTTCTAAGGAGATTTGTGTCATGCTTTTATCTTCCCATAGCAGCTGTCTAGCCTGCTCTAAAGTCAGATACGTTTTTGCATTAACGACAAAAGCGGGCAGTAAAACACTGCCCGCTGTTAAGCCTAGGAATTTAGCAAACTTCCGTCTATTCATATTTAGGTAAGAATTTATCCAACTTAGAATTCATAACCTAGAGACAAACCAACATGGTATTTCTCATGCTCATCATAGTTTCGGTTATCTTTATTGGCATCACCATCTGCACGACCACCACCTGCTACTTGGAATAACACACCAGCAGTTGCCCACCATGTTTGTTCAGCATAGTGAATTGTTGGGCCTAAGTAGTATGCGTATTGATGTTGCGAACCTATACGGAAATCACCTAGATCGAAACTTGAACGATCTAATTCTGGATCAAACTCACCATTTATTTGTGGGTTTAGATAATCAGATTGATGCCTTGCTTCAAGACCAATAAACCATTTCGGGGCGAAACGGTATGACACACCCGCAGATACATCCAAAGAGATTTCTTCTTCTAAGACCTTTTCATCACCACCATCGTTTTTACGACGTTCAAATTCTACTTTTGGGTTTAATACAAACACTAAGGTGTCATCTAGGAAATTCTTTTGAAAGAATAATGTGGCTGTAAATGAATCCTGTTTAATGTCACCACCATCTAAACGGTATTTCTCACGGTTTTCATAACCTAGACCAACAGAGAAACCCATGAAGTCTTTGTATGGACTTAAGATGTTGTATTTAAGAGCTAACTCAAAACCACCATATTGGGTATCATTAAAACGGCTACCGATGCCACCTTGAGTGTCGACCATCGGTCCTAAATCATCACTATTCACTGAGTAATTATGATCAAAAATCATAATCTCAGCACCAACAGTTAATTTATCGGTAACACCGTATTCAATTTCAGGGCGAATATCATGAAACCTATAGTCACCAGACCCTTTATCAAAACGACTGACATCACTTAGTTTAACTTCCACACTACCTTGTGGGCGAGTATCAGTACCTTTAGCGTAGATCCATAGATTTTCTTCTGCCTGTGTTAATGGGCTAGCTAAAAGCATCACTCCAGCACTTGCAGCGACTAAATGTTTAGCGCGCATAATTTTTGTCCTAATTAATGTTTGATAAAAGATGAGTTAGTTCTTCGTTTTTTTACTCTGGCACATTATAGATCCAATTACGAATCATTATCAATAAGATTAACGTATTTATTTATTTTAGCTATAATGATCGCATTTACAATCTTTATAACGAAAACTATCTTTGAAAAAAATCTCTCTACTTGTGTGCTTAGTAATAGCAACCAGTAACGCTCTAGCTGATACCGTATCCACACAGAATCCAATCAAGATCGAGTCACTAGCCGTCATCGCGCCACGCTTACAAAGCTCGACCTTAATATCAGCAAACACTATTCACACCATCGATAGTTATGAACTAGAACAAAAAATCCCGAGAAGCTTACCCGAGGCTTTAAATCAAGTGCCAGGTGTGATGGTGCAAAAAACAGCCAACGGTCAAGGTTCTCCCTTTATTCGTGGTTTTACTGGTTATCGCACCTTGGCATTGATTGATGGGGTGAGATATAACAACTCGGTTTATCGTGACGGTCCTAATGAATATTTTTCACTCATTGATGTTGGCAACCTAAATGCTATTGAGATTTTCAGCGGCCCTGCCTCGGCTTTATATGGCAGTGATGCCATCGGCGGCACTATAAACTTACAAACCAAACAAGCTTCATTCTTAAATGAAAGTGTAGGTGAATTTTTTACTCATGGTTCTGAATCACTGCGTTATGCGACTGCTGAAAATAGCTTTGTTAGTCGCACAGAATTAGAATTTGGCCAAGGGCAACAATGGGGTTTAATTGGTGGGTTTACACGTAAAAACTTTGGTGATGTTGATGCCGCAGATCTCGGCAAGTTGGCTCATACAGGCTACGACGAATATGCGGTCGATCTACGGTTTGATCTAGTAATAAATGATCAATGGGATCTGACTGTCGTGCATCAAAACTTAAACCAAGATGATGTATGGCGTACCCATTCAACGATTTTTTCTAAATCATTTGAAGGAACGAAGGTTGGCGACGATCTACTACGCTTAAAAGATCAAGAACGTCAGCTTAATTACCTAAAATTAACTGGCTACGATTTTAATGAGTATATTGAGCAAGCAACATTGACTCTCTCCCACCAACGCTGGCAAGAAGATGGGGATCGTCTTAAATCTGATGGCAAACGCATTGATGACTTCTTTGATTCAAATATGGTTGGCATCGATTTACAACTTGAAAGTACCATCAATAATATCGCTTTAACCTATGGTTTTGATTATTACCTAGATAAGGTTGATAGCGGTCGTATCGACTTTTTAGCTAATGGTGAAATTGATGAAGTTAAAATCCAAGGTCCTATAGGTGATGATGCTGAATATGGCATCTTTGGTAGTTATATTCAGGCCAAGCTGGAGTTAACAGAACGTCTTAGCCTAAATCTCAGCACACGTTATAGCTATGTTGATGTTGATATCGGTCGATTCGAAGATCCTGTTAGCAATACTGCTGCGTCCTACCAACAAGACTGGGATAACTTATCCCGTGCCATCAAAGCCAGTTATGATTTAACAGTTGATGGTTCAAAGTCTGTCTGGGCTGGTGTGAGTCAATCTTTTCGTGCACCTAATGTTGCTGATTTAAGTCGTTTTGGTAAAAGTCGTAGCAATGAAACAGAAGTCGCTGCCACCAACTTGGAACCTGAGAAGTTCTTAACCTACGAAACGGGCTTTAAACTCAAACAAGCTGATCTGCAATTTGAAGCCACCTATTACTACACCAAGATTAAAGACTTTATTGCCAGCACACCAACAGGCACGATCACAGGTGGCGGTTTAATAGAAGTCAGCAAGCAAAATAGCGCTGATGGTTTTATTCAAGGCATTGAGTTTGATTTGAACTACCAATGGAACTCGAATTTTTCAACACATGCTGACATTACATGGTTAGAAGGTCGCTTAACCAGAGATAGTTTTATCAGTTCGTTTACCGAAGTAACCGAGCCATTCAGTCGCATTATGCCTATAACCGCTCACATAGGTCTTGAATGGAAAAGTGATGACAAGACTAAATGGTTAGGCATAGACCTAACCCTTACTGCCCAAGCCGATAAACTCAGTGAAGGTGATAAGAACGATACCGAACGAATTCCACCAGGCGGTACACCTTCTTACCAGCTATTGAATATCTACAGTGGCTGGCAAAGCAATAGTAACTTACTACTTACCCTGCAATTGAATAATGTATTTGATGAAGCCTATCGTAGCCATGGTTCAGGTTCTAACGAGCCAGGTAGAAATTTAATCTTGGGTATGAAAGCGAGTTTCTAACCTTAAGGCGTGGCCTGAACAACTGCCGCTTTTTTCGCGACGGCCTTTGGTGATTTCTTTTTCACTAAATAGGGCAATAGAAATAAATAAAGACCGGTAATCCAAAGCACTAACAAGATGATGGCTGCCGGTAAAAACAAGCCTAACTTGGCCGCATCATGGAAAAACGTGCCGTCGTGTAAGGTTTCGATAAAGTCGGAACGACGGTAGGCTACTTGCAAGACTTCTGCTGTGGCGTAGTCCAACTGAATTTCCCACTGGTTTTCAGCTTGTATCTTAATAACGCCTTTATTGGGACGCACATCTAAACGTTTGATGTCGTGCCAACCAGTAATACCAGCCTCTTCCACTGTTTTAGCCACGGCTAGAATTTGTTCAAACTCTAAATGTGACGTCCGTGATTCTGTTTTAACCGTAGGTGGTTGCACCCACTCAACTTCTTTTTTCAATATAAGTAAGATGCCACTGATAAGCACAACGAGAATCGGTAAGGCACAAATAATTGCGCCCCACTTATGTATTTTACGGTTTACTCGGTTCCACTTTATCTTCATGTTTTGTATTGAGATTCTTTTTGAAAGCATTTGAAACTGGACAGCTAAAATACCATCTGTTTAATAATAATGCTAATGATTCTTAATACTATAAATGAGTTTTAAAAACATGAAAGAACATAACAGAAGGTAGAGTTGTTCTTTTAACTTGCTCCTCTTTTCTTTATAAAACAGTCGATAGTTTCTGAACAATCTTGCCCATTGCTGACGTTAAGATAGTCAAATCATCTTACTGATAATATATGGGGGTATGATGTAGACCAAGTTTCTAAACGGCCTAATCAATACCCCTTGATCAACGATAAAAGTAGGTAACCAGTCCATTTGCTCATCAAAGGTTTTGTTGAGCTCAATCCCCCTTAGACGCGTACTTGTTTGACCAACTCATTGGTTTGCAGAGGCATTAGTTCTTCAAGTAGTTGGTTTTCGATATTTTGAACCTCGCATTTCGAAGACAGAGAAGTAATACTTAGTTCTATTTCTCTACTGATTTGAGAATATCGTGTAGTTGTTGTCTTTTTGATTCAGGCAAAGGTTTTAAAGGCAGTCTTGCATCACCTGCATCTATACCTTTCATTTCAAGTCCAGCTTTAACCGTCGATGCCAAGCCACCTTTTACAATGAATTCCAACAGGTCTAATTGTTGGTAAAACAGTGCTTTTGATTCGGTTTTTTGTCCTGCTTTTATAGCATCAAATAACTGCTTGGGTAAGTCACCAATAAGGCTAGGTGCAACCGTACACCAACCTTGTGCACCTGCATTGATGGCTTCTAAAGCAATATAGTTACAGCCATTAAAGAATGGTACTGAACCATTCGATTCTTGATGGATTTGATGCATTCTTTGAATATCACCGGTGCTTTCTTTGATCATTTCAGCATGGTCAATTTGCTCAATCATCGACAACATGAAGGTTGGTGACATATCAACACCACACGTAGCTGGATTGTTATAAACCATTATCGGAATATCGATGGCGTCAGATATTGCTTGGTAATGATCAAAGATTTCATCTTCCGTCAGTTTGTAATATGAAAATGGTGAAACCATGATGGCGTCAGCCCCATGTTTATTGGCATAGATAGCACGTTCAACGGCTTTTTTTGTTGTTAATTCAGAGATACCAATAATCACTGGCACACGATCGGCCACATATTTGATTGTCTCTCTGGCGACTAACTGCCATTCTTCATCATTGAGATAAGCACATTCACCTGCACTACCTAGGCCTGCAATTGCATTTGCACCCGAGCCAATCAAATCATCAATTACCTCGAACATAACGTCCAAATTTATTTGATCATTTTTTCTGAAAAATGGCGTAATGGTATACGCAATAATTCCTGAAAATTCTTTCTTCGACATTATGCTTCCTCACGAATAGCTAGTTGACCTAAATTTTGCAGCAATGGTGCATTTTCACAGGCTAAATATCTGGCGGGTTTATTTTCATCAAGATTGACATGATGATGCCATGCCCAAGTTGGAATATAGATGGCATCGCCTGCTTGCCACTCTATTTTTATATCTTCAATCATTGAGTAACCACGCCCTTCCAAGATGTAAGCGACGGTTTCATATGTATGTCGGTGACGGTTTGATCTATCACCTGGCAACAATCCACCAATGGTCATACTAATAGAATGGCTGGGTAAATCAACAATATGTACAGGATGCTTTCTTTCTGATGAAAACTTCTTACTAATGTCACCTGATTCGACTTGTTTATGTGCAAGTTTCTGAGGTAAATACGTTTTTAAGTTATCTGATGTTTCCCCAAAATCAGATGAGCTGTATTTTTTAATCGCCATTTAAACCTTCCATTTGTCCGTATTGACTATGGCATACATCATGGCAAACATTTATTTGAAAGTATAAGTTTATATTTGTATCATATTGATAGTTATTATTTATCAATTAAACTGGAGCGGTCAGTGGAGCTAAGACATTTACGCTATTTTAAAGTGGTTGCCGAGTTACAACATTTTCATCGGGCTGCTGAAAAACTATGTATTACTCAGCCCGCATTAAGTAATCAAATCAAACAACTCGAACAAGAACTCGGTACCAGTTTATTTGACCGGGTTGGCCGTAGAGTCAAACTGTCTGAAAGTGGTGACCTTGTTTTATCTACGGCAAAAAGAATTCTAAATGAAGTCGAACGGTTAAAAGAAGCCGTTACAGATATTGAAGGTGGTGTGTCAGGCAGCCTTAAGATCGGGGTACTTCAGTCAATCAATGCGCTTTATCTTCGTAATTTAGTGATCGAGTTTGATAAAACACACCCCAACATTTCTTTACATGTAGAAGAAATGACCAATCAGGAAATTGAACAAAAGGTGTCTAATGGTGAAATAGATATTGGTATTGGTTTCATCTTGAAAAAAGAATACAAAAACATACAGTTTGAAAAATTATTTACTGAAAACTGGAAGCTACTCGTTTCTCCTAATCACGCTGACTTAGCTCAGGACATCATGTCAGGAAAACCCCATCATCTAAAAGCGGTTCTGCTACCTGAGCATTTTGAAACAAGAAGAATCGTAAATACCTACTTTGCAGATAACCATATTCAGTATTCCAATATTACTGAAGTAAATACCATCTCATTTATTCTCGACTTAGTCGAAAGCGGTTTATCTTTCAGTATCCTGCCAGAAGCCTTTTCAAGGTTAAAGTCAAAACATAGACTGGCATTGTTTGACTTAAATCCTGAGCTTTCGCCCAGAACAATTGGAATACTCATGACTAGCAATGGGATTAGAAAAAGAACGGCTGAAAATTTTTGTGCGTTAATCAAAGATCAATTAGCAAACAAACTTAACGTTTGAAAAAAGCCGTGCCACTGTTTGGCCTTGGCTTGTTAGTCATTTTATTCAATTTCTGCAAGTTCTTGCTGTGCTCGAGTAAACCCTTGAGCTGCAGATAATTTCAACCATTTTATACCCTCTGTACGATCTAGATTTTCAACCCCATTACCTTCTATATATCTTATTCCCAAATTGAACTGGGCACGGCGGTCGCCTTGTTCCGCCGCTTTTCTATACCATTCGACAGCTTCCGTTTGATCTTTTTTTACACCTTTACCTACAGAATAAAGATAACCAAGGTTTAATTGTGCCTCTTTATTACCCTTAATTGCAGATTCGCTATACCAAAAAACCGCTTTTTCGATATTTTTTGGCACACTTAAACCATTTTCATACATATAGCCCAGATCATTTTGTGACACAACATGCCCATTAGTTGCTGCCTTTTCGTACCAATATGCAGCTTTTTTAAAGTCCTTTTCAATTTCTTTATTTTGGCTATATGTGTAGCCTAGAGCGAATTGGGCATGTACATTATTTTGCTCAGCTGCCTTAGTGAACCACTCAATGGCTTTATAGATATCACGTTCTAATAGCTCTCCTTTTGCGTAAGCAGCCCCTAAATGATCCTGTGCCACGGGATGACCTTGAGCAGCAGCATTTTTATACCAACCTAAGGCTTGCTTTCGGCTCTCAATGTCGCCTTTGGCTTCGTAAGCAGCAGTCACGCTCATTTGTACATGAACATTTCCAGCAGTTGCAATAGGAAGCCATTTTTCTAGTGCTTTACCGTAATTGCCACCTTTGAATTCTTCATGCCCCTGGGCAAACTGTAACTTGTCGTTATCCGTCAGATCGCTTGCGGTAGCAACAGAGATAAAAAGCGAGATTAGTATGGCTACAAGTAAATTTCTCATTGTTTTATTCATAAGGCTAATGAGAGTTTAGGGGACACCTTGTCCGCTAATCGTTTATAGATTCTGAAAGGCAATACCATAGCAAACGTCCTTGTACCAATGAGTTAGGTTTAGTCTGGAGTATAGGCAATATTTATCCAATGTGTCCACTTAGCAATTTCAACTTCTGAAGATGTAGTTATTCTGACAACCACCTTAAACAACGTCATTTATCCCCATTCCTCGACACTATTGATTCATAAAAGTTATCAAACTGATAAAAATAAAAACTTATACTTTGAATTAATTCTCTGAGACTATTCCTGTGCTTTTCAAACATTTGTCCTGTGCCATTTGAAACATTTTTCCTGTGTCACTTCAAATGTTTTATTTTTAAAAGAAGCAATGAATGGACGTTTTTTTGAATGCCATTTATTGAAAAAAGAGGACAAAGAAGCCTCTTAAAACAATTGAATGTGAAAAATTGCCTTAATGGCAACACACAATATTAAATAAATTATAGAGAGAGGATGCACCAATGTTAGAAGAACAAAGCCTGCAATCTGCACGCGACGAAAATTCCGCCTTAAAAACAGTAGTGAACATTGATCCACAAAACCTGCAATCTGCACGTGACAAAGCCTTAGCTTTAGAAAAGGTAGTGAACACGGTTGTTATTGGTCAAGAGAAAGTTATTAGACTTATTTTGATTGCTTTACATGCACGTGGCCATGTCTTGCTAGAAGGTGGTGTGGGTGTTGGTAAAACTACTTTACTGCGTGCTTTTTCTAAAGCATTAGGTGGCTCTTTTGGTCGTATTGAAGGTAGTGTGGATTTAATGCCGAATGATCTACTCTATAGTGCATGGGTGGATAGCGAAGGTAAACCGGTAATCGATCCCGGTCCCCTCATTACTCACGGTAAAGATACAGCGGTATTTTTCTTCAATGAAATTAACCGTGCTCGCCCACAAGTTCAATCGTTATTATTAAGAGCCATGGCTGAGCGTAGTGCTGAAGCTTTTGGTCGTGAATACACCTTCCCCCATATGGTGGTATTTGCTGATAGAAACGGTGTTGAAAAAGAAGAAACCTTTGAGCTAAGTGCTGCGGCCCGTGATCGCTTCTTATTTGAAATCAATGTCTCTAATCCTGAACAGATTGAACATCGTAAAGCGCTTATCTTTGATTCTAAATTCCATGATGTCGATGCCTTATTAAGTAAATTATCTGAACCCTTACTAGATTACAGTGAATTAAATAACTTAGACCGTGACGTGCAACAAGCCATTTTTGTCTCGGAAGAAATTGAAAATTACATTATTCATATTTGGGATGCCACCTGGAAACCGCATGAATTTGGTATTGAAATTCCAGATGTATTTATGGAAGATCTTGTGGTTGCTGGAGCTAGTGTTCGTGGTATGTCAGCCATGGTCCGTGCAGCTAAAGTATCGGCATGGTTAGAAGGTCGCGACCATGTTCTACCGGATGATGTACATAACATCTTATATGCAACATTAAGTCACCGCGTCTTTTTATCACCTATTTATGAAGGTCGTCGTGAGCAAATCATGCCGCAATTTATTGCTGCATTACGTGACCATATCTCAGCACCTTAACTGATGAAAACGTTATTCAATATAATTTATTTCTCAATTAGGATGTAGTTATGGGTATCTCAAGACAAGATGAGTTTAACTACCGTTATCCTCATAATGTGTATGGCAGCCTTCCTGGTGTACACAGCGGTAAATCACTAGGAACAGGTGATAGTTTTGCAGGTTTTGCAAACCTGTTTGATTATCCTGATCCTCGTCGTTTAGATTTACGAGCCAGCCTCAGAAACAACTTATCTACCGGTGGTGATAGTTATTTAGTCAGGCGTTATCAACAGCGATCGCCTATCACCTTATGGATGATGGCTGATTTATCAGGCTCGATGGCCGTATCGAATGTGAACCATGAGCAGTTAGCTAATCTAACTCAATTGATTGCCCATTCAGCAGTTGGTCTAGGGGATCGTTTTGGTTTGGCAGGATTTGATTCTGGCTTGCGTCATGATGTTTATATGATGCCTACTCGGCAACGTAGCATGCCCAATGTAGCAGCCGATATGATTCGTGATGCAGAAGCCGCAAATTCAGCCGGGGTAGATGGGCTGATTCATGCAGCGAATATGATTACTAGCACGCATGCCATCGTCTTTTTAGCTTCCGATTTTTGTTGTGATATTGATGTCGTTGATAAAGCCTTACGGCAACTATCGCGTTACACCGTTGTGCCTATTGTTTGGCAGCATGATGATGTTAATCACCTGCCTTCACATGCAGGCTGGACTGAAATGAGAGATTCAGAAACGGGTGAATATCGTAATGTTTGGATGCGTCCTAGTATCAAAAAACGTTGGCAAAAAACGATGGATGATCACTTTGAACAGCTTAACGCGTGCTTTATGCGTCATCGTGTTCGACCTTTCTTTACCGATGGTGAGGTCACAGGCGAGCAGTTAAGTAATTACTTTTTGGGCAGGACATAATATGAAAACACGTTTTCTCACACTGCTTGTTTTGTTAAGCAGTTTATTCAGCACAAACAGCATGGCGGCTGACACACTTATTGCCCAAATTGATCGCACATGGGGATTATTATTAGGTGATGATGTAACCGTTACTATTGATATCAGTTCGCTTGAAAATGGCATTGATGAGTCAAGTCTGCCCTCACAAGAGGCGCGTTATGGTACTTGGTTATATCTAAAAAACATTGATGTTTCGTTAGCGCAACTAGCCTTCCATTATCAAATTGTTAATGTGCCCCTTAATAACACCCGTATTGATACGCCCACCTTTGATATTAAAGCTGCCGATGGGAAATGGCTTGCTATTCCTACTACAGCGTTAACTATCGGGCCGTCATTGGCTGTCACCGGAGGGCCTAACAATATCGCTATGAAAGCGGATATTGAAGCTACTCCGATTTCAACCACCAAGATAGAAAATAATTTGACCTTGTTTATCAGTATTACAGTGGTCACCGGGCTGATATTAGCACTGTGGCATTTTGGCTGGAAAACCAAAAATAGACAGCCTTTTTCTCAAGCGGTACATGAACTATCACGTCTTAGTTGGCACAGTGTGACACCTGATCAGGCGGCACGTGTTTTACACACTGCTTTTAACCACACTGCAGATACCATTGTTGTCTATGGTGAATTAGATACGCTGATAACAAACCATGTCTGGTTAACGCCTTTGAGTGAAGAAATCCAACAGTTTTACCAACAATCAGAACAACATTTCTTTGCACGAAAATCAGCACAAGGTCCTGATATTGCTGATGTGAGGAAGTTGGCTAAAGCGTGTCGTGCTAAGGAGATGCTGGCATGACATTTTTTGGATTACAGTGGGGCGCATCGATGATGATGTGGCTACTCCCTCTGATTGCTTTGCCATGGTTAAGCCATAGTCAAAGTAAAGTCGTCGCTTGGAGCAATTTTGTTCCAGAGGACCCTCTATCAGATGCGACGGGATTTTTGCTCAAACTATTAGCCTCGTTAACTATTGCTAGTTTAATTTTAACCTTAGCAAAACCTTATATACCTGAGAAGGCGATTGAGCGAGTCGGTAATGGTGCCGAGGTGGTTATTTTAGTTGATAGAAGTCGCAGTATGGATGATCCCTTTTCTACTCGAGATAAGGCGTTAGCCGTAAACCGAACTGTTGGTAAGGGTGATAGTAAACGACGTATTGCCAAAAAGTACTTATTAGAGTTTGTTGATAAACGACCTGATGATCGTTTTGGCTTTGTATTATTTAGTGATAAAGCCTTAGATTTATTACCGTTAAGTTATAACAAAGATTCAATACGCCAAACGATTAATGCCAGTGCATTGGGTAAGGGCTTATCTGAAACTAATATTGCTAAAGCGATGATCACCGCAGCAGAAATGTACGCTAAGGAAACCTATTCCGGATCACGGACAGTGTTATTAGTATCCGATGGTGGTCAAGAATTTTCAGCTGAAAATAAGCAGCTTATTACTGAATTATATAAACGTGAAAATTTGACTCTATATTGGATCTATATGCGTTCAACAACAGGCTTACGAATTGATGAGGAAAGCACAGATGATTCGTGGGCAAATACGCCTGAAAAGAAATTACATAAGTTCTTTAAATCATTGGGTGTGCCTTACCACGTATTTGAAATTGAATCGGTAAAAAGCTTCTCAGAAGCAATAGACACTATCGATCAACAGCAAAAACAACCGTTAATTGTTGAAGAGATTATTCCACGCGAAGATAAATCTGCACCTTTCTTTTGGATGGCAATGATAACGATGTTGTTACTGGGTATGGCCCAATTTTATACCGCATGGGGAGTGAAAAAAGCACATGAATAAATATTTAAATGCATTACATTGGTTGTTGGTCATAGTCGTTGCCGCCAGCGTATTACTGGCCGGAAAAGCTGGCTTGACCTTGTGGAAAACCAATCAAGTCAATGAGTTTATTACTAGCCCAAGTGACTTTAATACTGTGCCCGAACAGGCAAAGGCCCAATTTGCACAAGCAGCCTATGAAGTAGAACAAAATAAAACGGATCAAGCCTTAGAGCGATTAACTAGCGTATTAAATACCGATGATAATTCTTTAGAAGCAGCGGCCTATTTTAATCGGGCTAATATTACGCTTCGATCTGCACGTGCTTTACCGGCCGACGATTCAGCTAGAATCGCCTTGGTTGGCTTAGCTAAGCAAGATTACCGAACTGCTTTACTGATTGAACCTACACTTTGGGATGCTCGTTTTAATCTAGAACTTGCCTTATTAATGGCGCCAGAATCGGTTGCTAAAAATAAAAAATATACCAAACGTAAAGGCGCTGAATCCGTAGTAGTTAAAGCCGTTGGCTTTAGAGTAGATCTCCCATGAGTTTAAGCTATCAACAACGTATTATCGCTTCGGCTATTGGCATGTTGCTGGTCATACTGCTTATTATCTTAGCGCTGTCGTTTCCTCGTACTGATCGCACCGTTAAAGTAATGGATTTACTGTTTGTACTTGATATTACCCAAAGTATGGATGTGAAAGATGTCGAGTTAGATGGTGAAAAAGTCAGTCGAATGACATGGGCTAAGGCACATGCAAAAGATCTATTACAGACTCTACCTTGTGGTTCACATGTTGGCCTAGCAGCCTTTAGTGAATCGCGTAGTATGGTTTTAATGAGTCCGGTTGAAGTATGCAGTAGTTATAACGATTTAAGTCAAATGTTAGCCAAGATAGATGGTTCAATTGCATGGGCTTTATCAAGTGAGGTATCTAAAGCTGTGTTTGGTGCCATTGATCAAGCAAAATTGATGACACCTAGTCCTGATATCGTTTTTATTACTGATGGACATGAAGCGCCGCCTTTACATGAGTCACTGTTCCCTAAATATAAAAAAGATTTAGCAGATATTTCTGGTGTATTTGTTGGTGTCGGTGGTGATGAATTATTACCTATTCCTAAACATGACTTTGATGGTAATGAAGATGGCTTCTGGCAACAAAATGACGTATTACATGAAGATGTATATGCATCACTGCGTAATGAATCAGAAGAGGTCAGAGCGGCTCGACCTCGTAATGAACATTTATCATCACAGAAGACAAGCCACTTAACTAATTTAGCAAAACGCTTATCGTTTGATTATATTGTGTCGCCAGCTAATGCCGATACCTTGTTAACGGTCTTAGAAAACAAGGTCAAAACACGTGATCAAGTCATTAACTATAATTGGGCACCGTGGTTTACCAGTCTCGCCTTGTTGTTATTAGTTTTACTCTATTTCCCCTTTCGTTTTTTTAGACATTAAACGAGGGTTTCACATAATGAAATAGCTGACACCAGCCTATTCAGATTGAATAGGCTGGTGTCAGTTTGTCTAAACTAAAGTACAAATATATGTCGCACAAATTTGTGACACGAACTAGGGAAATCAAAGTCCTTATCTACACTTGAACCGCAGAAGTAGGCAGTAAAACAAATTACAGCTCAGCAGAATATTAAGGGCTTTTATAAAACAGTCGACAGTTTCTGAACAACCTTACCCATTGCTGTCGTTAAGGTAGTCAAGTCACCCTTACTGATAATATAAGGCGGCATGATGTAAACCAAGTTTCTAAATGGTCTGATCCATACCCCTTGATCAACAATAAAAGTAGGTAACCAGTCCATTTGCTCATCAAAGGTTTTGTTGAGCTCAATCACCCCTATAGCACCTTTGACTCGTACTTGTTTGACCAGCTCATTGGTTTGCAGAGGCATCAGTTCTTCAAATAGTTGGTTTTCGATGTTTTGAACCTGAGTTTGCCAATCTGACTCTAACAACATGGTCAGACTTTCATTGGCAACACTACAAGCTAGAGGGTTAGCCATAAAGGTCGGGCCATGCATTAATACCCCACTGCCATCCGCTGCAATGCCTTGAGATACTTTTTCTGTGCATAAAGTAGCAGCCAAACTCATATAACCACCAGTAATAGCTTTACCTACACATAAGATATCGGGAACGATATCAGCTTGTTCGTAGGCAAATAGGGTTCCGGCACGACCAAAGGCGGTGGCTATTTCATCGAGGATCAACAAGACATCATATTGATCGCATAAAGCGCGTACTTGGCGTAAATATTCTGGGCAGTAGAATCGCATGCCGCCAGCACCTTGCACCAAGGGTTCTAAAATAACGGCAGCGAGTTGTTGGTGATTGTTTTTTATTAATTCCCTAAATTCGGCAATATCAGAATCTTGCCAGTCTTCATCGTTTTCACAGGTGGGCATCGGGGCAAATAAGTGTTTTGGCAAGACTTGCTCAAACATAGTGTGCATGCCATTGACGGGATCACATACGGCCATCGCACCAAAACTGTCACCGTGATAACCACCACGGATGGTTAATAAACGTTGTTTATTTTCTTGGCCTTGAGCAAAGAAATATTGAATCGCCATTTTGATGGCAACTTCGACTGAAATCGACCCTGAGTCAGCAAAAAATACATGTTGCAAAGGCTCTGCTGTCATATCGATTAACTGACTAGCTAAGTCGATAGCAGGCCGATGAGTTAAACCACCAAACATCACATGTGACATCTGATCAATTTGATCTTTCGCGGCTTGATTCAACCGAGGATGATTATATCCATGAATGGTGGACCACCATGAGGCCATGCCATCAATGAGTTCTCGGCCATCTTTTAAGGTCAGGCGCACTCCTTTAGCCGATACCACTTCATGGATGCAAGAAGGATTAGCGGCACTGCTATAGGGATGCCAGATATGTTCGGCATCAAACTTTAAAGTATTGGATTCAGTCATAGGCCTGCGATCATAGCAGTTGTTTAGTCTTTTAATCTCTGACTATTTGTAGGGCCAGCACTGTTCATTTGTTATTCGGAAGGCGTATGCTATAGGTGAAAGTGAGACATCCTAGATTTATGGACGATTGTGTATGGGTCAGGAAATTGCTAAATCACGCTTCAGTGCCGATGAATTTGACACGTTTCACCATCATCTACGCACTGAAACCCAACTGCTCAAGCAATGTATTGAGCAAAAAGCCTGTTCACATTCTGCTGCCGTTGCCGGCCTTGAGCTTGAAGCTTGGCTGATTGATCGCCAGATGCATCCTGCTGCGATTAATGAACATTATCTGTCTACACTGAATAATCCCCTAGCCAGTGCTGAACTTGCCAAATTTAATATCGAGCTTAATACTCATCCAATAAATCTCACTGGCGATATTTTTTCTCAATTGCATCAGCAATTAGACAAACTCTGGTCAGATATACATAACGAAGCTGCCAAACATAATGCCCATATGTTAATGATTGGCACCTTGCCGACTATTCAACAATCCGATCTTTGCCTGCAGAATATGTCCGATTTAAATCGTTATCGGGCTTTAAATGAACAAATATTATGTTCTAGAGGAAAACCCATTCAGCTAGATATTACCGGCGTTGAACATCTACACTTAGAACATGATGATGTGATGTTAGAATCGGCAGCCACATCATTACAGCTACATACTAAAGTACCGTTAGACTTAGCCCATCACTTTTATAATGCATCCATTATTGCCTCTGCACCGATGGTGGCTTTATGTGCTAATTCACCGTATTTATTTGGCAAATTTTTGTGGCATGAATCACGTATTCCCTTATTTGAACAATCCATCGAAACCGGCGGTTATGATGGTGCAGCTCATGGCCCGGTTAAACGGGTTAGTTTTGGCAGTAGTTATGCCAAAGCCTCTATTTTTGAATGTTTCCAAGAAAACCTTGATCACTTCCCAGTGTTATTACCGGCTAAACTAGGTAACGCCTCGGATAAATTTGATTATTTACGGCTGCATAACGGAACGATTTGGCGATGGAACCGGCCATTAATTGGTTTTGATGAGGATGGCACACCGCATATCCGTATCGAACACCGTACCCCGGCAGCAGGTCCGACAATTATAGATACGATTGCCAATGCAGCATTTTATTATGGTTTGGCAAAAAACATCTGTGACAAAATCATCAAGTCAGGTCTGCCAATGGACTTTTCACAAGCCAAAGACAATTTTTATCAAGCGGCTAGACATGGTCTTAATAGTCATATTCATTGGAACAATGACCATCATCCCCGTATCTATCACTTGATTGTCACTAAACTTATTGACGATGCCAAAGCAGGTCTACGGTCCTATGGCATTAATGGCGATGATATTGAACGTTATATGGCTGTTATCCAGCACCGAGCCGAAAGCAAACAAACTGGCGCTTTTTGGCAACATCAATATCGGCAGAATACCGGTGCCGATTTTGTTGGGATGACACAGCAATATCTAATTAACCAACAACTTGGTAAGGCGGTGAGCAGATGGCCATTAAAATAAATTCTGAACACCTTGATCAATTAGATCATGTTCCTGAAGCATTACTCATGGCTACGCCAGAATCACTACATTCAGTTTTACCTAAGCCGACGTTAATCCATCTACAGGGAAAACAGCAAGCACCTGTCTTTGTCTCTGTGTTATTACACGGCAATGAAACAACGGGGTTTTATGCAGTACAAGAGCTGTTAAAACGGTATTTCGACAAAGAACTACCGCGAGCTATGTCCATATTTTTTGGCAATATTGATGCAGCCAGAAGTGGTCTGCGTCGGCTAGATGGTCAGCCAGACTTCAATCGAGTTTGGCCGGGAACACCGTTAGAAACTAGCCCCGAGAGTTTAATGATGGCTGAAATTATCCACACCATGCAAGACAAAAATGTATTTGTTAGCATTGATGTGCATAATAATACTGGCTTAAATCCACACTATGCTTGCGTTAATAAACTTGATGATAAATTTCTACAACTGGCCACCCTCTTCGGTCGCTTTGTGGTTTATTTCACCCGCCCACAAGGCGTGCAATCATCGGCATTTGCCGAATTGTGCCCTGCCGTAACATTAGAATGTGGTCGACCTGGTCAACAATATGGGGTGGAGCATGCGGTAGAGTTTTTAAACAGTGCACTACATCTAGCCGAATTCCCAGCTCATTCTGTGCATCATCAAGATATTGATCTTTACCACACGGTAGCACTAGTCAAAATTAAAGACGGAATACGGTTTAGCTTCAGCCAACAGGATGCTCAATTATTACTAGAGCCCGATCTTGAAAAACTAAACTTCACCGATGTGAGTGCAAATACCACGATTGGTACTGTCAACAATCTAGACGATTTACCATTGCTGGCAAGCGATGAAAATGGCCATGATGTCAGTGAGCGTTATTTCAACATTGTCGATGGCCGCTTAGTCATTCGCCGAGCGACGATGCCATCAATGTTGACCTTGGATGAACGCATTATTGAACAGGATTGTTTGTGTTACTTAATGGAACGATTAGCGATATAAAAAAGCCCACGTTTAAGTGGGCTTTTTTATTATTGACCATCATTTTATTTTGTTGTTATCCATAAGGCATGAACAACGGCAGGTAAATAGAAGAAAAAACACAATACGATATTGATAAACAAATCCTTACCAACACCTTTCTTTAAGAATACAGCTACAGGAGCTAAAAAAATCGAAACGATGATCAATACAAGTTTATTATCCACTTTACAATTTTCCTCAATCTCTTAGTAATTAAATGATAGTTATTTTGTAACGCTAAAGCTTTCACCACAACCACATGATGAAATCACATTCGGGTTATTGAATTTAAAACTTTGATTTAAACCTTCTTTAACAAAATCCAGTTGCATTTCATCCAATATAGGCATGCTAGTAGCGTCCACCACAAGCTTTACCCCATCCTGTTCAATCACGGTATCATTGTCATTCACTGCTTCAGCAAAATCCAATGCATAGCTATAACCGCTGCAACCACTTTCAGTTACACCAATGCGTAGGCCAATTGCTGCCTCTTTTTTGGACACCATTTCTTGGACACGATTTACTGCTGATTTTGTTAGTGTGATCATTGTGTTACCTATTATGTGTATTTTGTAAGCGACCGTTATCTATATTCAATACGACCGCTCTAACTTCAATTTGTTCGCTGATTAATTCGAATGAAAACAGCATGGTTGCATCAGCCATGACATAGCCGAGCAGCTAGCAAGATAATTAACCGTTATATAAAGTCTAAGCTAAATTAAAGTACATCGAATTTAATGACTTTTTCGCTGTTTTTACTATGTTCATGTTGTTGAACGACTTGGGCTAAAGAAATGCCTGCTAAGTAGTTACGAATTTGGTCACTCAAGCTCTGCCACAGTTCATGACTTAAACACTGCTCTTCACCATGACAATTAGCCTTGCCATTACATTGAGTGCTATCCACTTTTTCATCTACGGCGGAAATAACATCCATCACCGTGATTTCACCTGCCGTCCGGCTCAAGCGATAACCACCGCCTGGACCGCGAGAACTGCTGACTAAACCTTGCTTACGAAGACGAGCAAATAACTGTTCTAGATAAGATAAAGAAATGCCTTGTCGCTCTGAAATATCCGCCAAGGTAATTGCACCTAGGCCAAAATTCAAGCTCAAGTCCAACATGGCCGTGACCGCATAACGACCCTTTGTAGTTAACCGCATACCAATACCCTAAAAAATTATGGGGATAAGTTTTCCATACCCGAGTATTTTAGTCAACTTTTGTATCGTTTTGATCTTCCTGTAGATCACACTGTTCTAATTCAGGTAATTCTACTTCAGGACAATCACCACCCAGTTTTTGAATAGTCTCGGTCATTGCATCAACCCGTTTATCCATTGCGTGAATATGTTCAATCAAACCATGAATGGCCGCTGCCACCGGATCCATCGCTGCACTCGAGGTACCATAAGCATCAAACCCCACTGATTGAGCTAATTTATGTTGTTGTTTTTTATCGTCGGTTAAGTCGGTTCTCACCACTCGGCCTGGCACACCGATCACCGTTTCACCCGCCGCGACTTCTTTAACCACGACCGCATTAGAACCGATCCTAGCCCCTTCATGCAGGCAGATAGGTCCCAAGACCTTTGCGCCAGCACCAACAACGACATTATTAGCTAAGGTTGGATGACGTTTGCCTTCTTTCCATGATGTACCGCCTAGTGTCACACCATGATATAAGGTGCAGTCATCACCGATTTCAGCGGTTTCACCAATCACCACGCCCATGCCATGATCAATAAAAAAACGACGGCCAATTCTCACTGCTGGGTGAATTTCGATGCCTGTCATCCAACGGCTAATAGTCGATAAGAATCGGGCTAACCACTTAAAGTTTCGTCTCCATAACCAATGACTTAATCGATGCCACTGAATCGCTTGTACGCCAGGATAGGTAGTCATGATTTCAAAAAAGTTGCGTGCAGCAGGGTCGCGATCAAAGACGCAATTAATATCTTCCTTTATACGTTGCCACAGACTAATTTTTTCGTTCATTACTCCTGCCCTCTATTGGTTTCTGCTGCTCGCAATATACCATGCAAAATCTGTAATTCGTTACGATCTAAATCGGCACGATTAAATAAACGCCGTAAACGTCGCATTAAGTTTTTTGGATTTTCTGGATCCAGAAAACCAATCGCCATTAAACTTTGTTCAAAATGGCCATATAAATGTTCCATATCCTCTGCCACTACAGCTTCTCGCTCTTCACCAACTCGACCTACTTCTATGCTGGGATCAAAGGTCATTTTTAATTCATAAGCACAGACCTGCACTGCAGCCGCTAAGTTCAACGAACTATAATCTGGATTAGCCGGAATATTAATTAAATGCTGACACTTATCTAACTCCTCATTAGACAAACCCGAATGTTCCCGGCCAAAAACAATGGCAATTTGACTATCATCATTAGCTTGTTGAATTTGTACTACCGCTTCACGTGGATTCACCACTGGCACAGGTAAATGTCGTAAACGTGCACTCATACCATAGACTTGATGACAGCCAGTAATTGCTGATTCCAAACTATCGTGCACCACGGCTTTGGCCAATACATCATCCGCACCTGACGCTCTGGCGGTGGCTTCGGCATCTGGATAAATCTTGGGTGTAACCAAATGCAGGTTTGATAAACCCATGGTTTTCATCGCTCGGGCTGCCGCACCGATATTGCCGGGATGCGTAGTACCGACTAATACAAAGCGAATGTTATCCAATGTTGTCATTTAATTTCCTAGTAATAAACATGGCATCGCCATAACTGAAAAAGCGATACTTATGATCAATTGCATGTTGATATGCATCCATCACATTATCTCTGCCAGCAAAGGCAGATACCAACATCAATAAGGTAGATTCAGATAAGTGAAAGTTAGTGATCATCGCATCGACACTTTTGAATTCATAGCCTGGATAAATAAAAATATCGGTCTCGCCAGAATAGGGTGTAATTTCACCAGATCGTGATGCACTTTCCAGAGCTCGCACACTGGTGGTACCAACGGCAATCACTCGGCCACCACGTGCCCGTGTCGCCTTAATTTGTTGACACACTTCATCCGTCACTTCTATTCGTTCAGAATGCATCTGGTGGCTTTTAATATTATCCACGCGAACGGGTTGAAACGTTCCCGCACCTACATGCAATGTCACCTGCGTCGTTGCTATGCCCATCGCTTTAATGCTATCAAGCATTGGTAGATCAAAGTGCAAACCAGCCGTAGGTGCTGCAACCGCGCCAACATGTTGAGCATAAACCGTTTGATAACGCTCTAAATCATCTTTAGCCACATCACGCTCTATATAAGGAGGTAAAGGCAGGCGACCGTGTTCTTCCAATAATTCAATTACATCAGTATCACTGTGAAAATAAAGCTCAAACAAAGCATCCTGTCGGCCTAAAACCTCAACGTCCAACTTGTCCTCTAATAGTAAGTGTCTACCCGCACCAGGAGATTTACTACTGCGAACATGCGCTAACACACGATGTTGATCTAATACCCGCTCCACCAACACTTCGACCTTGCCACCACTGTCTTTTTGTCCTAATAAACGCGCAGGAATAACCTTAGTATTATTAAATACCAAGAGATCATTAGGCTGTAAAAATTTAGGTAAATCAACAAACTGCTGATCATTGAGCAAGCCGGTCTCACCTTCTAATGAAAGCAAACGACTCTCTGTTCGGTGTTTGGATGGAAATTGAGCAATCAGCTCAGGCGGTAATTCAAATTGAAAATCTGTAAGTTGCATACGCAGATCATATCAAACTCATCCTTATAATCGATGATTGATCTATTCATTACTCAAGCTTTTCATAATTTTTTGCTGAAAGAACTGTACGATTTCTTCCGTATCCCCAGTTTCATTTAATTTATTATCAATAATCAGGCTAACCAAGCCATGCATTAACGACCAAATATAAGTAGCTTGCAACCTTAAATCTTCATTTTGTATCAACTCAGCATCTTGTAAAATTTCCAACATCAGTGCTAATTCACTAAATGCAGCATCGGCAGTAGTTAGTAGAGCCTCGCTTTTCTGAATTACAACATTTCCAAACATCAATCGATAATACGCTGGATGCTCTATAGCAAATTTAATATAGGCCTGGCCCATATTTTTAAATCGATCTATCTCATCAAATGACTCATCAATACGCGTCGTTTTTAAAGTGACAGTAAACGCTTCAAAGCCTTCAATAGCCGCTGCTGTCAATAAATCCGCCTTATCTTCAAAATGTCTGTATGCAGCGGTACGTGACACACCAATCCAGTCACTTAAACCACGCATAGTTATGCTTTCCACACTTTGTTGATTGATCATATCTACGACTGCAGCGATCAACTGTGTTCTTAAATCGCCATGATGATATTTGTGTTTATTTTGTTTAGTCATGAAACCAATCTACGCGCCAATGTTGACGATGTCTACTTAATGCCTATACAATCAATGTTACACATGTCAACATTAAGGTGTTCGTAATGAAAAATCATCACTGCTTATACACACTTTTATTCACGATTCTCGCTCAACCAGTAGTAGCAGCTGATCTATCCATCACAATTGAAAATATTCACAGCCATAAGGGAAACATTTATCTCGCCTTGTTTACAAAAGATGATCGCTTTCCTGATGTATCGCATCAAACTAAAGGCATAACTCTTCCCATTGAGCACGCGACCGTTACTTCTTCATTTACAAATCTAGCGGACAATGAATATGCCGTTGCCGTTTTTCATGACGAAAATAATAATCAAAAATTAGATAAGAATTTCTTCGGCATTCCTAAAGAACCTTATGGTTTTAGTAATACTCAGCTCGCACCACCCAGTTTTGATGAAGCAAAATTTTCACTTTCAACACACGACATTCATCTACTCATTAAATTAAGGTAAATCATGAATACATATTTAGTTTTAAAGACCTTACACATTATCGGCGCCGTTTTATTTTTGGGTAATATCATCGTGACTGGTTGGTGGAAAATTATGGCTAATAGAACCGGTAACCCGATCATTATTGCCTTTGCCCAAAGGCAAGTGACCTTAACAGACTTTGTGTTTACCGCTGGCGGCTCGACATTACTGTTTGGCGCTGGCATCGCCAATGTCATCCTCAACAATTTGAATATTATGACCACAGTTTGGCTCGCTTGGGGGCTAGGATTATTTACTCTATCCGGCATCATTTGGGCGGCGATCCTTATCCCAATCCAAATCAAACAGGCACGTGAAGCCAAACAATTTACATCAAAAACTGTTATTTCCAAGCAGTACTGGCGACGAGAAATGCAGTGGTACATCTATGGGATCATTGCCACCATTCTACCGTTGATCAGTGTGGTATTAATGGTGCTAAAACCCAGCTAAATGGAGTAAATAATCATGCACGCCACTGGCTATAAGCGAAAAGACCTTTCGCATGAAAATTAACGCTTCCCATAAGAGCTGCCAATCGTTATAATTTCTCGCTTGAATTTGCCGGGGTGGCGGAACTGGTAGACGCGCTGGATTCAAAA
>MAAB01038342.1_pt1 | contig 34448 bp, 31 predicted proteins | sample 1115991 | NCBI WGS metagenome assembly MAAB01 (sample SAMN04961124, study PRJNA320927) | seawater metagenome | isolation source: sample BD02T18 sea water enriched with oil for 18 days | place: USA:Gulf of Mexico | collected 2013-07-27
GCTGCGGTAGCCTTGCGCTGTCAGGTTAGCTTACAGCGTCGAGGTTTTGCGTTTTACCGCTGTGATGTTACTGGTTTTTAAGCTTCGCTTGAAGGTAACTTTTGCATAGAGGTCTGCTTTTCTAGGTCTAGTTCTAAACAATCAGAGGAGTCTTATAGGTGTTGCCTTTTTTAGAACAATAAACATTATTTATGGGCTTTTACTTAACAGGCTAATTGGTAAAAATAGAGGGAAATGCAAAAACAAAAAATTAAAGAGGTGAGTATGACTGGGAAAGTTGTCGGCATTATTGGTTTGGGAAATATGGGTAATGGCATGGCTCAATCTCTGTTGCGTGCAGGGTATCAGGTTATCGGTACTGACTTAGGTGAAGCACAGCAAAAGGCGGCACGGGATCTGGGGGTCGATGTGGTCGCTGATATCAAGGCGCTGTGTGCCCAGACAACAGAGATTATTCTGTCACTGCCGATGGCTGTACATGTGCAAGCGGTGGTGCAAGGGCCAGGGGGTATTATTGAGCATGCTCAAGCGCACAGCTTGGTTATCGATACCTCAACTTCTGAGCCTGAAATAACCAGGGCACTGGCGGCACAGCTTGTCGAAAGGGGTCATCAGCTATTGGACGCCCCTGTCAGTGGAGGGCCTGCCGGGGCTGCAGCCGGTAGCATGGTAATGGTTGTCGGTGGTGAAGCAACGGCACTGTCACGTGCCCGGCCGTGCTTGGATGCCCTGAGTTCAAAGATTGTGCATTTGGGACAATCTGGCAATGGCCACGTGGCAAAGCTGATTAATAACTTGCTTTGTGCTGCGCATTTAGTCACCACTGCAGAGGCAATTGCCCTAGGTAAAAAGGCAGGACTTGATCCGGCGGCGTTGATCGAAGGATTAAATGCAGGTTCCGGACGAAGCGCTATAAGTGAAGTTAATTTCCCGCGTTGGATATTAAATCAAGAATTTGATTCTGGATTTAGTATGCAGCTAATGCGCAAGGATGTGCGCTTAGCAAAACAGTTAATTGACGACATGGAAATGGATCTATCTCTGAGTGAAAAAGCGGCAGCTATATGGGCAGAGAGTGAAAACGCGATTGCAGATGGCGAAGATTTTAATTGCATCGTAAAAAATCATCTTTAAGACATTGCGCAATTCTTAATCGATTACAGTGAGATAGAAAATGAAATTTACAGTAGAAAACAACGGCGAGCAGCAAGTCGCAGCCCTATTAACGCAGTTGTTAGGGAGTGATCAATTCGGCAGTTGGATCAATGGTGAGTTAGTTGCAGGGACAGGAGAGAGCATTGACTTAGTGAATGCCGCCACAGGCAAAGTCTTTATGCAATATCGGGATGCCGGTGTCAACAATGTCGAAAGCGCTGCGCAAGTGGCAAGTATTGCCCAGCGCCAGTGGTGGTCGATGACAGCAACGGCACGTGGCCGCGCCATGTACAACTGCGGAGCAAAAATACGTGAAGCTGCAGAAAACCTGGCAAGACTAGAATCTATATCCGCAGGTAAACCCCTGCGTGATTGTCGTGTAGAAGTTGCTAAAGTCGCTGAAATGTTTGAATATTACGCGGGTTGGTGCGATAAAATGACTGGCCAAGTGATCCCCGTACCTACCAGTCATATAAATTACACTCGTCACGAGCCCTACGGTGTCGTGGTGCAGATTACTCCCTGGAACGCCCCTGTATTTACCGGCGGCTGGCAAATCGCTCCCGCTATTTGTGCAGGTAATGCGGTGTTACTTAAACCATCAGAGTTAACCCCCCTAAGCAGCACTGTTTTAGCCAAACTGTTAGAAGATGCCGGTGTTCCCAAAGGACTAGTGAATGTTATTAATGGTTTTGGCCATACCACAGGCGCCACAGCCATCGCTAATAAAGCCAGCAAAAAAGTAGTTTTTGTCGGCTCACCTAAAACAGGAAGATTAATCGCTGCAGCCGCTGCACAAAGGTTGATTCCCTGTGTATTAGAACTCGGCGGAAAATCGGCAAATATAGTCTTTGCCGATGCAGATTTAGAGCGTGCTGTAGTAGGGGCGCAAGCTGCCATCTTCGCGGCAGCTGGACAGAGCTGTGTGTCGGGTTCTAGATTATTAGTGCAGGAAAATGTCTACGCACAAGTTATCGATAGACTGGCATCTGCTACGGCAAAAATTTCAGTGAACTTACCTTGGCTCGAAAACACTATGGTAGGACCTGTTAATAATATAAATCAGTTCAGGCATATCAAAGCACTGGTCGCAGAAGCTTCAGCACAAGGCGTAACAGTGGCCGCTGGTGGCTGTGCAGGGGAAGTAGCTGGAGGTGAAGGGGGGTATTTTTATAAACCTACGGTATTGGCAGATGTTGACAACAGTATGAGTGTTGCTCAAGAGGAAATTTTTGGCCCTGTGGTCTGCGTTATTCCCTTCGACGATGAAGAACATGCTGTAGCCATCGCCAACGATAGCCGTTTTGGTTTAGCAGGCGCGGTCTGGACTGCCGATGTAGGTAGAGCGCATCGGATGGCAGCGCAAGTTAATGCGGGCACATTCTGGGTCAACGGCTATAAAGCCATTAATGTGATGTCACCTTTTGGCGGTTTTGCTGAAAGTGGCTACGGTCGCTCCAGTGGTTACGAGGGGCTGCTTGAATACAGCCAAACTAAAAGTGTCTGGGTTGAAACTGCAAAAGATCCGGCCATTCAATTTGGCTACTCTGTAGAGTAAGTACAGTGTTGAACAGGTACAGTTCTGGATACAAAATGTTCTTAAAATAAGCGTGATTTAACGGAAGATGATAAATTATGTCAGATTATGTAAGAGTAATAGATGTGCTGAATTTGTGGTCCACGATTGTGCAAGAAACTCAGCTGGAGGCCGATAAAAGCCCACTATTACGCACTTTTTTACAGCGTAATATCTTGCAGCACGACAGTTTTGAAAAGGCCTTATGCCACATATTAGCTGAGAAAATAGCCGAAGATAAAAACACTGTGATCCAGTGGCAAGAGTACCTGTACTCAATACTTTGCACGCAGGCAGAGACTGACCAGAAAAGTGTTCAAAGTAGCATTAAAGAGGCAGCTTTGGCGGATTTACTCTGCCAGCTGCGCGCCAATGCCAGTATTAAAGACCACTACTCACCACTGCTATTTTTTGCCGGTTATCAGGCTTTACAGTGTTATCGTTTTGCGCACTTTTGTTGGCATCATCAGCAGCGCGCAATGGCCAGTTTCATACAGGCAAAAACGGTCTGCTTATTTGCTGTCGATATCCACCCCGCTGCGCGCATAGGTTCTGGTATATTCATGGATCACTCAGTGGGCGTCGTCATAGGAGAAACCGCAGTAGTGGAAGATCAGGTCACGATCTTTCAGGGCGTTACTTTAGGGGGGACAGGTAAAGGTAGCGGTGATCGCCACCCAAAGGTACGAGAAGGTGCTTTCATTGGTTCAGGTGCTGCGATCTACGGTAATATTGAAGTCGGAAAAAATGCCAAAGTGGCGGGGGGAGCTGTAGTGGTTAAAGATGTTGCCCAAAACAGCACAGTAGTGGGGCCTGTAGCACAAGCTAAAAGTAACCAAGTGTAAAAATTACTCGATCATTATATAGGTGAGAAATGGCGACTAAGAAAAGAAATCATTTAGGTATAGATCATCCGCTGGTCGCTATAGCCGACATGGATAAAGCAGCAGCGGATTTTGCGCGATTAGGTTTTTTTATCAACCCAAGGCACCATCATCCCTGGGGTACAGATAATCATTTGCTAATGTTCCCAGAGAACTTCATTGAGCTGATCAGTGTCTATGATCACAGTAAATTGGATATGACTAACGAAAAAGGTTTTGCTTTTGGTCGCTTTATTCAAAATTCTATAGAGCGTAAAGAGGGGATATCTCTTGTGGCATTGCATAGCGAAGATGCCAGAGCCGATCACCAATTATTGCAACAACGCCAGGTAGAAAACCAGGGAATTGTCGATTTTCGCCGTGTAGCCCATAGACCTGATGGAAGTGAGGAGGAAGCTGTTGTTTCACTGGTGATGCTAATAAATTCCCAGCAGCCGGCGATTTCAAATTTCTTCTGTCACCAGCACAAACCCGATTTAGTCTGGGTTAAAGATTGGATGACCCATGCCAATGGTGCTAATGGGATTAGCATGGTAAGTTATATCGCTGAAAACCCAACTGATTTTTATCAGCGCTTTGCAGGAATATACGGTGAACAAGCCGTTAGTGTCGAAGAGGGGCATTTAGTTGCCCATACCGATAGGGGGGATTTTGAAGTGCTCAGCCCGGAGCGTGCGCGAGCGCGTTTTGCAGGCGTAGCCATTCCCTGTAATGAGGCGCAGGTTCCCAGCGGTATTGCCATTCGTGTAACGAGCCACTCAATAGCACAGGCAAGAGCACATTTAGATGAAAATCAAGTCGCCTACACTTTGACCGATGAAGGTGGATTACGTATTGCTGCGAGCTATGCGGGTAATACTATTATTGAAATATACCCAGACAATAACTGAGGAATCACAATGGCATCGATTGCTAAAGACAGCGAGTTACACCACCAAATGCGGACATGGCGCCAAGATATTCACGCCCATCCAGAAACCGCCTACGAAGAGCACCGCACTGCCGCTAAAGTGGCGAAGTTGTTGCAAAGTTTTGATTTAGAGGTGCATACAGGATTAGCCGTTACTGGTGTCGTTGCCACTTTACAAGGTACTAAGCCGGGTAATGGTTGCATCGGTTTGCGCGCCGATCTTGACGCACTTAATATGCAGGAATTAAATAAATTTGCACACTGCTCGCGCCACGATGGCAAAATGCATGCCTGCGGTCACGATGGCCATACTGCAATGCTATTAGGGGCGGCTAAATATTTATCGCAAAACAGAGACTTCGCCGGAACGGTAGTCTTTATTTTTCAACCCGCTGAAGAGGGTGAAGCCGGCGCGAAAATGATGTGCGAGCAGGGATTATTTGAACAGTTTAATGTCGATGCTGTATACGGCATGCACAATTGGCCGGGGATGGAACAAGGTAAATTTGCGGTGCACACAGGTCCGGTGATGGCTTCTATGGATTTGTTTGATATCACGATCAGTGGTCAGGGGTGTCACGGTGGCATGCCGCATCTGGGTACTGACCCTATTATGGTGGCAGGTCAATTAATTGGGGCGCTGCAGAGTATTGTCAGCAGAGACCTCGATCCCTTGCATTCAGGTGTCGTCAGTATTACCCAGATCCACGCCGGTGAAGCTTATAACGTGATCCCCGATTCCGTCACCCTATCGGGAACTTGTCGGGCCTTCTCCATAGAGCAACAGCAGCAAATAGAGAGCTTAATGCGCCAGCGCGTAGCCAGTATTTGTGAAGCTTTTGGCGCTAAAGGTGAACTCGACTATCGTCGAGTAGCACCTTGTACAGAAAATCACCCGCAACATACCCAAATATGCACTCTGGTAACAACAGACCTAGTAGGAGAAGAAAATGTAATCCTGGATCAGGCGCCCAGTATGGGGTCTGAGGATTTTGCCTTTATGTTATTAGAAAAGCCCGGCGCTTATATTTGGATCGGCAACGGTACTATGCAAGGGGGCAAAGGGCTGCATAACCCACACTATGACTTTAATGATGAAGTACTCGCCTTAGGTGCCAGTTATTGGGTGGCTTTAACGCAGCAGCAGCTCGCTTAGAAATAGTCCGATACCCCTCGCCAGGGCGGATCCCCTGTCGTAATTCTATTAGCCCTCTAGGGATTAGCACGAGTGAAAGAGATCAGAGACAAAAGGGTTGCCTATCTCTACGAGGCGATAACGGCAGGCACTATCAGGGCGGCCGCCGATAGATTGAATGTGGCTCCCTCGGCTATTAGTCGTCATATCACACTGTTAGAAGAGGAGCTCTCCTGCCAGTTAATCGAGAGGCATCGCACGGGAGTCACTGTCACTCAGGCGGGTGAAATCGTACTGCGTTACTACCGTGAAACAAAAAATAGTGAAGAGAGCTGTCTTGCTAAATTATCGGCGTTACAAGGGTTGCAGTTAGGACATATAAAATTAGTCATAGGGGAGGGGTTTGTCAGCGATTTAATGCTCGGCCCACTCTCTGAGTTTGCTAAGCAATTCCCTAAGCTAACCTTATCAATCACTTTGGCAGGATCCAACGAAGTGATACGTCAAATAGAGACCGATGAGGCGCATATTGGATTATTGTTTCACCCGGCTAATCACCCCGGTATACGCTCCCATGTTATTAGTCAGCAGCCAATTTGCGCCGTGGTAAACCCCGGCCACCCTCTTACTCAGAGCACTGAGCCATTATTGTTGAACGCGTTATTAGGCTATCCTATCGCGTTGTCAGAGAGTAGTTTTGGGGTGCGCCAGCTATTGGCACTGGCCGAGTTTAAACAGCGATTACGATTTACGCCGACCCTTACCAGCAACTCCATTGCAGTACTGAAACAATTTGTACGCACCGACATGGGGATTACCTTGTTACCTGAGTTTGTCATTAGCAGCGAAATAATAGATCGGCAGTTAGTGGCATTGCCTCTGGCGGATGACATACTCAATTCCGGAGAAACACATATGGTAACGCGACTCGGGCGCCAGTTACCCAATGGTGCACAGCAGCTATTGAATCATTTAATGCAGTGGATGAAAGCGTTTCGAAAATAGCAGTGCCTGCAGTCGATTAGGGAACAGGTTATTTAGGTTTTCAGCACTGCAGAGTATAGATTATCAATCTGCACAGGCTCTATGAATCCGCGTTCTGTAAGCATCGGTTACTTAGACAAATAATTAATCGCCTTCGTCATCCCCTCAAGGGTCAGCGGGTACATCTGTCCGTCCAGTTGCTTGGCAATTGACTGAGTAGTCTGGGTATATTGCCAATGGCCCTCGGGTGTGGGGTTGAGCCAGATAACTTTGCTCCAAGTGTCCAGTATGCGCTGTAACCAAGTTTCTCCGGGCTCATCGTTCATGTGTTCGACACTGCCGTAGCGGCTGAAAAGCTCGTAGGGGGACATAGCAGCATCGCCGATAAAGATGACTTTGTAATCGCTGGGGTAAGAGTTAAGTACCTCCAAAGTGGCGACGGTATCGTCGAAGCGGCGCTGGTTGTCCTGCCAGAGTTTCTCGTAAATGCAGTTGTGGAAATAGTAGTATTCAAGGTGCTTAAATTCGCTGCGCGCGGCTGAGAACAACTGCTCACACAAGTGAATATAAGGGTCCATAGAACCGCCTATATCTAAAAACAACAGCACTTTGGCGGCGTTGTGGCGCTGAGGGACCATCTTGATATCCAGTAGCCCGGCGTTGTCGGCGGTACTGCGGATAGTCTCGTTAAGATCCAACTCCACATCTGAGCCGCTGCGGGCAAACTGGCGCAGTTTGCGCAGCGCCACTTTGATATTGCGGGTGCCCAATTCCACCTGGTCGTCGAGGTTCTTAAACTGACGCTTTTCCCATACTTTGATCGCGCGCTTGTGCACACTCTTCCCGCCGATGCGGATTCCTTCAGGGTTGTAACCACTGTGCCCAAAGGGGGACGTGCCGCCAGTGCCTATCCATTTATTGCCGCCGGCGTGACGTTTTTGCTGTTCTTTAAGGCGCTCATTAAGCATTTCCATTAATTTATCTAAACCGCCCGCCGCCTCTATCTGCGCCTTATCTTCATCGCTGAGGTTTTTCAAAAACTCAGCTTTTAACCAGTCCTCGGGGATCTCGGAACTGGGGAATAGCTCCAGAACTTCTATACCTTTAAAATAGTAGGCGAAGGCCTGATCGTAGCGGTCGAAGTATTTTTCATCTTTAACCAGGCAGACTCTGGCCAGCAGATAAAACTCATTCAGGTCGGCAAAAACTACTTTTTTCTGCAACGCCTCAAGCAGTACCAGCAACTCGTTGAGGGTCACTGGTATTGCGGCTTTGCGCAGTGTATTAAAAAAATCGATTAACATAACTAGCTTGGACGACGGCGCGACATAAAGGCCAGGCGCTCTAGCATATGTACGTCTTGCTCATTTTTTAGCAGGGCACCGTGCAGTGGAGGTATCGCCTTGTTGGAATCAGTATTTTGCAGCACTTCCAGGGAGATGCTGTCGGCCATTAATAATTTCAACCAGTCAATTAACTCGCTGGTGGAAGGTTTTTTCTTCAGACCGTTCACATTGCGCACCTGGAAGAAAATATCCAGTGCCTCTTTGACCAGCGCATTTTTTAAGTTCGGGTAGTGTACATCGACTATCTGCTGCATAGTCTCGCGATCCGGGAATTGAATGTAGTGAAAAAAGCAGCGACGTAGAAAAGCATCCGGTAGCTCTTTTTCGTTGTTAGAGGTGATGATAATAATTGGCCGGTGTTTAGCCACAATACGCTCGCCTGTCTCGTAGACACTGAATTCCATTTGATCCAGCTCTACCAGTAAGTCGTTGGGAAATTCAATATCGGCCTTGTCGATTTCATCTATCAGCAGTACGACTTGCTCTTCGCTGTCAAAGGCCTGCCAGAGCATGCCTTTTTTAATGTAGTTACCGATGTCGTGAACGCGCTCGTCACCCAATTGTGAGTCGCGCAACCGCGATACCGCATCGTATTCATACAAACCTTGCTGGGCCTTAGTGGTGGATTTAATGTGCCAGCGCAGCAACCGTTTCCCAGTGGCGGCGGCGACTTCTTCAGCCAGCATAGTTTTACCGGTACCGGGCTCTCCCTTGATCAGTAGCGGGCGCTGCAAAGTGATGGCCGCGTTGACGGCAATTTGTAATTCATCAGTGGCTACGTAACGCTCACTACCTTTAAATCCCATGATTTTATTCCTATAAATAAATAAGTTAGCTAAGATATGATCAGTTGTGTATCTTGGTATTAGCAAAAAGATAAAGAGTCACACAAAAGATATGGCGATAATCTTTGCTCAATAATGGCCGCAATAGTAGCAGATTGTGGCTGGGATAAGTGTTCGCTGATAAAAAACCTGTGACTGTGCTATCCCAACTTTAATATTGATCTATTCTTATAGGATTAAATTTAGCATTGGAGGCTAGGATGAAAAGACTTTTAACAGCGCTGATGTTTAGTTGTATACCACTGAGTTGGGTGCAAGCAGGCGATATAATTACCATGAATATCTCGCCTTCCGGTTACCCTCCTTACATGATTAAGGCTGAACAGGGCCCGGCTAAAGGCATTATGGTAGAAGTGCTTAATTACATCGCCGATAAACATGGTTATCAGTTACAGACAGTGGGGATTCCCAAGAAAAGAGTGGCTATGACTTTGCTGGCCGGGAGTATCGATGCTACTGCCACCGCCAGGGAGTGGATAGCACAACCCGATCAATATGTGTTCTCTGATGTCATAGTAGTGGTCAAAGATGTACTTTTCTCACCTAAAAAAAGACCGGTGAAATTTGAGAAAGTCGATGATTTATTAGGTAAAACGTTGGGTACCCACTTAGGGTACAACTACCCGATGCTGGATGAATATTTTGCCGATCGACGAATTAATAAAACCGAGGCCAATACTGAACTTGCGATGCTGCAAATGACCTTGCGAAAACGCAATGATGCAACAATCGTTACGGACTTAGTAGGGCAGTGGATCATAAAAAATAATCCGGCGATGCAGGATAAGTTTGTTATCTCTTCCAAGACTCTCAACAGCTTTGATTATCGGTTGATGTTTAATAAAAAGTGGCAGGGTTTTGTACAAGTGTTTAATCGCGAGCTAGGCGCAATGCGCGTCAATGGTGAATTGGATAGGATATTGGATCAGTATTATTGAACAGTCGGAAGACGGAAGTTGGAAGTTGGAAGGCGTGAGGCGTGAGGCGTGAGGTGTGAGGTGTGAGGTTGGTAAGTCCTAACTTGTTGGTGTGGTTACAAGTTAGGTGTGGGTGTCATTGGTTTTTTTTATAGACCTGTTGGCCGTTGACCCAGGTTGCCTGGACGTTAAATTGTTGGTCGATAACACTGAAACATGCTTGTTTTCCGGTTTTAATACTGCCGTATTTATCATCTATTCCCAAGAGGGTTGCAGGGGTTAACGAAGCCATTTTTAAGGAGGTGTGCAAGTCGATATCAAACCAGCTGCAGGCATCGCGGACGGCGTGTAACAGTTGCAAAGTGCTGCCGGCTAACCCGCCCTCGGCGGTGCGTGCCACTCCTTGCTTGATGTTGATAGGCACGCTACCCAAAAAGTAATCACCGTCGGCCAGTCCACTGCTGGGCACAGAGTCGGTAATTAGGTTCAGATACTCGCTGCCTTTTAGCTGATAGCTCATTTTCATGATTGCCGGGTGCACGTGTTGGCCGTCGGCAATTAATTCGGTGTAACAGTGCGGGCAGCTAAGCGCTGCTCCCACTACTCCAGGTTCGCGGTGGTGCAAGCCGCGCATACCGTTAAAACAGTGTACTACACCGTCTGCACCTGCATCTAACGCCGCCAGTGTCTGGTCATAAGTGGCGTTAGTGTGGCCGAGCATCACCCGCAATCCCTGTTGCTTTAAATAGGGAATCAGCGATGGCGCTAATGCCTGCTCAGGGGCCAGTGCAATAGAGCTTAAACTGCCTTGGGCCGCCTGCAAAAAATCATCCAGGTCAGCGCGGTTGATATCCAGGAAATACTCTTCAGGCTGCGCGCCTTTATAAACTGGGTTAAAAAACGGTCCCTCTAGATAGCCGCCGAGGATTTCGGCGCCTTGCACTCCCTGTGTTTTAGAGCGGTGGATCTGTTGTAATGCCTCGCAGATATCAGTTTTATCTGCCGTCATAGTGGTCGGGAGAAAACCGGTAACGCCAAGACTGGCAAAATATTGCGACATTGTATTCAAGCTGTGATGGCTGGCATCCATTACATCACAGCCCATTGCGCCGTGAGCATGGGTATCAATCAGTCCGGGTATCAGCCAATAATCGGAGTAATCCAGTATTCCCGAATCGTCACCAGGCGCTGTTTTATCAAAACTCGAATCTGCCTTAATCTCTTCTATCTGCTGATTAAAGCTCAGTACGACGTTATCTAATACTTGGTTTTCAGTAAAAATTTTAGCGACTTTAATCTGCATTAATGCTGTTCCACCCTTTGCTTCAAGCATGCACAGTAACCGGGTGAATAGTCACCCCCTGAACGACGCGATTAACTTCGCCGCTAGGGCAAGGGTTATCCGGGCTCAAACCTAAGTTGATTGAAAGCTGAAAGCCTAACACTTGGGCAAACATAACCCAAGCCAACCCCTGGTAAACATCCGCCAGTTTGTCATCCCTTTGCACAACCTGCGGAATGCTTTGTACAAGGGGCTCGCTGGAAAGCACTAACACTTTAGCGACGCCGTCACGGCGCAGTTCGGCAATAATATCATCGTCATATTGCTGGGTGTAGGCGGCGTTTGAGCGCATTACTATCACTAAGGTTTTTTTGTTAACGATAAACTTAGGCCCGTGGCGAAAGCCCAGCGAAGAGTCATGTGTGGCCACTAACTTACCGGCCGTCAGCTCCATGCATTTCAGAGATGACTCCCGGGCATTGCCCTGTAAGCCACCACTGCCCAAAAAGACTAAACGCTGAAAATTCTGCGCCGCTAACTGCACCGAGTTATCAACAAAAGTATCTAGGCTCTGTTGGCAGTATTCGCTGAGTAATTGCCGTTGCTGGCTCTTTAGCTCTAGGCTTTGTTGATCTAAGCAGTGCAGTGCCGATAAATACATGCAAGAGTAGCTGGAAGTCATAGCAAAACTTTGATCGTTGGTCGCCTCGGGCATTAACAGGCAAAAACGTCTTGCATTTTGCTGTGCTGAAACGGCCAGTTGGCCATCCTGGTTGCAGGTGATAAATAAGTGATAACTCTCATCCACTAATTTATCGACAATATCAACCGCCGCGACACTCTCGGGGCTGTTGCCAGAGCGGGCGAATGAAACCAGTAATGTCGGGCGATCACCGCGCAAATACAGATGTGGATTACTGACTAAATCGGTACTGGCGACACTGTGAATATCCAACACATTTTGACTGCGCAGAGCCGGAACTACAGCTTCGCCAACAAAGGCCGAGGTACCGGCACCGGTGAGTATTATGCTCAGTCGTGGATGATTAAAAAGCGGCGTTAAAAACTGATCCAGTGGCGCTTGTACTTTAGCTAGATGCGTCGTTAAATCGGACCAGAGTTGCAGTTGCTGAGTTATCTCTTTGGCGGTGTGCTGTGCTTGTAAATGCTCCAGTTCACTGTGATTGCGCTGTAGGTATTGAGGTTGCTGATTACTCATAATCTGTTCCCATTGAGCAGGCACTGGCGTATTGTGCCGTGACTTGTTGAATATGGTGGTAAATAATTGCCTGTGGCGCGTTGTCCAGCTCGCCTTGCACTATTGCCTGATACTGTACGGGCAGGTATTGAGAGAGTAAGGCGATAGGAATTTGGCAGTGATTTAAGTTGCTGAGCAAAGTCTCAACGGCTTGTTGCACCTCCTGTTGCGGCCAGTAGTACCTGCATCTGTCACTTAAACTGTATTGCCTGGAAAATTTCTGCTCCCCAGCGCTTCCCTGATAGTAAGGTTGCCAATATTCAGGGTTGTCTAACATACTTTGCTCTAATACGTTTTTTAGATTGGCAGTTTCGATAGCCTGCCCGGTGCTATCTAGTATCGTCTGTTCGATATCGCTCAGGGAAAATAATACTTCGCGCAGAGCAAAAGTGAGTGCGGGGCCTACTTTTAGTATTGCAAAGTGATCGCTGACCAATGCTTTGTAGGCTGCTGCACTTTGATAATCCGTTGAGTGCGCTTCAAAGACCATATTAGGGTAAGTATCAAGCACAGTGCTGAGCGCTTGTGCCGCTTCAGATTGGTAACTGATGATCGATTGGTGGTCAAACTCAACCCCGGGTTGCACCACCAATGCTATAGTGCGCTGCCAGGCTGCTGGTAACTTCAGTTCACCAAAGGCATCACAATGTAGTTGTATGGTTTGTGCAGCCGAGGCTGTACTCGTTACTTCAAGCTCTGTGGCTAAATCTTCCTGTGCGCCACCAGGGACTGGCACTTCAGTGCCTATTACGTAAAGTGGTGGTCTTTGATCAGCTTTATCACTGGCTCTATTGGCATAAGTTGTCTCTGCTACGAGGCACAGCTGAGCTGCACGTTGAGCAATGATGCTGTCTTCTAATGGCAGAGTGTCATCGGCACAGGCCATAGAGCAATCTAAATGGATTTTTTCAAAGCCCGCTGCCACGTAAGCCTCAATCAGCTGCGCAGACTTTTGCATGGCAATCTCTGCACTGTCTAACTGCCAGCAATTGGGCCCCAAGTGGTCTCCACCGAGGATTAGTTGCTCAAGTGGAAAGTCTAATCGTGTCGCTATCTGCTGGATAAACTGGCGAAAATCTTCGGGCAACATGCCTGTGTAACCACCGTACTGGTTCACTTGATTAGAGGTCGCTTCAACCAGCAGCAATGAGTTGTGCTGCTTCGCCTGTAATATGGCAGCTTCTAAAACAAAAGAGTTAGCTGAACACACTGCATATATACCGCAGCGGGTTCCCGCTTTATGGCGTTCAATTAGCTCGAGTAACGGGCTCATAACATTTCCTTGAATAACAAATTTAAAGGCTGAAAAGTCTCAGGTTACTTCACCGCTCCAGAAGACAGGCCGGTCACCAGCTTCTTTTGTAGCCAGCTAAATAGAATGGCCGCAGGCAGTGAGGCGACCAACGCAGCGGCCATCACATGGTGCCACTCGATGGTGTAGCGCCCACCGACCAGAGAGTACACTTGTATCGGCAAGGTATAATTCTCTTCAGTACGCAGCACCGTCAACGCCAGCACGAATTCATTCCAACTGTTGATAAAAGTGAACATAGCGGTTACTGCGATCGCGGGTATGGCCATAGGTAAAAAGACTTTGGTCAGCCCCTGTAAAAAGCTGGCGCCCTCCATCCAGGCAGACTCCTCCAAATCTTTAGGGATAGTGTGAAAGTAGTTTTGCAGCATCCAGATGGCGAAGGCGATGTTAAACCCGGCATAAATCAGCACCAGTGAGTTTACCGAATCAATTAGCCCCAACCAGACGATCAGCCGAAACAAGCCGATCACCAATACTATAGGTGAGAGCATTTGCGTGATCAGCAAAAACAGCCGGTAGCTGCTCTTGGCTGCAAAATGGTAGCGGGCCAGTGCATAAGCGGCGGGTATTGCCACCAGTAAGGTTATGAATGTGGCACTGAAGCTGACATATAAACTGTTGATCAGGGCGTCGCTAAATTTAGTCGCCTGCCACATATCAATATAATTTTGCCAGACGAATTGTGAGGGCAACCAGGTTGGCGGAAAGCTAAACACTTCCTGGCGCGGTTTCACAGAAGTGAAAAACATTACTGCAAATGGAAAGACTATGACGCAAATGATCGGTGACAGCGCCAGCCAGCAGAAGATGCTGCGTTTGGTTTTTTTATTCATCTTGGTTAACATTTTGTATTTCTCACTTTCTATTTTTCATTCTTCATCACCATGCGTGCATAAAATATGGTGAAAATTAACAGCACAGTAAACATCGCAATAGAGACGGCTGAAGCTTGGCCAATGTGGCCAAAGCTGAATGCTTGCTTGTAGAGATAAGTCACTAAAATATCGGTTTCGTTATTTGGCCCACCTTGGGTCAATACCCAAATAATAGGAAAAGAGTTAAAGACGTAGATCACATTTAGTACGATCGCCATATTGATAAAAGGGCGTAGTAGCGGGTAGGTAATGCGCTTGAACTGCTGCCATGCATTCGCCCCATCCATTTTTGCCGCCTCGTATAAATCCAGGGGAATCGACGACAGGCCACCGAGAAAAATGGTGATTGTAAAAGGGATAGAGACCAATATACCCAAGCCAATTTGTACCGGAAATGCGGTGGCAGATTGTGCCAGCCAGACGATAGGTGAATCGATTAAACCGACATTCATCAGCGAGGCATTGAGCATGCCAAACTCACCGTTTAAGCTCCAGCGCCAGACGATGGCTGTCATCGGCAGTGATATCGCCCATGGCAGCATTAATATGGTGCGCGCTATGCCCCTGCCGTGAAACTCAGTATTGAGAATAACCGCTATAGGTATTGAAAATAATATGGTGCCGCCAACCACCGCCACTGTCCAAACTACAGTGCGCAGCGCTGCATCGATAAACAGCGGATCCTCAAAGATATAAGTAAAGTTTTCTAAACCTATATAACCTCTGACTTTACCGAAACGGTTTACATCACTGAGCGATAAATTGATCAGTTCGTACAGCGGATAAGAAATGACGAATAATGCGAGCAATAAACTTGGCAGAATTAAATATAGAGGAAGGTTTCTGTTCATATCGTTACCGTTATTACTGCTTTAAGTGCAATCAAAATGAGAGTCTAAACTGTCGAATTGTCAGTATTTTTGTTATTAAAAAGTGCGTCGTTGATGGCACGCATGTGCGGATAGTAAGTCACAAACAATGTAGACGCAGTGCATGAAATGCCAGTGTTGGATGAATCACTGGCTTGCTGTCAGTGACTCATCCGGTTCTGTAATACAGCTACAGGGAAGGCTTACAAGATATCGCCGCTTAAGTTTATTTACCTAATACGCGGTTCACACGTTTTTCGGCTTTAGCTAAAGTAGATTGTGCATCTGCACCGCCATAGATAGCTTGTACTGCGTTGCTGGTGATATCTGCAACTTCAGACCAACCGGCGATCGTCGGCGCAAATCTCGCCTGGGGCAGTAGGTTAACAAAGGTTTTAACCGCATCGTTTTGTGCAAACTCAGGCAGCTTAGAGACTGATTTCAATACCGGTAGGAAACCTTCGCCGGATGAGAATGCAGCGCGCTGTTCTGTCGTGAACATAAAGTCCATAAACTTAACTGCCGCTTTTTTGTGCTTAGAGTTTTTGAACAGTACGATTGAATCGGTTACGCCGTAAGTCGCGCTGCTAGCACCGCTGGGGATAGGGGCAATGCCATAGTTTAACTCAGGTGCTTCTTCTTTGATTTGGTTGACCAGGAATGGCGCGGTAATCATCATACCGACACGGCCTTGCTTAAATAAGTTCTGCACGTCTTCACGGTTGTAAGAGGTGACACCCGGTTGCGTTAAGCCATTATCAATCATGCTTTGCAGGCGTTTTGCGTTGGCTACAGATGCACTGCTAGCAAGGTTAGAGCTGCCATCTTTTTTCAGCAAACTGCCGCCTTCACTCCACATGCCGTAGTAGAAATACACATCGGTTTCTACTTCTTTGCCCTGCAAACCGAAACCATAACTCTTGTCTATTTTAGAAATCTTGGCAGCGCTGTCTGCCAGTTCATCCCAGGTTGTAGGGACGTTAGCACCGGCTTTTTGCATCAGGTCTTTGTTGTAGTACATGGCTCTTGCCGATGCCGCTACTGGCAGGCCGTAAACTTTACCGTTTAAAGTGCCGGGGTTTAAGAACGCGGGTACGAAACGCTCTTTTAAATCTTTGCTGATCAAGCCATCCAGAGGCTCCGCTACGTCTTCTTTTACGTAGTCAACTAACCAGCGGGTGCCGATGATTGCCATATCGGCATTTACATCTGAGCTGATGTCAGTGGTCAGCTTTTGGTTTAGTACATCCCAGTTAACAACTTCGATTTTAATATCAATATCTGGATTGCTCTGTTCAAATTTTTCAGCCAATGCCTCATAGTAAGGGCCTGTTTTTGCGCTGTAATAGGCAACAGTAAAACGCACTTCCTCTGCTGCTTGTGCCGATAGGGATAATGTTGTGCCCAATACTGCCAGTGACACGCCGGTTGCTATAGATTTTAAAGAAGTAGATAAATATTTCATTGTTACACCTATAATCTTTCGTTTTGTTTTTTTAGTGGGGTTATGGATGTTTCTAAGGCTGATGTAATCATATATCTTTCTTTATCGCAAGTTTAATGAAAGGAATATTGACAATTGTTTCAGTTATGTTATATTTTTCTTTCATTTTAATAAGAACGAAAGGTTTTGTATGTCGGTTTTGCAACTTAATAAGTTAGTTAAGCGTTACGACAGCGTCGAGGTATTACACGGGATTGACTTAACGGTTAACAAAGGTGAATTCCTGGTGCTTATAGGCCCGTCGGGTTGTGGTAAATCAACACTATTGCGCATGCTAGCGGGGCTTGAAGATATTAGTGCCGGGAGCTTAATGCTCAACGGTAAAGAGATTAATGATGTACCTTCGCAGAAACGTGATTTTTCCATGGTGTTTCAAAGTTATGCGTTGTATCCGCATTTAACGGTGTATGAAAACATAGCCTTTGGTTTAAAAATACGTAAGGCAGATCAGGCGCACATCGACAAAATGATCGACTGGGCGGCAAATGTTCTTAACTTAAGTGCACTGCTTGAACGTACACCTAAACAGTTATCCGGTGGTCAGTGTCAGCGAGTGGCAATGGGACGCGCGCTGGTACGTGAGCCTAAATTATTTTTGTTTGATGAACCACTGTCTAATTTAGATGCTAAATTGCGTATTCAGATGCGCGCAGAAATGAAAGCGCTACATTTAAAATTACAGACAACTACTGTTTATGTGACCCATGACCAGGTAGAGGCAATGACCTTGGCCGATCGCATTGTGGTGATGAACCATGGAGTGATTGAGCAGGTCGGCACCCCTTTAGAGCTGTACGATAATCCACATAACATATTTGTCGCAGGCTTTTTAGGTGCTCCCGCCATTTCATTTATTCGTGGAGTTGTGCAAAACCAGGGAAGTCAGCTGGGGGTTGCAGTGCATGACACCCAGGACAGCAGCTACAGCACATTTATCCCAGTGCAAAGCGCGATTGTTACAGTAGGACAGGAAATTGTTTTGGGTATCAGGCCGGAGTTTTTCCAGCTGCAAGCTTCCCAAGCTGATAGTCATACAGTAAAAGTCAAAGTAAAGTTTATCGAGGCTATGGGTGCGGAGTCATATATCCATGGACAATTGTGTGGCCAAGATATCGTTGCTAAAACAGTACTAAGGCTCGATCACAAACCCGGGCAGGTCATTGATGTCGGTGTTGATTTAGCGGCGCTACATGTTTTCGATGCTAACAGTGGTCTCAAGTTAAGCAATTGATATAATAATTCTTTTAAAAATGAAAAAAGTGATCTTAGACAGTGAAAGAAGCTAAAAAGAGCATGAGAAATACCCGAGAGCGCCGAGAGTTTATCCTAGTGCAGTTAGCTGAACTGGGCTCTGTGACTGTGGAAGATATCGCCCAGCGCTTTGCTGTATCTACTGTGACTGTCAGAGCAGATTTAAGATTATTAGAACAGCAGGGGAAGTTAGTACGTCACTACGGCGGTGCTATGTTAACTAAGCCGACAGAGCAGCAACATACTGGGACCGGAGAGTTATCAGATAACGCGCAAGTTAAAGCCAAGTTAGGCGCAGCGGCGGCAAAGCTAGTGCAAGCTGGAGAATCTATCATTATAGATTCAGGCACTACCACTAAGTGCATCGCCGAGCAACTTGGCGCTATTGCACCACTGCATGTAATGACCAACAGCTTGCCGGTATTGATCGAGCTCTCTGCTTTTAAGGGGATTACCACTATGGTGACAGGTGGACATTTTAGCCATAAAAGCCAATCATTTTGTGGTGCTCAGGCGGAGAAAAACCTTAAAGAGTTCCACTTTGACAAGTTGTTCCTGGGTGTTGATGGGTTCCATTTAGAAAAAGGAATCACCACCTATAGCGAAGATGAGGCCAGAGTAAACAGCATTATGGCTGATGTGGCAGAAAAAATTATAGTGGTCACTGACTCCAGTAAATTCTCTCAGTTGAGTTTGTACAAAATTTCAAATCTGGAAAAAATAGATACCATCATCACTGATGCTAATATTCCTGAGAGCTATCGCCTGGGAGTGCTCAATCGCGGCATCGAATTAATCATTGTCGATTAGCCGTCAAATTTTTAGTCTAAGCTTCCTAAAAATCCCGCTGCTGAATAGTTTGTTGTTCCAGCAGTTTAAGCAAATGACACAGCGGTAATCCGTGGCACCGCAATTCGGCTAATGATAGTTAAATGGAAAATTTTGTTAACGCTAAGAGCACTTTGCCCATCCTTAGGGCGCCAGGAACAAGCATAGAGGTAGAGCGGGTATGATAACTAAACTTGAAAATTCGAATCAACTGACTGCAAATAGAATTCATACTGTTTTTCAAAATTCTTATAAAATTGAAGCGCAACTTATTGGCGTTGAAAATTTTCCGCCACTGCAGCGAAGTGCTGTGGATATAGCCAATTCAAACACTGAGTTTTATGGTTTTAGTGAGAACAATTGTCTGGCTGCAATTATTGAAATAGTCATTCAAGATAAATATCTGGAAATTAACAGTTTAACTGTAGATCCAAAATATTTTAGAAAAGGCATAGCAGGTAAATTAATACGTTATGTTTTAGATACATTTGATTTTGCAGAGGCCATTGTAGAAACCGCTGTGGTGAATAGGCCGGCAATTAATTTATACAAGAAATATGGTTTTGTTGAATTTAAACGATGGACACCGTCACACGGTATTGAAAAACTGGCAATGTCGGTTGAACATTCTGCCTGTAAAATACAGTAAATGGAAATACGAACTTGGGTAATTCTGCTCATTTTAACTGAACTCAAAGTAGCTTTGGAGTTTCAATTGTCCAGTATAGGGCAGCTGCAAAATTCTCAAGCTGATAAATCAAGTGAACAATGTAAAGCAAGGTTTAGCTATGTATTACGGGTTTGATATCGGCGGTACAAAAATACAGTTAGCTGCTTTTGATCGACAGTTTCGGTTAGTAAAGCAGCAGCGCCAGGCGACTCCCATTGATGATTATTCGCAATTTCTCGACAAAATTCAATCTATGGTCCGCCAGTTTGATGCACAGTTGCAAACAATAGGTTCAGTGGGCATAGGTTTTCCCGGAATTCGTGATTATCACGATGGCGCTTTTATCTCGGTAAATATTCCCTGTGTCATAGGTCAGCAGTTAGAGCTAGATTTAAGTGATCTGCTACAGCGACCGGTGCGGATCGAAAATGACTGTAAATGTTTTGCCCTCTCGGAAGCTATTTTAGGCAGTGCTAAAGAATACCAAAATGTATTTGGTGCCATCATAGGTACCGGGGCAGGTGGCGGGCAAGTGTCTGCAGGAAAACTCTGTACCGGTATTCACGGCTTTGCCGGGGAGTGGGGGCATATCGGGATTAATGCCTATGTACTGGATAAGTACAAAATTCCAGTGTGGCCTTGTGCCTGTGGTTTAAAAGGCTGTGCAGAGCAATATATTTCCGGTAGTGGCCTGCAGAACCTCTATAAATATAAATATCAACAGGCGCATGCTGCCAGCTTGGAAAGTATCAGCGCCGAGAAAATAATGTCGCTGGTGGAGCGCGGTGATCAACTGGCCACTGAAGTGTTTGAGATCTATGTCGATATGCTGGCTTCCAGTTTGGCCACTATTCAATTGAGCTACGATACCGATGCGATTGTTTTAGGTGGCGGCATGAGCAATGTCAGCGCTTTGTATCAAAAGCTACCGGCATATATTAAGCAGCATTTGTTTGATCGCGCACAAGCACCCGTGGTACTGGCACCAGAGTTTGGTGATGCCAGTGGAGTGAGGGGAGCAGCGCTATTGCACCGAGCAGAAATTTAGTGAACGTTTAAGCATTAATGAAGCGAATATCTATCGAGCAATTTTTGCATAAAGTTGTGCACCATCACCGCTATTGAGTTGCCCTCTCAAGGCCCCAACAGAGAACATCGCATCAGCCATCTGTTCCTTGTCAGGCAATCCAGTCAATCATCTTCGTCATCGTCGTCCATCCAGCGCTCAAAATCCCGCTGTTTATTGTCGTCAACTAGGGCTTGTAACAGTGGCACTGCTTGCTCTGCCGCCAGTCGATAAGATCTTCTGCCGGAGTTGGCAATAGTCGTTTGATTGGCTTGTAAACCGGGTAGCCAGTTTAAAAAGTTACCATTGAGTACTGCTTTTACCTTGGGGCCATCGCGCATCTGCAGGCAGGCTTCACCAGCAAAGCTGATACCGCATAAGTGGGTTGGGTAAAAACCAGCACCTGGAGTGACGTAGTAGGCAGATATATTGGGGTTAGGTTTTAGCTGTGGGGTGCAGCCGACTAAGACCGCTAACAGTGGCGCACCCAGGATCAGTAGTTTGTTCATGATTTACATCCTGTGGCTGTTGGGGAGGTAATATTTACCCCCTGATGGTATTGGAGAAAATTAACTATCGCTTTCCCTAAATCACTTCAGGAAATTGAAGCAGGGAGCATCGAAGCGGATACTCCCTCGCTAGGTAATCTAGTCAATCATCATCTCCTTCACGACGGCGCATCATTCGCTCGTGTTCCCGTTGTTTGTTGTCACCAACCAAAGCTTGTAACAGCGGCACTGCCTGTTCTGCAGGCAGTAGATAAGAGCTTCGACCGGAGGTGGCAATGGTTGTTTCATTAGCTTTTAAGCTCAGCAGCCAATTTAAAAAGTAATCATTTATTTGCGTTTTAACCTGGGGCCCATCCTTCATCTGCAGGCAAGCCTCGCCCGAGGGGGTGAGGCCACATAATTGTGTTGGGTAAAAGCTGCTGCCAGGGGTGACGTAATAAGCAGAAATATCTGGATTAGGTTTTAGCGGGGGACTACAGCCGATTAAGGTCGCTAATAGGGGGGCGCCCAGGATTAGTAGTTTGTTCATCGCTCACTCCTGTGAGTATAGGCAGACCTGCTGAATTATCTGCTAGGCCTGTCTGTGGGCACTAAGCAAAAAGTCGGGCCGATCTGTTTTTACAGCTGCAGGGGTTATTGCACCTGCTTTAATACTCAGTTATTGATTGTCGGCTAAAAAGTGTTTGTAGTTGCATTGATAGATATGTATCCCTAGATACGTTCTATGATTAGTGCCGGATTCAGATAAATTGAACTTCGTAGCAATGGATATAGACCAGCAACTTATGCTTTTGTTCTATAGTCACAAGTCCTATTATTCACTGCGCATAGCCGGCGAGCTGCTTGTATAAAAAGCAGCTATCCAGTGCAGAACAAGCTATGATTTAACGGCAGAATTAAGCAATCATGCAAGTGTGGAGTTAATAGTGAAGCAAGTGTTAAAACTTTGTATAGGGCAGATGAACTCATCCAATAGCCGCTCGCAGAATATCGATACTCTGATCGAAATCGCCGCTGAGGCCGCGCGACAAAATTGCGATTTATTAGCTCTGCCAGAGGCGGCGGGGATGATGAATGCCAATTTAAACAATCCCAAGCAGCAGTTGTTCAGTGCTGAGCAGGATCCTTTTATCCGCAAGTGTGAAGAGTTGGCACAGCGCTACAAATTATGGTTGCACACAGGTTCAACCCCTATTTTAGGATTAACTGGCAAGTTGTTAAATCACAGTGATTTATTCGATAAAGAAGGGGTTGTGCGCTGCAGTTACGATAAAATTCACCTGTTTGATGTGCAGTTGCAGGGGCAAAAATCCATCGTCGAATCTGATCGCTATAGTCATGGATCAAAGGCAGTATTAGTAGATACTCCATGGGGGGCATGGGGGCAGAGCATCTGCTACGATTTACGTTTCCCGCAGTTGTATCGCCTGTATGCTCAAGCGGGTGCCACTGTTGTTTTTGTACCCTCCGCTTTTACCATGAAAACCGGCCGGGACCACTGGGAAACTCTGCTGCGCGCCCGGGCGATCGAAAACGGTCTGTGGATCATTGCCGCCGCTCAAGTCGGCACTCATGAAAATTCTCGCCAGAGCTGGGGGCACTCACTGGTGATTAATCCCTGGGGAGAAGTCTGTTGTGACTTAGGCGGTACGGAGCCTGGGCTGCAGATTCTCGAACTGGATATGGCACAAGTCGCTGTTGCACGCGCGCAAATCCCGTCGCTAGTTAACGAGCAAAGTTATTCTCTTCAGCACTGTTAAGTGAATTCCTAGGACGTTATTGCAATACTCTTAAGAGGAGCTGCTACTCTGGATAATAACGTCGACGATTTTGAGGGTAAAAAGAAGTAACTAATCTAAACAGCGGCTGCGTTTATCGATTGATTATCTAGTACAATAGCGCCAGTCAGGCGAGCCCGGTTGCTCTACGCTGCTTCTATTAATTCGTTTTTGAGTCGTAAACACTTATGTCAGAGTTATTTTCAACCCGTTTAAATAAATACATCAGTCAAAGCGGTCTCTGCTCCAGACGAGACGCGGACCGCTTTATAGAACAGGGCAATGTGTTTATAAACGGTAAAAAAGCGGAAGTTGGCGACAGGGTTATGCCCGGCAATAAAGTAGTAGTCAACGGCCAGCGCATAGAGCCGATGGATGAGGAATTACTGGTTTTTATTGCCTTGAATAAACCCGTGGGAGTAGTGAGCACCACTGAGGGCGATGAGCGCAACAATATTGTCGATTACGTCGGCCACAGCTCCAGGATTTTTCCTATAGGTCGTTTAGATAAAGACTCCCAAGGGCTGATTTTTATGACCAATAATGGCGACTTGGTCAATAAGATTTTGCGTGCTGGCAATAACCATGAAAAAGAATACATAGTGACAGTCAATCGACCTGTCACAGATCAGTTCATTCAGGGACTGAGCAACGGCGTTCCTATCCTTGGGGTGATGACTAAGAAATGTAAAGTCTTTAAAGAGTCACAGTACAGCTTTAGGATGACTTTAATACAGGGTCTAAACCGACAGATTCGGCGGATGTGTGAACACTTTAACTATGAGGTCAAACAGTTAGAGCGCACCCGTATTATGAATGTCAGTTTGAAAGGGCTGGCGACGGGGGACTGGCGCGATTTAACCGAGAAAGAACTGACTACTATTTTGGCACTCACCGAGGATTCCAGTGCCGATGGCGGCAGCGGCAAAAGTTCTAAATCCAATGCCAAGTCTAAATCTTTATCCGCTGCGATTGATAAATCTAACAATGATAACGGTGCTAAAAATAGCAAAGCGCGGCCCAAAGCTAAGCCTAAGGGGGCTTTTAAGGCTAAAACAGGCGCCAATACCAATACTAAGAGTAGTAACAAGAACAGCGCTAAAAGCACCAGCAGAAAAAAGCCAGTTAAACAGCCGTTGAAGAGCAAGCGGGTTAAACCTACTTTAACTAAGAAACAGAGAAGTAGAAAATAAAACGGTTAATTTTAAATTAATCCGGTGTTGGGAATCTTTCTTATTTAATTACTGACGCAACTGGGTATAATCCACTCGATTAAAGCACTAAGCTTTTAATTTAAATAATAAATATTGAGGGATTATGTAATGGATGTTGATCATACATCAAAAGCGGAAGTTCAATTTAATAAAGTGCCGGTAGAATTTAGCGGCAAAGGCACCGAGTTTTTTGGTATTTGGATAGTCAATGTATTGTTAAGCATTGTCACCCTGGGGATCTATTCCGCATGGGCGACAGTGCGTACCAAAAGCTATTTTTATGGCAACACTAAACTAGATTCGCACGCTTTTTCCTATTTAGCAAAACCTCTGCAAATCTTAAAAGGCAGGCTCATGGCTATTGCTTTTTTTGTCGCCTACTCACTAGTGACTAGTTTCTTTCCTATTGCGGGGCTGTTTTTTTCCATTGCGTTAGTCTTCCTTTTTCCCTGGATTATCGTTCAGGGCTTACGTTTTGATAGCCGCATGACCAGCTACCGCAACGTTCGTTTCAATTTTCATGGCACTTACGGCAAAGCATTTGTCACTTTTATATTATTACCTATAGTCGGGATGTTGACTGTTTATCTGGCGATGCCCTGGGTGATGAAGAAAATGAATGAATTTGTGCTCTCTAATACCAGCTACGGTGAACAGCGTCTGAGCACTTATATAGAGACCAAACAGTATTATCTGGCCGCATTGATGGTGCTTGTAGTAACTGTCATTGGAGTGGCGGCAATAATCGCTATTGTTTTTGCCGCAGTCGGTGGTTTAGATCCGGCGGCTTTTGTCGGGTTATCTACAGCCGCTCAGATAGCGGGTGGACTGGTGTATTTTTCTTTGATTTTTCTGGTCAGTGCTATCTTCAAAGTAAAGATTCGCAACCATGTATTCAACAGTAGTGAGTTTGAGGATCTGGCGAAGTTTAGATCAAACATGTCGGTACTGCCGTACTTTATGTTGATCTCAACCAATTTTCTGGCGATTATTTGTAGTCTCGGATTGGCCTACCCCTGGGCAGCCATTCGTACCGCGCGATATTTTGCCAACAGTACCCAGGCGAAGATTAGTAATAAAGCTGACGCTATCATTGATACAAATGGCGATCATAAATCTTCATTTGGTGATGAGGCCGCCGATGCGTTTGATATTGGCGTATCCGCAATTTAGTTAAAAGTTACTGATTAATCCGGGTATCCCAGCAAGTTAGTTTGTTGTGATATGCGGGTTTATGCATTCCCCAGCCGCACTGGAAACTTATTATGAAGCAACAACTATCCGGGACTTACTACTTCCCAAAAACCAGTCGGGCACAATCGGTCGAATTGCTGGTCAATGGAGAAGTGGTCAATCTTTATCAAAATCACAAATGTATCATGGCGACCAATACCTCGCAGTTGTCTGTCTCTAGTGCAATTCCCGGGGTTGCTTTAGAAGTTGAATTTTTGGACGGTGGTAAGTTTATTGCGGCTAATAGCAGTGACAGGTTGAGCTTGGCCAATGGCAAAATAGAACGATTGGAGAAGAGCGTTAAATGGGTATTGGCATCGGTATTAATGGTGCCCTTATTGATTTGGTTTGGCATCGCGGTACTAATGCCTAAGCTGGTAACAGAGAGTGTAAAGCACTTGCCGGATGTGGTTGCTCAAGAGATGGGTGAACAGACATTTTATGCTCTGAAAAAATCCATTTTAGATCCCAGTGAAGTCGCAAAAGCTGATCGTGAAAAAGTCATCAGTCAATGGCAGCAAGCGCTGGATCAACTGGGGCTCTCCAAAGACAAGTTTACACTGCATATCTTTAAAAGTGATTTTTTTGGCGCCAATGCTTTTGCTCTGCCAGACGGCACGGTAGTGATTACAGACGATTTGTTGATCAGTTTGCAAGACAAACCGGATGCCATACTGGCAATATTGCTGCATGAGATCGGTCATGTGCAGAGACAGCACAGCATGCGAATAGTGGCTCAATCTATTAGTAACAGCATCATTATTGCCGTGGTATTTGGCGATCTGGAAACCGTTGCTGAACTTCTGGTCGGCACTGGCGCGGCCCTAGTGCAAAATGCTTTTTCCAGAGATATGGAACGCGAGGCGGATAATTACGCCTTTGAGAAACTGCATGAATTAGGTATCCCAGCCACAGCTTTTGCCGATGCAATGCAGGGATTTTTGGATCTGAATCAGGCTCATGCAGATCAGCCAGAGACCGAGAAAAAAGGATTGATGCGCTATCTGGCCACTCACCCGGATATTGAAGATCGAATTGAGCGGGCTAATCAATATGGGCAGTGAATATTGCAGTAGTCGCCGATAAAAAGTACTGTAGCCAAACCTGAATCTGAACCGCTTGCAGGGAATCTCTGGCTGATTTTCCCTGCAAGACAATAGTTCGCACAACTGTTTACCTGGCTGTATTTAGCTAATACAAGTCGCGACGAATTACAGCCTTGTTATACAAGCTTGCCAGGTAATCCTGGGCTTGCTCTGGACTGCGCTGCCCATGGGTTTGTGCTATCTGTAGCAGTGCCTGATCAATCGACTTTTCTAAATTTTTTCTACTGCCGCAGACATACAGCAGAGCTCCAGCTTGCAATAACTGCCAGACTTGGGCGCCGTTTTCTAGCAGTGCATGTTGTACATAACGCTTCTGAGGCTGGTCTCTGGAAAAAACTGTAATAACTTTTTGCAATACTTGCTGTTCTTGCCATGTCTGCAGCTGTGACTGGTATAGATAGTCGTGTTGCCGATAGCGCTCGCCAAAAAATAACAGGCTATTGCGGGAGGACCCCCGTTGCACTTGCTGCGATAACTGCTGTAAAAATCCAATATAGGGGGCTACGCCGGTCCCGGCAGCCAGCATAATAATCGGAGTTTGCTGCTGGTCAGCTAAGTGAAACTCTGGGTTAGAGCGGGTGAATACTTTAACTTTCTGACCGACAGCGGCATTGCTAAGCCAGTGACTTGCGCTACCAAAATGTTTGCGGTTGGCAAACTCATAGGCCACTTCCCGGATACATAAACTGACTTGATCTGGATGCATCAATCCGCACGAGGCGATAGAGTAAACTCTTGGGCTGCGGGTTGAGAGGGCGTCGGCAAGATCGTCGATACTGATAAACCGTTCATTAGCCACTTGCTCAGAGCTTTGATCTTTTAACACATCTAGCAAATCCCGCGGGTACAGATACTCAGCCAATTGGTCTTTGTTACTCTGTTTTAAGTTGTTTTTCAGCGCCGTGCAGCCTGATTTCCTGGCAATAGTGCGCAGCAGAGCCTTGTTTAACAAGCGCAGTTCTTTATTGGCAAATGCGCTAATTGCTCTGTCATCGGCAAACCAGTTAGCGAGCTGGCGCAGTAACATTTGATCGTCATCGCTAAGCACATACAACAGATCACCTGCCCGATAGTGCATCCCGCTACCGCTGATATCGATGTCTATCTGATAGACCGTGGATTCGCCTGTGTTAAGTTTATCCACCGAGCTAATGCTGGCCAGATGAGGTTGATGTTCACTGTAGGGGGTGACTTGTAACGTTAAGCTCAATCCAATTTCAGTATCGCCGGCCAGCAGGGCATCTATGGTTGTCAGCCACTGCTTAAAAAATTGCTGGTAGTTGGTGTCTGCATCGACCCGGTTGATGACTCTGATCGCGCCCGCTTGTGCCAGGGCTGCATCCAGCGCTTTGCCAAACTGACAAAACCTGGGATAGGCCACATCTCCTAGGCCAAAAACGGCGTATTCAAAGTTGCTCAGAGTCTGGCAGTGTTGCAGTTTTTGAATAAAATCTTCGGCATTAGCCGGCGGCTCGCCATCGCCAAATGTGCTGCTGATAACGAGTAACAAATCGTTGCTGCCAATAGTTTCTGGCGCTAAATCGTTCAGTGCAACTAACTCCAAGGTGATGGTCGTTGAAAAATGTGTCTCAATAAGGGCTCTTGCCAATCGCTGTGCATTGCCAGATTGAGAGCCATAGCTAACAATCACCCGCTTGAAATTAGTTGTCATTATCAGGCCTCGTAGTAATCGTCGTATGCTTCTTTGGATTGTTCAACGCTGTCAAAGTCGGCCATTAAATCGTTGACTACCCTTCGGATACTAATGTACTCAGTGATTTCTCCAGCGGCGTTAAAAATAGGTTGTACAGTAGTGTCAACCACATACAGCCCACCGCCTTTGCCAACATTTGGAATGATTCCACTCCAGATCTCGCCAGCTTTAATGGTATCCCACATTTCTTTGTAGACACTTTTAGCGACGCAGTTGTGTCTGACTAAACTGTGCGGTGATCCGATTAATTCTTCGCGGCTGTAGCCGGTAAGTTGGCAAAATAGGTCGTTTACGTAAGTGATTGATCCTTCAAGGTCCGTTTTTGAAACAACTAATACCTTATCTAATGCGCTTAATACTTGATCTGAGACTGTGCTGCTCATGTTGTATTTTCCTGTGAAAATTGAAAAATTTAAACTTAATCAAATCTTTTAAAAAGAACGATTATTAATAATCGAGGGCAATGTACTATTGTTGTATTTTATATGCAACAATAAAGTATAACTTTATCTGTCAAGAATCGCTCGCTGCTCTGATTCAAAAGCGCTCAGGAAGCGAGCCGCTAGTGCGCGTGTGTACTTCGATCCGCTCAGTGGCAAATGTGATGACATTTATCCTATGAGGGTTTTCATGGTTGAGAGCAGGGTGCATTAGCACTGCGAGCCCAAGGTGAATGTGCACTGCTAAATAAGCAAATAAATATTTTTAACTGGCGCAATTGTGGCCGGATTTATTCTGCTTTCAGGACTAATAATGAAATTAGTCTTGTTGTTATTTTCAGAATTGTTTAAACTTTCAGAAATTACTGAAAGTTTGTGAGATTGAATTATGCAATTATCGGAAAAAGATCAATCATTCGTTTATCACTTTGGTGAAATGGGCAGTAAGTGGGGCTTTAATCGTACTGTAGGGCAAATTTACGCGTTACTGGTTATCTCTGAGGATGCTTTGTCTGCTAACGATTTAGCCAGCGCTCTAAGTATTTCCAGAGGCAATGTCAGCATGGGTATGAAAGAGCTGCAATCTTGGCAATTAGTGCAGGTTAGCCACATACCCGGTGACAGAAAAGAGTACTACAGTGCCATTGGCAGTGTCTGGGACATGGCCAATAGGGTTTTTCAGGAGCGGCGCAAACGCGAAGTCGATCCGACGTTAACGGTGTTGCGTAACTTGCTGTTGGAAGAGCCAAAAAGTGACAGCGAAGAGTATGCCCAGCAGAAAATGCAGGATATACACGATTTGTTAGAGATGCTCACAGATTGGGCTGCAGAGCTGCAGAGTCTCTCTCCACAGCAGTTGGGGACACTGATGAAACTGGGGGCGGGTGTGTCAAAAGTACTCTCGGTAAAAGAGCAGCTGTTTAATAAAAACAAAGATAACTCCTAGCAAGATACATCCAGCCTTTTTACCTTTAATTTATTGCCGCCACACGGCTGTTAGCCGAGTGCGGCTGGAGTATAGATTATATGATCAACGAAACACTGGTCGAACTGTCACGCTGGCAGTTTGCTGTGACCGCTATGTTCCACTTTTTGTTTGTCCCCCTGACAATCGGCATGACTTGGATTCTGTTCATTATGGAAGCCGTATTTGTGATGACCGGACGCGAAATCTATCGCGATATGACCAAGTTCTGGGGCAAGTTATTCGGTATTAATTTCGCCATCGGGGTCGCTACCGGGCTAACGATGGAGTTTGAATTTGGCACCAACTGGTCATATTACTCGCACTATGTTGGGGATGTGTTCGGTGCACCGCTGGCGATTGAGGGATTGATGGCCTTTTTCCTCGAATCGACTTTTGTCGGTATGTTTTTTCTCGGTTGGGATAGGTTGAGTCGGCGCCAGCATTTAGCCGGTACTTTCCTGATGGCGCTGGGGACCAACTTCTCGGCACTGTGGATCTTAATTGCCAATGGTTGGATGCAAAACCCGATAGGCAGTGAGTTTAATTACCTGACTATGCGCATGGAGCTGGTGAGTTTTACAGAGATTATTTTCAATCCAGTGGCCCAGGTTAAGTTTATCCACACAGTCGCCGCAGGTTATGTGGCCGGGGCGATGTTTGTATTGAGCATCAGTAGCTACTACCTACTCAAGGGCAGGGATGTAGCTTTCGCCAAGCGCTCTTTCTCGGTGGCTGCAGGTTTTGGAGTGGCGGCTATTTTCTCAGTGATCTTACTGGGTGACGAATCCGGTTACGAAGTAGGGGAGGTACAGCAAGTGAAGCTGGCGGCAATAGAAGCTGAGTATCACACTGAGCCGGCCCCGGCAGCTTTTACCTTAATCGGCCTGCCCGATGATGAGGCGATGGAAACACACTACGCGGTGAAAATTCCCTATGCATTGGGAATAATAGCCACCCGCTCGCTGGACGAGCAAGTTATAGGCCTGCGTGATTTACAGGCGCGCCACGAGCCGCGCATTCGCAACGGCATGATCGCCTATGAGTACCTGATGAAATTGCGCAGCGGTGAAGAGACTCCTGAGAACATTGCCAGGTTCAATGAAACTAAACAGGATTTAGGTTATGGATTATTGCTTAAGCGCTATACCGAGAATGTAATAGATGCGACAGATGAGCAAATTCAAATGGCGGTTAAAGACTCTACACCGGCTGTAGCACCTATTTTTTGGGCATTTAGGGTTATGGTCGGCTGCGGAGTAATCATGCTGGGGTTGTTTTTACTGGCTTTCTATTTTAATGCCCGTCGACAGATTGAGCAAAAGCGCTGGTTGCTCTGGGCTATTTTGTGTGCACTCCCTCTGCCATGGGTGGCGATAGAGACCGGTTGGTTTGTCGCGGAATTTGGACGTCAACCTTGGGCTGTCAGTGAAATATTACCGACATTTTTAGCCACATCCAATTTAGAGGTGTCAGATGTGCTGTTTTCACTGGTCGCCTTTTGCATTGTCTACAGCATTTTGTTTGCCATTGAAATGTGGCTGATGATTAAGTTTGCGCGCATGGGGCCCAGTGCTTTGCACACTGGCCGCTATCATTTTGAACAGAACACTGCCGCTATCTCTGGTCTTAGATTCCAGAGCGCTTAAGGAGAACTTAAATGTTTGATTATGAAATTTTAAAGTTGTTGTGGTGGGGCATCATCGGGTTCTTGTTAATCGCTTTTACCTTAACAGATGGCATGGACATGGGGGTCGGTGGGCTGCTGCCCTTTATCGCCAAAGATGATCTGCAGCGCCGGGTGGTTATCAACACTGTTGGCGCCCACTGGGACGGCAACCAAGTGTGGTTTATCACCGCCGGTGCCTCGCTGTTTGCAGCATGGCCGATGGTCTATGCAACGGCCTTTAGCGGCTTTTACTTTGCCATGATGCTGACCTTGTTCTGTCTGTTTTTGCGGCCTTTAGCCTTTGATTATCGCAGCAAAATTGAATCGACCCGCTGGCGCAATAACTGGGACTGGGCGCTGTTTGTAGGCTCCATGGTACCACCGCTGGTATTTGGTATCGCCTTTGGCAATTTGATGCTCGGGGTGCCCTTTAGTTTTGATGAACTGATGCGGGTCAGTTATAGCGGCTCTTTTTTGCAGCTGTTCAGTCCATTCGCTCTGCTCTGCGCTGTGGTAAGTGTGACTATGGTGTTGCTGCACGGTGCCACTTGGTTGGTGATGCGCACCGATGATGTGGTGGCGAGGCGGGCGGCTACTGTCGGCACTATAGTGGCGCCAGTTTTGGCTCTGAGTTTTATTGCTGCGGGTCTGATGATTTGGTTGTCGGTTGAGGGCTATGTAGTGACCAGTGTCCTAGATACGATGGGGTTGGCGAGGCCAACGCATAAGCAAGTGGAGATCGTTAGCGGTGCCTGGCTGAACAATTATGCAACTATGCCGCTGTTATGGGCACTGCCTGCAACTGCGATTTGCATGTCCCTACTGGCCATGTTGCTAATGCGCAAAAGGGTTAAAAGCGGGCTCACTAAGGCCTTAGCCTTTGTCGCCAGCTCGCTGACTTGTACGGGCATTATCGCGACAGCAGGCAGTTCTATGTTTCCCTTTGTACTGCCCTCTAGCAGCCACCCCAATCATAGTTTATTGCTCTGGGATGCGGTTTCCAGCGAGACAACATTGGCCATAATGTTAATAGTGGTGGCCGTGTTCATCCCGCTTATTATCAGCTATACCGCCTGGTGCTATATCAAGATGTGGCGCACTGTGACAGTGGCGGAAATTACTCAGAACACTCATACAGCTTATTAGAGGACAGTTAAAATGTGGTATTTCAGTTGGTTTTTAGGGGTGTTACTGGCGGTGTCGCTAGGGGTTATCAATGTGCTCTGGTATGAAATGGAACAACATACAGCTTCAGTAGCTAAAGATTCAGAGACTGAAGACTCTAACGGGTAAAAATACTGCTATAAGCAGGGAACATGCGCTGTGCCCGGATTACCAGTGCAGCGCATGTTGCCTATGGTTAAGTTTCTTTGCACACAGCGGCGAGTAAGGATGAAACAAGCTTCAGAGAGTTCAGCGCCAAAAGCGAGCGAGCAACAGAGTACTGGCACTGATAAGAGCAGTACTAAGCACATTAGCCGCTGGCTTAAATCCCAGCGATCCACCGCAGAGGGTAAATTGTCGCTGGCGATAGCGCTGGGGTCGGGCAATGGGCTGTTGATGATCTTACAGACAGCCATTTTAGCATATGTCATTGATGCGAGTATTTTTTCAGAGCTGCTCAGCAGTTCTGATCCGTTGATTCTGAGTACTGCTGAGGTTGCCAGCAACGTTTTAGGATTGGGTAGCTTACAGTGGATGCTGCTGGCTTTGGCCGCAATTATCTTGCTGAGAGCCGCACTGGGTTATTACAGTGAATGTTATAGCCGTCGCGGTGCAATGTTGATCAAGGCAGGCATTCGCCAGCAACTGTTAAAGCGCTTATTTCAATTGGGACCCGCTTATGTGCAAGCACAGGGAAGCGCTAAATTGGCGCAGACTTTGCATCAGGGGGTCGATGCCCTGGAAGATTATTTTGCCGGCTACTTACCGGTGGTGGCCTACTGCTCAGTGATACCGTTGGCGATTTTAATTGCAGTGTTGCCGATAGATTGGCAGTCCGGGCTGATTTTGTTGTTCACAGCGCCTATGGTGCCATTTTTTATGATATTAATCGGCCACAAAGCCCAACAGCTGAACCAGCAACATTGGTCGGCGCTACTGCGAATGAGTGGGCATTTTCTGGATATTATCCAGGGGCTAACCCAGCTGAAAATATTTAATGCCTCGCGTCGGGAAATCGCGGCGGTCAAAAAAATTAGCGATGATTTTGGCGACCGTACCATGGGGATTCTGCGGGTGGCATTTTTATCGTCATTTATGCTGGAGTTTCTCGCCTCAATTTCTATTGCCTTAGTCGCCGTAGTGTTAGGTTTTCGCTTGTACTACGGTGATGTCGATTACCTGTTGGCATTGTGGGTGCTGTTATTGGCCCCGGAATTCTACTTGCCATTTCGTCAGCTAGGCACTCAGTATCATGCCAAAATGGCCGGTGTCAGTGCCGCTGAGAAAATTGTTGAAATACTCCAGCAACCACAGCCTGGCTCAAGTGTTAACAAGCAGTTTAAAGGCCCCTTTGAGCTGCAATTGGGTCAACTGAATTTTTCCTATCCAGGGCGCAGTGCCGCTCTATCAGATATCAATTTACAGTTTTCCGGCACCGGTTTGTATGCACTGATCGGTGAAAGCGGCGCCGGAAAGTCGACATTGGTTGATTTACTCCTGGGGTTCATCAATCCATCGCGTGGCAGTGTGCGTATCAACGGCAGCCAACTAACCGCAGATAATCGCGATGCCTGGTTGCAGCACTGTGGCTGGATTGCTCAGCAGGGGCACATATTTTACGGATCGCTCGGCTTTAATGTGGCAATGCAGGAGCAATACGACACAGCAGCGGTGTTAGCGGCGTTGCATAAGGCGGGTTTGAGTGATTTTGTGTGCAGCTTAAAAAATGGCATTTGCAGTCAGGTAGGTGAGGACGGTGTGGGCCTCTCCGGTGGCCAGGCGCAGCGCCTTGCGTTGGCGCGGGCATTTTATCACCAACCCAGTGTATTAATTTTGGATGAGCCTACCAGCCATCTAGACAAAGACACTGAGCAAATTATTGCCCGGTCTATCGCGCTATATGCAGAAGACCACTTAGTGATAGTGATAGCCCACCGCTTGCATACAGTGGTAGATGCTAAGCAGATAATTGTCTTACAAGAGGGAA
>MAAB01032343.1_pt1 | contig 34447 bp, 33 predicted proteins | sample 1115991 | NCBI WGS metagenome assembly MAAB01 (sample SAMN04961124, study PRJNA320927) | seawater metagenome | isolation source: sample BD02T18 sea water enriched with oil for 18 days | place: USA:Gulf of Mexico | collected 2013-07-27
TTCAGCTGAACCTTTTTGATCGAAGAAATTTGTACGATTTGTTCTCGCCACCAATTGATGACGAGCCAGATAAAAACAAACAGTTGTCGATGTTATGAAACTGTGGGACAGCAGTGATTATATATATGCAATTTCCCGTCGAGAGATTCGACCCGGATATCAAATCGTTCTGGAGCAGTATCTTCCCAAAGCTCTATACTAGGGAATTGATCTCCGTTAACGACTATAACCCCATCAGTTTGCATGCGGATGCCTTGGCGATATTCTGATTTTTTAGATATAAATCGAACCGAAATAATTGCCCCAGCCCCTACATCCACAACATCCCATTTAATTACAGGTACATCGTACTTCCCCGCAAAGAACGAGTTTTCAACTGCGTCATCAATCATCTTCATTTTGTAATCCCTCCCGGCCGAAGCCCTTTGTAATGTCTAAATGGGTCAATATCCGCATGTTCCCAGGGCCACACTTCTTGGAGATTACCCGTTTCATGCGTCCCTCCGTCTTTCTGCGGTTTTTATGATGCAATTCTTTTGAAACATTAACTTGTGATATAAAGAATCCTCTACACCACCTCTAATTGCAGAAAGCTCAAGTACCACATAGTCAATACCACTATTAACACCATATTGTTCATCACATAATGTTGCGCCTAGGCCTGATTTAACATTCAAAAGGTACTGTCGAACAAAACCTTTGGTCTTCGTAGACATCGAACGAACTCTAACCTGCAATCCAGAACCTCTTCTATTCTGGACTTGAGAAAGCACGACACCTGAACGATATATACTGGCATGCCAATCAGAAGGGTAATGATACAAATAGCCATACTCCATATCGCTGAATATTTTGGTCTTATTTCCAGCGAATACATTTACGGAAACCATCATTACAACAATTAGAAAGTATTTTCTAATTCTCATTTCACCCTAATTCGTCTATTTTAATTTTTGTGGGAACTCAGATACTTCCATCGAATCAGTATTACCACATAGATATACCAGTACTCTTCAGAAGTGAGAGTAATGGGGGAGTGATGTTGCTTCCTGAGCACTATTAATCAATGCCTATCAAAACTGTTCTTTTATGATGCCAGAAATCCATCAAGCATTAAGTAGAACTTTTCCTGTGTTTGCGTTGGGAGGAGTTTAATCACTTCAAATTTTTCGATCTAAATTGCATACAAAAGCTAAAAGTGTAACGACGGAATCTAATGACTTTTTAGCCAAACAACTTGACAAAAATATTGTCGGATACTGGTATCGATCCCTAGGTATGCTTCTACCCTATGCGAACACAGTCCCAGTGAACGACAGCACCTCACTTTTGAAACGCCCTGGTATATTCAGAGTAGCTTCATAAGACCTCGCCAAAAGGGAATCACCGCAAGCAAGAGTATCCGACTTGCTCTCATGATTTGTGAAATCACTTAGCGATAACTCCAGCGGGCTATCTAGCTCAAGCACCTTAGCGGATGATTTAGGTTCACCTGATTTGGGGTTAGGCATAGAATCAAAGCTAACGACATTTTCTTTAGGGATATCTTCTGCAACGCGATGCGCAAATTCGCTTAATGTCGGCTCTGCTGGCATGTAAAGAAATCCCTCTCCTGCAACTGGATCATTAACCCTCAAAATACGCCCCAATATTTGTCGAAAATAGAGTTCGGTTTTAACTCGAGTTAAGTGGCAACACACGTGCAATCTTGGCAGATTGGTACCTTCGCTAATCATGCCAACCGATATGATCCATTTTGTTGATGATTGTTTATAGTTTTGGATGATAGATATCGCATCATCCTCCAAGTAGGTAGCAATATCGGCAACTTCATTGAACCGGGTTTCTAGCAGGCCATGTATCTGACGGGCGTGAGCAACTGATGTGGCGACAATCAAGCCACCCGCGTCGGGGACGTGCATTCTTAGCTGATTTAGTTTTTTGTTAGCCTTGCCAATCATATAGGCTACTAAATCTTCATTTTCTACCAAGTTTTGATAGCTGCAATCAGCCTGCTCCAATAACTCACAAAATGAGCCGTAGAAACACCGTTCGTTTCCCTGCTTAAAAATGATTTGGTCGTTATCTATTAATGTCAGTCTAGGAGTTCTGCATACCCCCTCGCTTATAGCCTTACTTAATCCGTAGCTGTAATCACAACGAATGCGCTTGCTCTCACAGTAGCGCGCCAATACTATTGGGATACTGTCTGATCGCCATGGTGTACCTGTAAGCGCCAAGGTAAATGCGGCCTTACCCTGAATTTGAGAAATGATTCGCTCACCCCAGGCATTTGCATTTTGCGCACCACTGCCTGCACAATGATGAATCTCATCAAAAATCACAAACACGCGGAATTCTGAAAGCAGTGCCCAGAAATCACTGCCCAAGCTGAGCATTGCTTGATAGGTCAATGAGCACCCATTTGATCCAAGCTTACCATCCAGCCTTTTTCCCGTTTGCACCTCAAGTTCTGACTGGAAATCCTCAGAGACAATTACCGAAGGTGATAGGCAAATCACAAGATCGATATTACCTATCTCCAACAATTTTTTGGCAAGAGTAGATGCCATCATTGTTTTACCCGCGCCAGGTGTGGCGAGGCACATAAAATGCGTGTTGCCCGATCGGTACTGTTCAAGTGCCTTGTCTATGCACTCTGCCTGCCATTGACGTAATTTCATATGGGGTGATCTAACAATGTGAAATTAGAGACTCTAGGGCCCGTATGCGACCAAGCGTTTTGGAGTAGTGATCCCTTGCTTGATTATATAGCTCTTGGATATGTTCACGCCGCTGAGGTGTTTCGCTACCAATAAGCTCGTACTCTTCAATTTCTCCGACCGTAGAAAGTAGCTCTAACCTGTGAGCCTTAAGCTTGTCCTCAAGGCCTATAGCAAAATCTGCAGGCACGATCTCGCTAGCCTGGCCATTCGGACGGTGAGGCTTGCAGATAATAACAGAGCCTTTATTAAAGCTATCATTCAGCCGATAGGTCTCTGTTCGCGAACCAGCATGCCCAACTTTATCCATAACCCTTTAGCCTCAAGCCTTTGCAGGTTTCGCTTTACAAACTGCCTTGCGGCCACGTCTTTTAAATCATGGCAATTTGGTAGTTTAAGATACGCATCAGTAAGCTCCGACACGGTAAAAGCCTTGTGTTTGTTAGACTCAAGTAGTGTGAGAAGCTCAGGTTTTATCCGGATTTTTGTCATGTACTGTTTTATCAGGTTGTGTCTCGAATTTCGCGACATTCTACCTTGTCTCTATCATCGAGACAATGAGACCATCCTCCTACTCTAAACAATACAAAGATCTTCGTGCCTGGCTAAGACAAAAGCGTGAGGCCAAAGGCCTATCAATCAGGGCTGTAGCCGAGATATTGCAGCGCCACCACTCTGTGATAGGCAAGCTTGAGCAGGATAGGCGTCGAATTGACATTATGGAATTGCTAGAATATTGCCGAGCAGTGGATGCTGACCCTCACGAAGCAATAGACCTTCTTGAGCATTCATTAGATAGCAGCGATATGTAGAGTTACTTCCAAGCCAGCCGCTATTGATCATGTATCACAAAAGCTCCCTCCTGAAGCCGACTCTCTCTGTTGCATTTTCGGCTGCGCCAGACTGAGATTATATACTGCGAATCAATTAGATTTTACCCTAATGTAAGACCTTCATGTTATGATCCACCGAATTTTCAATGACATTTAGGGATGAATGATGAGTGAATTTCATACAATAGCTTTAGCTTTAACTATGATCTGCATTAGCGGGTGCACAGTGAACGGCCAGCATATATACACAGAAGATGGCAAGTGCCTGTCATGCTGGAATAATCCGTTAACTGGTCAAGCTATTAATCATACTGGAGAAACGCCTAAATCTACCAAACAGCAACCTGTGAATTCTAATCATAATCAAAAGAGTTACCCGTTGTATGGCCTGGCAAACGAAACAAGTATTTTTGCATCAAAAACCTATTGGCTTAAATATTCAGACGAACTAGTAAACCTTTATCACAGAATTAGCGGAAAACCCTACCCAAGCGCAGACCAACTAGCAAGTGAAGTAAATTCAGGCTCAAAAAGTGTAAACATGTTGTCAGCCAACTACCGCCATGAGCGTAACTCTTTCAAGAAGACTGACCTTGGTCAACAGTTAAAAACCGAAATAGAGAACCAAGAGCAAAAGCTATCTAAGGAATTCCTGGCATTCCCTTGGGAAATCTACATTGATCAATACGACTTTAGTAAAGGCGGTTTTAGAGTTTGCTTCAGTAAACAGTGTGAGAACACATCTAAACATGTGATTAATAAATTTGGCGCTAAAAAGTATGAATTCAAATTAGATAACGTAGGAATGACATTTTTTCTGAAGGCCAGTAAATCCGAAGCACGTGAAATAGAGGTATTGGCCGCCAAAGGAACTGGCTGGAATTCCCGTCGAATTCCTGTAGTCATTTTTGCAAAAGCTAAGGATACCGATGACTCTCGTAAGTGGTCAGATGGGACTCCATATAGAGTAGTAACAGGCGAACTGGAACAACTCTTCTTCATGAAGGATTGGTCAGCTCGTTCAGCGTCCAACTTACCTAAAGCTAAAAGTGCTGAATTTATAATTACTCCCAACGGTAGAGGATAGCTCGCCATGAATAAATTCGGGAACATTCGTTTCTAATGGGAGAGGGTCGATTTAGCGGTTTGAAGCACAATGGAACGGTAATAAGTATGAAGTTAAATGTGTGTATTTTGGTGATAAGTATTCATCTAGGCCATGTCAATGCATAGAATTTTTGGCTCAACTAAATATAAGTAAGTGCTTTTCACCAATGACCGCTTTCGAAAATTTCTCATTCAGATTAGTAGGCGGAGTATGGACGCTAAGTGAAAGAACTTGCCCCCGACGCTGACATCCAGAGTAGCAGCAATATAAATACTAAACTAAACCGTTCTGCGATAAACAGCGTCAGGTTCATCACGGTGACGTTAGATCAAATTATCATCGAGTTATTCAAAATCAGCCCTTTCTCCGCGCTGACAAGAATGCCATACCTTTGACTTCTATCACGAAGGAGAAAGGCCATGACACATTACGCAGAAGCTCACCTCTATAAAGCAGTCAGCCCATTGCGCCAACGCATGACCGGCGACATAACCATGCGCAAATTAAAGAAAAGAACACAGTCAGATTATATTCGAGCCGTCAAAAAACTTTGCACGATTCCTTGGTCACTCGCCAGATGAAACGACAGCCTAGGATTTACGCCTTTTCAGTTAGATATAGGGTTCCAATGTAATGAACCATCCCATCTCACCCATGATTCAGCCAGCTAAAGTTTCCCGGTATACTATCAAACTGGGTAATTTGAATAGCATACCGGGAGGTTCGATGATGAATATTTTCTTATTGGGTATAGATATTGCTAAGAACATTTTTCAACTACATGGCGTTAACCAAGCAGGCAATGCAATTTTAAAAAAACGAAACAATCGCAACAAGTTGCCTGATTATGTGGCGAATTTAACGCCTTGTACGATTGTCATGGAATCTTGTGGTGGGGCAAACTTAATACGAGCACGGTTGGCGCGCGGTGGTTGATGTTGGGTTTTGGCCGCTTATACATGGTGTGAATTATACTAAATCCTAGTACTCCTTAATGGGCGAATAACTCCTATAACCACGTGAGGATATGACATCGCTAAACGCGACAAAACCGTTATACGCCCATTCCCTATCTAGTTCACCGCTGCGTCTATTAGCAGGGATTCATATTGTTCTCCCGTTAGAGCAGATGTCACAATTGTGCATATTATCTCATCAATACTTTCCAAATGGGAGTATTCCACGTAAGCAGGCTTCTCAACAAGTCCAGGGAGTGTGTTAATCTCTATAAAATATACATCATCGCCCTGAACCATGAAATCAACTCGACAATAATCCTTGATGCCTAAATAGCTTACCAAAGTCGCAGTTAGGATTCTTATATTAGTTTCTGCTAAGTCGCTGAGATATGCCCTATCGAAAGTAGTCGACCCATTTGAACTGAATTTGGCCTCAAGGTTGAAAAATGGCTGAGTATAACTGACGCTAATGACAGGTAATGTATGATCTGTAAGATGAAACAACGCCACTTCCTGCCCAGAAATAAACTCCTCAACGAGAATATCGTCATTGTAGGACTTGCATAACTCAATGCCCTCAAGGTATGTCGATTCATTGTCCGCCATACTAACACCAACACTGCACCCTTGATTACATGGTTTTATGATTACTGGAACACCGAGGCTCTCCTTAATTTGTTGAAATGGTGGAACAATAGATTCCTTATCTAGGTAAAACCCTTTTGGTGTAGAAACGTTGCAATGTGTTGCTATCTTCTTTGCTAAAAACTTATTCATGCCTATAGCAGATCCCAATGCTCCAGCGCCATTGTGAGGGATTCCCAACGACTGAAGATAATATTGAAGCGAACCATCCTCTCCAAATCCGCCGTGCAGAGCAATGAACACATAGGCGACACCAGACATATCGTACTCATAAAGATCGTCAAAAGAGGTCACGTCTATTGATTTAGATCGAACTCCTTGCCGTACAAAACTTTCCTCAACGGTAGCACCACTATGTAAAGACACTTCGCGCTCAGTTGACGCACCACCCTTTACTATCAAAATATATTTCTGCATAACAGTAATCACTTCCAACAATGAAATACAATAATAAAAGCATCTATTTTATTTACTTCAGTAGAAGAAACAATAAGTTACTCATTTGAGTAGAATCTTGTTTGATTATCACTAGTAGGTTTGATCTGTCAACACTTTGCCGGACACCAAATTACACTGCTTTCTGCATCTCTTCGTAATCTACGGGCGACCAATAGCCATTCGTAGAGTGAAGTCGTTGGCGGTTATAGAACACCTCAATATATTCAAAAATGTCCTGCTGTGTTTCTTTCCTAGTTTGATATTGTTTGTGGTTAACTTGTCCCGTTTTCAATGTGTGAAAGAAACTTTCTGCAACAGCATTGTCCCAGCAATTTCCCTTACGACTCATGCTTTGAACGATACTATAATCTTTCAACAAGTCGCGATGGCTATGTGACGCATACTGAGACCCTCTGTCTGTATGCCAAAGCAGCCCCTTGCCAGGCTTTCTCCGCCAGATCGCTGAGAGTAAGGCATCATTAACTAAATCAGCAGTCATCCTACTGCTCATTGACCAGCCAACTACCCGACGGGAAAACAAGTCGATTACCGTTGCTAAATATAACCAACCCTCTGCCGTCCACACGTAAGTTATATCACCAACCCACGCATGGTTTGGTTTAGTCTGCGTGAATTGTCGGTCCAGTATATTCGGTGCTACTGGATGATTGTGTTTTGAGTTTGTCGTTGCTTTGAACTTCTTTCTTGTTTTACAGCGCAACTCCGCTTGTTTCATCAATCGCCCAATTCTCCTTCGGCTGACTTGGTGCCCCTGCCGATATAGCGCCTTCTTGATTACACGGGTTCCGCAGCCATAACGCTGCCCCTCAAAGATGGTTTTGATAAGAGCAGTCAATACATCATTTTCTAGTGCTCTTGGTGTTTTCGGCTTTTTGCACCAATCGTAATAAGCTGTTGTTGAAACTTGAAGCATAAAGCACATTGTCTGAATTTTGAATTCTCTTTGAGCCTTTATCCATGCGTACTTCAGCGGCTTTCTTTCGCGAAGTACGCCGTTGCTTTTTTTAATATATCTCGTTGCTCCTTAACTTCTGCAAGCTCTTTCTTAAGGCGCTTCAACTCATCAAAAAGCTGTTCGTTGCTTGGCTCATTATTTACGACTGCAACTGATTTCTCTTTGGCTATCTGAACCGTAGACTTATCAGAGCTGATCACCATCCCAACAGCTCTTTCTCGGAATTCTGTGGTATATTCTTTCTTTGTTCGCTTGTTCACTGCTTTCTCCTCAATTTCTATTCATAGTTTAAATGAAATTGAGTGTCCGGGTTAGTGTAGCCAGACCAGTTTGTCATTGCGATAAAGCTACTACATGCATCAGCGTATAATCCTATCTTAACTGAAATGACAGATTGCGTTGATTCATATTTTGAAACACCTTACCTTCGACCGGGTGCCAGGTCATGTGCCTTCGACAGAATACTTATCCATGACACCGAAAGACCTCATACTGAGATGTAGTCGAAGAGTCTAAACTCAATTTATATATGCCTAAACAAAGGGTTTTCCAATCAAGCGAGGAAAAACCTTTAAGGGGCTTCCATCTTGGCAAACTCTTGTTCAGGAACGTCATAACTGTCGGTATAGACAGTTATATAGGCAGACATACCTGCACGTAACACATAAAGGCTTTTATCGTTAATCACGTGGATCCGAACAGGGAAGCGTTTGACAACTTTTGTAAAGTTCCCTGTTGCGTTTTCAGGCGGTAGTACACTAAATAACGAGCCGCTGCCATTAGAAATGCTGTCTACATAGCCTTTGAATGTAACCCCAGGGTAAGTATCAATTCTAATATCTACCTCTTGTCCATCACGCATATTCTCAATCTGAGTTTCCTTGAAGTTGGCCTGGATCCAAATTGAATCCTGACATGAAACAATACTGGCAATGGGTTGCCCAATTTCCACATAATTACCTGAGGCAACAGTTTTGTTTGTAACCATACCTGCACGACGCGCCTCAATCTTTGTCCGACTCAAATCCAGCATAGCCAACCGATATTCAGAGCGCGCCACTTCCACTGCATTACGGTACAAAGTTACACTGAACTTTGATGCGCTGATACGATCTTCCAGGGTAGCTTTGATCAATTCATAATTTCGCTGTGAATTTTGATATGCAATATCATTAATACTGGCCTGGGATTTGAGTGATTTTATATTCTCAAGAAGTGCATCTCTATCAGACAAAAAACTTTTATAATTGCGTTTAGATTGAGCCAGATTATCCGTTGACACAATTCTTTTCTCGTGTAGCTTTTGATTTCTGTTGTAGGTCTCTAAAAAATACTCCAGATTTATCTCCATACTCATCAAACTCTTCTGTGACTCACTAACAAGCTGAGATGATGATTGTAAACGGAGCCGTGCTACATCGACTTCGGCTCGCTTATTTTCGATCTCTGAGGTAATTTCAAGTATCAGTATTTTATGATTGTTCGAACCTTGGTTATAACGAGATACCGCTAACTCAAGCTCTGCTTTCTGTCTTGATACTTCTGAAACCTGATAGTCATTCTCGATTTGGACGATGACCTGTTCACGATCTACATACCCATTTTCAACGAAATCAATCTCTCTGATTGTACCATTTGTCTCCGAAACAATGTCGGTCACGATACATTCGACAGTGGCATTGTTCGTGGAAACGATATTAATGTTTATCAGGCTCCAAGTGGAATACACAATGATTACTACAAATGCGAAAATTACTACTTGAGCCCGCAAATCGCGTTTTACTGTAGCTAGTATGCTCATATCTAAGGTTTACTCTGCTGCGAAGGTGGCGTTAGCTTAGTTAGAATGCAGACCATAATCATAATGGCAAAAGCTGCGGCGACTAATTGAAACATATACATGAACGAAAGAGACAGAACCTGCTCCGTAACACGTCCATTCAAAGCTCTAAATGCCTTCTCCATGGATTCATATCGACTAGCTGTTGTAGCTTGAAAGTACTCGACCACACCTGCAAAACGCTTATACAGCACGGTGCTAGACAATGTGATGTTATGTCTAAGGAGGCCCCAATTCGCTTTCTCCTGATAGGAAAGGATTGCGGCTGAGATGGTGATACCGAGTGTTGCTCCGAGCTGATTACAGGTAGATTCAAATGCAGAAGCCGCACCTAGCTTATATTTAGGGACATACATAAGCGCAACAATATTTAGCGGTGTCAGCACCAACGCAATACCAATACCCAAAATAATTTGAGGTACAACCATATCCCCCCAACCAGTTTCATGAGTAAACAATGACATCATCCACGATGCTATCAACCCCATGGCTAAACCAGCTAGGATGACATGCTTAGGCTTAACCCAATTGAGAATTAGCCCAGAAAATGGAAATATTATGGCCATAACAACAGCTCTAGGAGCCATTGCAGCACCCGCGTAAGTGGGACTGAAATCCAATTGTTCCTGCATATAAATCGGGAGTAGAAACAATGTGCTAGATACTAAAAATCCCATCGAAAAAATCAGAAATGACGCTGAAGCAAACACCGGATACTTCAGGACCGCAAAATCAACCGCAGGTGACTGAACGGTTAACTCATGGGCAACAAGTAACGCAAGAGAAAAAATAGATAAAAATATCAGTAATCGGTTAGAAGCGTCATCAAACCAATAGGTTCTATTCCCACGCTCAAGTAGAAGAATTAAAGTAAAGATACCTATCACCAACAAACCGATACCTACCCAATCTATACTCTTAGCGACACGATTAGAAGTTAGGCTATCTGACTGTAAATAGGTATAGATCAAACCAAGGCTAACTAATCCAATAGGAATATTAATGAGAAAAATCAGGCTCCAGTGAAAATTATCGATGATGATTCCACCGAATACTGGCCCCATAGCAGGCCCCGCCATAACCGTTGTTCCATATAGTCCCATTATCAAAGGGTGCATGCGTGGTGGAAATATACTTCGAAGAATTACTATTTCTACCGGCAGCATGACTCCTGCCCCTGCCCCTTGAATGATGCGCGCAAATACAAGTGTATTAAGGTCATCCGCAGAAGCGCACATGAGTGATCCTACAAGGAACGTACATAAAGCGGCCATGAATGCATTCTTATTTCCTAGCACCTGGTTTACGTAACCAGATAACAACATCATCACCAGCGAAGAAGTCGCATAGCTCGTCGTTAACCATGAAATCTCAGACACTGAAGCTGAAAACACACCTCTCAAGTAGGGCCCAGATACAAATAAAACAAAGGTATCCATGGTGGCCATTATCGAACCAGCACAGGCCGCTATTGCAACTATCCATCGATACGGATAAATCGATTCTTCTTCACTCTCTAATGGATTCATTGTGATTAAAACTACTACTCGTATAAATCAGAACTGACAATAATGCTTATCTAATCATATCCGCAGTGATTGCTACCAGCATCTACTCAATTGAGTAAATACTTGAAAATTGAGCCTATGAAAATATGATAGCTGAAATTTTATTAGGTCACTGTTTCCGTTGCTCAGTTCTCTTCCATATGTTTTGGATGCAAACGATAGCAGATAAACAATGCACGACATGTGATTCATCAACCGTGAATCCCTATGAACCCGGAGATTAGTATGAATAAGAAAAGACAGCTTGGAACCAGAGAACTACCACCAATCGGATTGGGCTGCATGGGTATGAGTGAGTTCTACGGAGAAAGTGATCACCTAGCTTCTTTGAAAACTCTGCACCAAGCCTATGAATATGGCTATCAGCACTTTGATACTGCCGATATGTACGGACGCGGAAAGAACGAGACGTTGATCGGAGAGTTTATTCAAGAATTGGGAAGCCAGGAACGGGAAAATCTATTTATTAGCACTAAAGCAGGAATCGTACGCGATCCGAATGACCAGTTCACAGTCTCGGTTAATAGTTCTTATAACTACATAATGCAGTGCTGCGAGAATTCATTGAATCGATTGGGTGTCGATTACCTCGACCTGTTCTATCTGCACCGATTAAGTCCTGACGTACCTATAGAGGAACCTTTACGCGTACTCGATGACCTGATAAAGCAAGGTGTAATAAAAAATGTCGGACTTTGTGAAGTGAATGCTGAGACGATTCGAGATGCACACCGTATTCTTCCTATCACAGCAGTGCAAAGTGAGTACTCCCTGTGGACTAGAGATGTTGAAGAAAACGTGCTTAATACTTGCTACGATCTTGATATAGCATTTGTTGCATTTAGTCCATTAGGCCGCGGATTCCTCACTGGCAACATAGATAAAGACACCATTGACAATGGTCTGACGGAAAACGATTTTAGAAAACGAATCCCACGTTTTAACGACGAGAACATTATCAAGAATAAGCGGACGCTACAAACGCTAATTGAAATATCAGAGGAGCTTGGAAAACCCCCGGCCCAAATAGCGTTAGCCTGGACACTCTCTAAGCAAAATAATATACATGTCATACCTGGTACGCGCCGTATAAAGTATATGAAGCAAAATTTTGATTCGTTGAACATTGCTCTACCTTCGCATATTACAGCAAAGCTAGATTTCATATTCCTGCCCGAGAACATATTCGGGGAGCGCTACCCTTCGGCTGTTTCACGTCACTCAGTAGATTAATACAAACTATAACTTTTACCAGGGAATGAAAAGATATGAAACAGTGTAACTATATTATTGTTGGTGACGACTATCATATGTTCTCTAACGGAGTGAGCGTAGTAACTGCTACTGAGTTTTATGAAATGTTATCTCAGCCAAACCTGCACCGACTTGAAGGTTCCACTATTCTCCTTGGGCAGGGTATAAGTACAAATGTGCGGCGCAATCTACTAAAACATCTTGATGCACATAATGTAACGGATATCGTAACCTCAAGGGTACCTGCGGCCTGCGATTTGACTCATAAAATTACTGAAGACAATGCACTTATATCCAACCCAAGGGTACAGAGCAAACTCCACCATGAGTATGACCTGATCATTAATGACAAAATCGATCGCTTGTCTGATCATGTCACCGGCCTTCATATCGGCGCCATGCCCTTGATGGAAGCAGTCAGGCAGGCAACCATCTGCATACTCGAGTTGGCCTACATAACGGATAAGCTAAAATTTGGGCTGGTACTTAATTCCTATCGGTCTGATTTTGTCGGTTACTTGTTTCCTGTAGGCGCAACGTTGAATGTCACCATTAATGAAGTGGACATGAGTTCAAAAACAAAATTCAACGTAGTCGTTAACACGGACGTCATGCAATGCGGCAGTAAGGTAGCTGCTATTGGTCTTGATGTAACACTCATCATAAAATCTAAGCTAGATGACATTGAAGCTAAGCGAGCAAAACGCCTACTCAATAAGTTGCTCGTGGAAAATCTTCAGAAAGCCCCACCAAAACAGACTGCAACTTTGCCAGGAAATGCAGAAGCATGACGAGTCAGCGTAAACCCGTTCTGATCGTCGGAGCTGGCCCTGTTGGTCTTTTGATTGCCAATGGTCTAGCCGCAAATAATGTTCCGTTTGATATAGTGGACAAAAAAACTGGCCCAAGTAGTGAGAGCAAGGGCCTAGCGATAAACATTAGCTCGCAAAGTGCATTCAAGCTGTGCGGAGTCAACGATCCAATTGGCAATAGTGGTTGTAAGATTAAGCGACTAGATATCCATTGGAACCGCCACCGGTTCTCATCAATTAACTTTAGCCATTTATCGACAGCCAGAAACTATTTGATTACCCAGCCACAATGGGTCACAGAGCAAGAGCTGATAAATTCACTAAAGATACACGTGCGTTGGTCCCATGAGCTGATTGGCCTTCAACAAGAAAGTAGTGGTGTGGTAGCGCACCTACAGACTGAGGAAGGTGAAGTATCGGAGCAATATGAGTATGTTGTCGGTTGTGATGGAAAATATAGTAAAGTTCGCTCCTATATTTCTCGAGATGAGGAATTCACTCAGTACGATATGCACTTTGTTCTGGGCGACTTCCAACTAGAGCAGCAAGTTCCGAGAGATACTGTCCAATATCAAGTATTTTCTGATGCGTTCTTCATACTGGTACCGATATCTAATGAGCTAACTCGAGTTGTCGTTAAGTATGACGGACCTCCCCCGGATCGCCCCGTTCAATCTGCCGATATAGTTGACTACGTTAACAAGTACACAGAGACACCCTTAATAAAACACAACTCAAACTGGATCTCCCGAGCACCATTCTACAACGCTGTATCCAGCCGAATGCAGAGTGGCCGGCTATTTATCGCGGGCGACGCAGCCCATCTATTTAGTCCTATTGGTGGTACTGGAATGAATACGGGATTTCAGGATGCGATCAACCTTCTATGGCGATTAACCTACCTCTATCGTGGCTACGCAAGCAGAGCGTTGCTAAACTTTTATGAAGAAGAGCGGGTGCCTGCCAACAGATCAGGGATGATCACCGCTGATATTAATACCAAGAATATTGCTGATGTAAGCAAAGCTAAAGAGTTCATCGATGCGATTGCTCCGGTAATAAGCAATCGCTCTAATCTAAGGTTTAATCTTCCAGCTGCCATTTCAGGTTACACTTACACGCTTGGTAGCATAGGCGGTCATCCAGATCGAGTTGGCCACTATGATTCTGCGTTATGTGACTACATTCTTGAGCATAAACCCAACCAAAAAGAACCTCATCAATTTAAGCATTCCCTACTAATTAATGAATCAGATATCAATAGAGAAACTTCCAACAGAGTGGTTGAGCAATGTCTCAGTTACGGTTTCATTGACGTATTGATTATTGAGGCAGACGAGAAATCCATCATTAAACAACACTTACAAGATACCTATACGCTGCTCCGTCCAGATGGTGTGATTGAATTAGAATGCTGCCATCTAGATCACAACTTTATTTTTGATTATCTAAACGTTAACTATAAAGCGAATATTGATTCAGCTATTGAAGATAAACAATCAGAAAACGGCCTGTTGGCGCTGTAATGGAAACGACAAACATGCATCACTCGAAGATAACGGTTGACGGTTGTAACGCTGCTATTTCTGATACAGGCGGCGATCATCTACCTGTCTTTCTGTTCCATGGAAACTCCTCATCAAGGAAAGTTTATTCTGAACTAATTTTACGAAATAGCGGTAAGTACCGGTTAATCGCTGTGGATTTTCCGGGGCATGGAGATACGCCTTTACCTGATTGGGCTCTTGATGGCGTATCGATCAGTAGAATCGGCAGCTTTGCCTACTCCGTCATCAATCATTTTGGGTTTAACGACTTCGTGGTGGTAGGTCAAAGTATAGGTGGCCATGCCCTGATAGAAAACGACAACATAATTGAAAGTGCAAGTGGCATCTGTCTACTTTCTTCGCCTCCTATTAACGAGCATACGATTGGCCAAGCCTTTCTCGAAAGCCCGGTTATGCCTCTACTTTTCCAAGGTGAACTTAACTCTGAAGAACTTGACGCTCTATGCAATCACTTTATATACAGAGATAAACCTCGGCTAGCCTCTAGGATTTTAACCGATTTAAAACGTACTGATACCCGGTTTCGATCCCTTCTGGGGTTGGGCATGGAGACTGAAGGTATCAAGGATGAACTCTGTGCTCTAGGTAAATTTCGCCATGATGTATTGATGATCCGCGGCTCACACGATGGCTTTATCGCCTCACAGTACTACGACTCTATTCAGGAGGTGCCTCTTTGGAAAGATACTTTATTTGAGTTTGATTGTGGACATTGCATCAGCTTAGAAGCGCCTCAACTACTGTGGAATTGCTTGTCTGAATACATAGATAGTGTTTGCCCCTCTTAATAGATACTCAAAAACTACGTTTATAGGAAGACTCTGATGCAAAGAGCAGCATTTTTCGATCTCGATGGAACATTGATTAAAGAGAAAAGTATGATTAGCTTTGTTAACTATTTAGCAAACCACCATCCTGGGACGGTTAACGGCCTGAACGAATTCATTGACTCACTTCAGGAACACATGAACCGGGATGTTATTCGTGTGAATATTAATCGAGAATACTTCAGAATATTTTCAGGTATCACTATAGAAAGTATGCAAAGGCTTGTTTCTTTATGGGCCGAGAAATTCCTTAGTGGTAAGGACATATTCAACGATCACATCGTCACCAAGCTAAAACAACATAAAGCCAATAACGACAAGATAGTAATCGTATCTGGTTCTTTCGCCATCTTAGCTAAACAAGCCACTATAACTCTCCCCATTGATGACTACCTATGCACGCAACCCGAAGTGGTATCTGGCCGATTCACGGGTGAAGTAGTAGGTCCTTCTTGCATAGGCGGGGGAAAGCGAGCCTACATGCTTGAGTACGCTCTTGATGAAGGTATTGATTTGTCACGTTCTAGTGCTTATGGCGACGACCCCACTGACCAGCACATGTTGGACACAGTCGCCAATGGAGTTTTCGTATAACCAAATGATCGTGAAAGAGTATCCAGTCATGAATGAGTCTATATCGCCAGCTTTAACCGATATAGGGAACCGTCTTGCTCATGTTCTAGTACATTAACTCAGCAGGTGTACCTACTTCCGAAGTGGACTACCCGCTATATCTACTCTATGTAAGAGGTAAAGTATGAATATAAATACAGGTGAAAAAAAGTACGCGCTATCTGATAGCGAGTTAGAACAGTTCCACAAACAGGGCTTTATTGGGCCCTTCACATTGGCCTCTCCCGTTGAAATGGACGAGCTACTAAAAACTCTTCGTAAAAAGCTGTTTAACACTAAGAATGCTATCTACTCCACAAAAAAAGCTGTCAGTGGGGGAACCAACTTAGCGAACTATGACCGTCACTTTGACATTAATTTGCTCAGTGAGTTGACTAAGCGACCAGAAATAGTAAATCGCGTAAACTCAATTCTAGGATCGGATGTACTCTGCTGGCGTACGGAGTTCTTTCCAAAGTACCCTGGTGACGAAGGTACAGATTGGCACCAAGCCTCAAACTTTGCAAATGTCGCAGGTGATAAGAAACCCCAGATTGTTTGGCCAAATGGTTCTGATTTTGGTGGCACTATTACGGTGTGGACAGCAATGACGGACTCCACTATCGAAAACGGTTGCCTTCAGTTCATACCTGGTACTCATACTCAGATGAACTATGACGAAACGAAGGACATGAACTACGATGCCGATATGATAAACAATGCAGAGAAAGACGGCATTCGACGCGGATTTTTCGGATACGATTACCGCCAGCTTCAGATTGACCCAGATTGGAAACCCGACGAAAGTAAAGCAGAACCCATGGTGATGAAAGCAGGGCAATTCATCATATTCTGGTCAACGCTTATGCACGCATCCTACCCTCATTCTGGTCAATCGGAGAGTATGCGGTTAGGATTTGCAAAACGCTATGTTCCTACAAGCGTACAGGTATACCCTTTCTCTCGCGAGTTAAAAGAGTTCGGAGGCGAGGCTTCGCTCATCAATCATAAATGTGTTCTGGTTTCTGGACAGGATTCATATAAACACAATGTAGTTGAGGAGCCTGCATGACCGTTCCGATGGTTGACCCAGATGCGGACGATTATCAAGAGCGGATCGCGGATATACTCATAAACAAGGTCAGTGGTGTAGACCACATCGCGTTTGCCAGCACTGATACGGACTGTACAATTGAGGTGCTCAGTTTATTGGGGTTTGAAACAGCCATTTACAAAAAAACTGTTGAACGATTCAACATCCTCGCAACGAAGATGATTAACGTAAAAAGTGATGTCATAGAAATTGTTGAGGTGCTAGATCGCTCCAAGCGAAGCCCGATCGACAATTTCATCAAGGACAATCAGAGTCAAGTTTATCACGTGTGCTATAAAGTTGACGACTTTGACAAAGCATATCGAGCGTTGGTCGCGCTGGAAACCCTGGTGGTTACCAAGCCATTCGAAAGCTATTTGTTTGATGGTTATAGGGTGTCTCATATGCACAATGAATCGATTGGATTATTCGAAATATTCGGGAGGATAAGATAATGAATAAACTTAGCAAAGATATACAACAGCTATGGTGTGATGTGTTAAAAATAGAGGAATGTAACCCACAAGACAATTTCTTTGATCTAGGCGGGAACTCACTCCAGGTTATTAAGATCCTCAATGCCTTGGATAAAAAGTTCGGTTTAGAAATCGAGATTGAATCCATATACGATGAGTTGAGTCTAGCTTCTCTCACTAACGTTGCATTGAATCTTCAGAAGAACTCCACCCTCGTTTAAAAGCTATGCTCGGTGAATAGCATTACTTCACCGAGCACTCTCTACACAGATTAAAAGGCGCCTTTAGAATCATCTTCATTAGTATGATATACCTGCCTCATAGGTAATGAGATGATGTTCTAGTCAACCAAGCCGGACACATTAATTTTCTAAATCCTCGTATTAAACCGGCGACAAATCAACGCCCACTAATTCCACTTAAGTTATTAAGAAATAACGAAATGATAGGAATCTTTTTATAAGGACAGAACTCTACAGGTTTGGTGTTTTTGAATTCAAAATTATACTTGCACGACCCACCAATAAATTGCCACCTACCACCACAGTCCTCTAGACCAGAGGGTGTAGCGATAAATCATAATCATCGGCGAAGATTAAAAAGTAAAACTCATCGTATGGGCGTTTTATACCGCTTTTGTAGTTGAACCCATGATGACACTCCAATAATTAACCGAGACTGTCTCTTATTAAAGAGCCCGGTTCATTAAACCAGAACACTAGGAGTGTGGCGCAATAATAACGACTAAAAGCTATATGTACTACTGCTTTCTATTTTCTCTTCAAAGCCCGCACTACGGTCTGCATAGGTCACATGATACCGAAAGGACTGGATGAGTTTATCTATCTTTTCTTCGGAAGTCAGCGGCTCAGGGTAGACAAACTGAATCGTGTCAATATCGTTAAATTTATACAGGTGTACGACCACCATGTACGTCCCACCGATCCGGTTTACTGTAGTGAAATAATCAAGTAGCTCAAAGTGGCAGTAGTCACGAGGAATAGATATATCCCCTATGTTGGTGACCCCTACTCCCCCTGTGAATTCTTCCGACTCTAAGCTAGTTGCCATTGTTCGGTAGATATCCTGTGAAGAGTAGTGGGTTTTAGTGAAACACCTTTTCAGTGAATCCTTTACCAGTCCAATTTGGTAAGCTTTTGCGATCTCCGTAACACTTTTGTTCCGGGCCACCTGCCGCATACTCGAGATACCCATATAACATCCCAGACTGGAGGTCTCGATACTTTCCATATCTTCATAAATGCGTAAGGATACTGCTGATTTGAATTCCATCGGTTCTTCATACAATCGATTATCGCTGATCGCTTTAATCAGCGCTGCACTTAAAACCGAGTTATATTGAAGGTTGTCTTCTTTCGCCCGGGTTTCAATACACTCTCTTAACGTCCGATCTATCAACATCGATTTCCAGGCGGTTCTTCTATTTTTTATCGGAACTGCCACTTCATAAGGTAATGGAGCAACTGGTTCATGGGGCAAAATTGATGACTTCTCACTGAGAAAATCATTGATAGAGGGTGGAAATTTACGTATGGCGACTTCCTCGGTACCGCCTTGTTGAAAATTATCCAGGTAATGAAGAAAGCGTGTCCCTACAACAGATAAACCATGCCCATCCAGAATGGCATGGTGAAATGTCATCACTATCTTGGTCGTGGATTCCCCGTTAACAGTAAGCACTCTAATTTGCCAAAGCGAGCTTTCTTGGGCTAATGGATCGTCGACTGCAGTTCGAATGCAGCGCTCCTCTTCATGACTATCCGATACCATCTCGCTTACCAAGGGTATATCCCTACAGTTAGCTCCCGAGAAGAACCAAGCCTTCCCCTCGTATTCCCGAATACAGGCACCTAGAATTGGAAACTCCGTGAGTAGTTTCTGAGACGCGTCCAAATAAGCGTCGAAAGGCAATATACAGGAAGTGTGCAGCACCTGGGTCGCTTGCGATGTACCACGCATTAAGCTATGCATGCAAGACATAATAATCTCGACTCCGGCCAAGGGACGGATCGGGGCGAGCAGTTCAGTATCGTTCATCATCGTCTGTTTACTGTAGAGAATCGTTTATTGGCTGCAAATACTAGCAACCTTGACAGTGCGAATATACTTTTTACTCAAATGAGTAGATTCTGGAAAGTTGTATCCAACTAACTATAATCCGCTCCCCTAGAGTATGTCTAGAGCGACATCTATCAATCAATTATTCATGGTCAGCAAATAGTTGACGACGATAAACATCAGGAGTGATCCCAGTTGGATTCAATCGATACCAAAACACTCACCTGTTTACAAAATAAAGGCTTCGCAGACGAAAGGCAAAAAGCCACTTATTACATCAGCGTACTAGCCTGCCTTTTCTATCGTTACCAGCCTGCTCGACACGCAAATATTGTCTTCCATTGGTACCAAAACGGCACTACTTCCCCTGTAGAATATATGCTGGATATAGACTCCGATCTCCGGCTGGATACCTGTATAGATTCCATCAACCACTTACCTGGCAAGTCCCCTGATGCATCTAATCGTATACAGTTTGTAGTCTTCATGGGAAGCACAAACGGTGGTTTTGAACCCGACTTGCACTCCAGCGGATGTGAGCTCCATATTCATGACAACGGCGTGCAACTTCGATCTAAAAACAATTCCCCTTATCGACCTTTACACCTTCATGTCGAGCGCATTATTCAGCTACTCAACGTAAATAACATGACGACTTTCTCAGAGCTTGAGATACTATCGCAGGCTGAACAGACAGCCCTGGTATTAGAAAGCGGATCAGATCATGACACCGGACTCTCACGAGGTACCATCCACGAGTTTGTCGAAACTATCGCATCCAAGCTACCCGGCAACCAGGCGGTTCTAAGTGATCAGGTTCATCTGACATATTCAGAGTTAAATCGGTCAGCCAATCAGCTGGCAAGAGTCATTCTGGAAAAAGTCGGCTCCGCCCCCCAACCTATCGCGATCGATCTAAGGCGAGGACCTCACATGATCATCGCTTTGTTAGCGATCCTTAAAGCGGGTCACCATTATTTACCCATTGATCAAAATACCCCTCTAGAAAGAATCCAATTCATGCTTGAAGACTGTGAATGCCGTTTACGTCTTTGTGATTGTGAGCGTGAACTCCCACCTAGCGTCGAACCATTGTATTGGGATCACTGCCTTACACTTATGGATTCTGTCTCCGACAAAAATCTTGGGGTAAATGCCTACAGCGACACAATTGCATACATCAATTACACATCAGGCTCTACGGGAGTACCCAAAGGGGTTGAGGTATACCATCGTGGAGTTGTCAGACTCAATCACAACCCCAACTTTATCGAGTACGACGAAAACACCCGCATGCTTCACATTTCCAATGTTGGGTTTGACGCCGCGACATTTGAGATATGGGGCGCCCTCATGAATGCCGCGCCTTTGGTAGTATACTCAGGCGCTCGCCCCACCGTAAAAGGATTAATGCATTGTATCGAACAATACGGAGCCAACACGACGTTCCTTACTTCGTCTCTGTTTGACTTCTTAATCGATGAGGCCCCTCGCGTGTTCGCTCAGCTCAGCTGTGTGATAGTTGGCGGCGACAAGATATCAATCAAGCACGCAATGAAAGTGAGATCACAATTCCCTCATTTGAAGTTGACCCAAGCCTACGGCCCTACTGAGTGCACAACATTCGCAACCACTTATTCGATCGATACTGTTGACAAGACTACCGAATTTATTCCAATCGGTAAGCCCATTAATGAAACCCAAGTATACCTGCTGGATGAAAATGGAAATCTGGTTCCTAGCGGTGTTCCTGGTGAGATGTACATAGGAGGTATGGGCGTCGCCAAGGGCTATCGAAACCAATTGGAAAAAAACCAAATAGCTTTCGTATCCATGCAAGGCCCGTTGACCAATGTAGGGACACTTTACCGAACTGGGGATATAGCGTACCGGCTGCCCACTGGTGATCTCGTCTTCGTTGGTCGACGCGATGACCAAATCAAAATTCGGGGCTTCCGAGTAGAACTCGGAGAAATCACCAACACTCTATCCTACCACCCTAAAATTGCTCAGTTGTACACGGTTCTTCATGGTGAAAGTTATTCTGATAAAAAGATCGTCGTTTATTTTACACCCGAGAGAAACTGCACCCTTACTGCCCAGGAAATAAAGAAATATGCAAAAGAGAAGTTGCCGATCTATATGGTGCCCAGTCAGGTCATTCATGTGAGTCAGTTTCCGCTGACTGGTAACGGAAAAATAGACAAAGCCCGTATAGCAGATTATCGAGTTGAATCAGCGCTCAGTTAGCCTGATACCACCACCCGACGAACTCTTTCGCTGATTCCACAGAGCAAATCATAGGAAATAGTATTACAGTGTATCGCCACCTCGTCCACACTTAGACCTGGCCCCCATAGGGTGACCGTATCTCCAACACTGGCATGGAACCCATCTGTCAATTGAACGGTGATTGTATCCATAGACACCCGCCCCAATAGCTTCGCTCTCTGACCATTAATCAAGACCGGTGTTCCATTTCGAGCACTTCGAGGGTAGCCATCACCGTAGCCTACAGCAATGGAAGCAATCCACCCTGGCTGGTCGAGAATATTTTCATCGCCATAACCAATTGGCTGCTCTTCCAAAACATAGCGTACCGAAGAAACCTTGCTAGTAAAGTGCATCACGGGGCGTAGACACTCGACGGAGTGGACTAACTGTTCTGATTTATCGTCTATAAAGCTGGTGCTGCCATATAATGATATCCCCGGCCTTATCCAGTCAGCGTGGTATTGATGCTGTGTAAAAATCAAAGCAGAGTTCGAGATTGTACTATACCCAACGTCTTCTGCGCAGTCTTTAACTGTGAACTCCCACTTCGAAAATTGTTTCGTATTGTGTACGTTGGCAGGGAAATCGGCGCAACTATAATGCGTAATAAGATTTATCTTATCCTCAATACCCATGACCCGCAGGGCTCGCACCACATGAGGAATATCACTATCCCGAAACCCTAAGCGATGCATACCCGTGTCGACCTTTATCCAAATCTGTCGGCCACAAACAATATTCGTCTCCGATTGTTCTGTTAAGAAAGAACGCAACCATTCTATCTGAATCCAGTTATGAATCGTAAAGAAGAAACCACCCTTCAAGATTACTTCCAGCTCTTCCTTAGATGAATAACCACCAAGAATTAAAATGGGTTTACCGAATACTACTGTGCGTATCGCTGTCGCCTCTTCCACTCTTGCTACAGCAAAACCATCGGTATGACCAACTAGAGCCATTGCAATGTCTGTTAGACCATGTCCATATGCATTTGCTTTGATAACGCTGAAAACCTTACTATCTGGCGCGAGTTTTGAAATATAACTATAGTTATGCTGAAGAGCAGACATATCAATGAATGCTACTGCCGTTGACATGCTCAATATCCCGTAGTTTTGGTAGAAGTATTTAGGTCGATAATACCTGGTCTAAGATTTAGATTTCAAAGCATCATTTATTAGAACTCTGGTGAAATCACTGATCGAGATATCATTGTAATAACACATAAGCTTCAGCTTTTTGTATATTTCATATTCTACTTCAACGTTCAGTCGTTTCTTCTTAATCACTAAGCTTTCTTTGCTTTGGTCTTCAAAGCAATTAGCCGAATGCGTGGTAAGTAAATCCTTCACTTCCATACTCCATACATATAAAAATATCAGACACTAAAAAACCTAGAGTCAGTGCTTTTTCGACTCAGCTAAACTTCCCTGCTAGTAGGAACTATTTATCTACATCCTACTCAAACATTCATATACTGCAGATAAACTAATCTAATTAGGCTGCGCATTATAAAGCTCAACTTTTAGATTTTCTAGATAAAAAATGTAAACTTTCTAGAGTTGTGATGCATTCAAAATTCGAGCTTATACTCTTGATTCATTTCTACGCATATCCCTAGCAAAAACACGTTCCTTTATCGGACTCCAGAATGAATTTTAGTATTCTATGCATTATCAATACGTTACATAGTCCTATGCCGTATACTGAGGTATAGGACTATGTAACGTATTCTCCTCACTGTATGCATATTTAATATTAACCCAAAGAGGTACTGCTTTTATGACCATTCGCGAGTTTACGCCTGCCGATGAACCACAAATACACAGAATATACAATGCTTCGAAATTGGACGAACTCAAAGATGAAGGTATGCGATTTACGCTAATACCTCTAGATGAAGATCAAAGAAGAAGTCGTACTCTCTGGGAGTCAAATATCTACGTATATGAGCAAGACAGAATATTGGGGTATTGCGCCCTGTTTAACGATGAAGTCAGAGCTCTATTTGTCGCCCCAGATTCCCGACGTCTTGGAATCGGTAAGCTTTTACTAGAGTACATGCTGGATCGAATCGAAGGTAAAGGTACTCTATACGCTGCAACGTCTAATTCGGCAGCGATTAGCTTGTACGAGCATTATGGTTTCAGGGTTACCGATACCCTTATGACCGACTACAACGGGGTACCCGTCAGTGCTCATCGAATGGAGAAAGCATAATTCAAACAACGCCACCCTTAGGGGGCCACTGTTATTTCCCTTCATTATCAACTACTCGATAATAGTAGCGCCACTGCCCCCTAACCTTTAAATAGGTTTCACCCATTCGCCAGCGATCGCCTGCTCGTTTCTTCTTTTTATGGAAGGACTTTTCCAGCTTTGGCGCGTAGTGAACAACATATCGATTCAGAGTATTATGATCAATTCTAAGAGCACGCTCTGCCATCATTTATTCAATATTACGATAGCTTAGAGCGTAAAAACAATACCAGCGGATACACTGAAGGATGATTGGTTGAAGAGTGTGTCTGCCTTTGAGGGTGATCATGGTTTGCTCGCTTAGTAGATACGGAGAGGGCATTCTATCATGCTGCTTTCAAACACCACGGGGGGCGACACAACCCCAAATATTGTTCATCGACTCTATTCAAACCACAAAGAGCCTCTAATTCTTTTACCATGTAATCATTTCTCATGAAGTTACTGATTCAGACATCTCAACAACTCGCCATTCTGTTTCCTCAAATTTGCAATTGTTGTTTGTGCTTTTTCATAATCAATTTCGAGCTGTTTGTATTTGGCTATCAGATATTTCTGCTCATTAAGAACCTCAGACGAAAGAGCCTCCTGGAAGTATCCTACTAACCTTTCGTTTTTTATCTCACTTAGCTGTCGTTCATAAATTGATTTATCCCGCGCCAGATCAGATTTGGATGGTTTTTGTCCTTTTTTAGGGTGCTCAGAAGTATTCTTCCATAGCTGATCAAGCTTGATGTTTTCTTGTTCTATATATTTTAATAGCAGTGATTGACGATCCTCTCGTAAGTTCGATTTATCTACCCCTGCCAACTCAGCAATCTGGCTATTCACAAGCTGTCGATCCTTGACACCCAAAACTTTCTTAGCCGATGACTTAATTAGCACTTCTTTCTCCAGAACCATATTCTGTACTGCTTCATAGAGCTTTAGCGTAACAGGAGGGCCGTCTAGAACCCAACTGGGAACAATAGGTATTTCATCTGGTTTTTTGAATTTGTCGAGAGAAAACTGATCCATATCATGCTTCCATTTCATTTAGAATGATGCGGGCTCTCTTAACCGTATTCTCACTAACATTATGGGCAGTAGTCCCCTTTATAGGAAAATTTTCCAGCATATTCTGGTGGCTTACCGCAATGCGTGTTATCGATTCTTCGTTCCCTTTTTTGCTATGCATTGAATTGGCACAACCAGAACACAATTCAAAACAACCATTTTCCAAGATGGGAATTTGAGTTTTCTTATTAAGACACTTTGCTAAATGACGCGTTTCTTTTCGAACCAGGCAAAAGCCGTATTCATGAGCGACCAGTAATTCATTTTCTTCACTCAGCTCCTCGATGAAAGCGTCCACCTCTGAAATATCAAGATAGTTAATGGCTTTGGCGATTCGCTTTACATAAGCAGCTGCTGGGCCTGTAAAATCATCACTTTCGCCACCATCAACCATTCGTTCAAGCAGCTCCCTTATATAGGCCCTTTCAAGGCTGTTTTTCACCTCTTCAGAAAGTTTGTTGTCCGTATAACAGTGTGTAAAATAACTACCTGCATGGTGACGGAAATGTTGGCGTATAGCCTCAATAACATTGCCATCAAATCGTCGAAGAGCAAACTCGACAAAGGAGTGACGAAAGCGATGCGGATGAATGCTTGGGCACAACAATTCAATGTCACCCTCAAAACCCTCCAAGAAATGTTGATAATATTTGTTCAACCTATAACGAAAACTACCTCCAGAAGTACTGCGTAGCACATCTCGAATATTACTATCGGTATCAAAGTCGTCCCTATTGTAATAGCGACCAAACAATGGCAAAGCTTGACCATCTAAACGGTTTTTCTTCGTTACATAACTTAAGTCTACCAGTGTATTGGCTGCTTCTGCGACGAGACCGCTCATCGTCCGAACTTCGGATAAACCAAAGTTGGTTTTTATCAATTCGCTGTTAAATACCCAAGTACCATCAACTTCCTGCTTGTAGTCGTCCGAACAAACGCTTGTTAACTCGCTAACTCGAACACCTGTAAGCGCCAACATGATAACTATGCAGGCATCGTGAACATTTCTACAATGTTCATTTATCACCTCATGTGACAATGGGAAACCTGTTTCCTTATTACCGATTGTATCTTCAATTGACGCCTTAAGAGCAATAAAAGCATCTTTGCTTTCCTGGCAAGTGCTTCTCATTTTTCCGTATTTACAAAAGTAGCTAAAGTAAGAATTGACAAAAAGTGATCTCATTCCTACCCGTAACTCACTACGTTGTTGATTAAAATATGCAACTAGAAACTTGGTTGTAGAGCTACGCAGTAAATCTATGGCATTAGCCAATAACATCATGGTCACAGTTATAGGGATCGATTCCCAACTACCACCTTTAGTCCATTCATAAAAAGACGTTCCATTCTCAATCAAAACATCTTCCAAAGAGGTCTGCAAAAAATTGGGCGGAAGAGCACAGGTAACACCGTCAATCAAAGTACCTTTTAAATATCCTTTCCTGGATATATTCATACAAACTGTTATGACTGAAATTGATCTCATACCGAGCAACTCTTTCTCACTATCACTTCCACTCAATGTTATATTATTTCTCAATGCGTCACGCAGAAAACCTCTAAAATCAATTTCTTTCCACTGAGTTAATGGCACATCAATTAAATTTTCGCATGCCCAAGTTACCCAACGCCTAAGGGCTAAATGTTTCGATGATATAGAGCTACCATTACCAACCAACGACTGCTTATCACTATCATCATATCCTCCGCAACATTCAATAAATAGCAGCTTAAACCGCATCTTCCATTCATCATTCACCCCTGGAATATTGAAATCAAACTCTAACTCCCTCAGATTTTTAATATCAGTGACATAGAAGACATCGTCGGTAATGTTATTTTTCCTCAACGATTTTCTGCTATTAGCGACGGATTCGGGTGTACTGTAACGCTGAGATATGTTGCTCATTCCAATATCCTATATAAGGCTTGCGAACGGAAAATCATATTGTTTCGCCATTTCCTCCCCAGCAACACGGAGGCCTTGCGGGTATTCGTCTAATATTGCATTCAGGTAAGCCTTGTGAAACAACACCTTAAGCGCCTTTTTCTCATCATCTAACCGCAATCGTGAAAGTTCAGTATCTATATGTCGAATCTGTGCAATAATTAGCGCTGCCGTAAGTTCCGTGGTAATTACAATCGTTTCATTATCAAGCTGAACTTCACCCATCAAGCCAATTACACTCCCTTGGACAACTAGTTCAGAAATCAATGCTTCATAATCATCAGCTACATCGGTAATACCCAGCAGCTCTTTGGCCTTTTCTAAATTGATAACCTTCGTCCGGCGCATAAAGGTGCGAATTTTTTCGGCATCCCGTTCCATCGCTTCACCGACTTGTGCTGCAAAATTTCGCATTGAAGAGATAGTTTCCGGCGATTTTGAACGATTTTTGTAGGTATTGATTTTTGTTTTTTCACTGTGCGCAGTTAGCTCCGCTTCGACCATGGTATCACTTGTTGAGGACGAGTCCGTGCCTCGTCCTGAAACATACACTCCACTATCCATTTCTTCACGACTTTTAGCAATAAATCCCGGTGCAATTCCAATTTTCTTCGTTTTCACAAAATGTTTACGCGTAGGCTTATCACCTATCTTTTCTTCATGCCATTTTTTTAATGCTTTATCATAAATAGATAACTCACTTCCCACTCTAGAATTATTGGAAATTACCTGTTCTATTAACCAAAGAAACGGAATCGCATCCTCCCCAATATCTTTCATTAATTTGACATGAAGGTATGATTCTTCATTTATTAGTCTACTAAAAAAACTCGATGTCGCGCTATTTTTCTGAGATAAGTATCCATTTTTGCTGTCCACCGACTCATAAAATGGTAGAACCAATTGCTTGCTATCGGCCTCAAGTCTATCCTGGGCTTTTAATAACATGGCTTTATATGTCTCAACTGTATCATGTAATAATGTACCGCGTTTATAGGTAGCTGTAGCAGAGGTTCGGCGGCGACGACCTTTTTCATAGCCAGTCTGCACTCCATATTTATTAACAACTATATTATCTAGGCAAAGTTTTTCCAGACTACTAGCTTGGATGCGTTCAGACGCAAATATACTTTGCATACAAAAGACTTCCACATCGCTCGGGCGCAATAGATGCGCATACGTGAGAGTCGTAATTGACGATCCTGCATAAAATTTTTCTTTGTATTTGAACATACTCCTTACCAGATTTTTATCAGACTTTTTAAGCCAACGATTAAGCCATTCCTTCATTTCACTCAACGTCGGTGAAACTATAACGCTCGGTTGTGGAAACGATACGTACAAACGCTCTACCAATAGTACATCGTCACTATCCCGTACTGCTTTTAACAAGGGACCGTAGGCTAATGCACTCAGGCTTTTATTTGGTGACATCTGGCTAATTGATGCATGATGCATCGGAACTTCGATAGTCGGACAATGTTCGAAATCAACAATGACCTGGTCAATATTTTTGTTGGCGAGCAATTCATCTCGTTGCTGCGAATATAGCTGAATCACATAGCAACACACAAGGCGCAGCGATTCAATCATGCTCTTATTGTCAAAAGGACAGTTGGCGAACAGGCTAACAAGTGAATCTATCGGTTTTTGCGGGTTTGTTTTAAATGCTGGCGCATGCGCCAGCATTTGATGGAAACCCTCGTGCCAACAATCTTTTTCTGAGTGTTTATCTGCAGCGCACAATTCTTTCAGCGGTTTAATTACTGCATTTACTTTATTGGTAACAGAAATACCCTGTATATCTGTATTTTTTCTCAACCATTGAGTGTAATGCGCGAAGATATTTACCGGAATAACACTATTACCGGTACTGGTTTTACTCATGAAAAGGAAAAAATTTCGGATATGCCTCGCCTCCAGGTCACGAGTAGATGCTGCAAGTTTCAAAAATCTCACTGATTGCAGATAATCTATATAAACTTGACATAGAGGCATATCTTCAAGCCCTTCCGGAATACGCACATCCAGAGGTTTGCCCCTTCCCCTTACAATGACTTGGTGCGGGTGGGAGCTTAGTGCGCTGATAGAAGAGGGTGCCATAGCGGCCAAATCAAGATTATTTAGGGAACGTTCGCCTACTGTATTGCTACCCTCAGCTATAGTGTCTAGGTCATCCATTAATCACCTTTAGCTTTTTGCAACGCCTGATATCTAGCGCCGTAAACCGTACTGTTTAAAGAAAGGGAGGCTATGACCTCCGGCCGCTGATGCAGAACTGCATCGTAGAAAATGTAGATCTCAGTGGTTTTGTAATCTTCGTGCCCCATCCATTGCTTTACGAAAACCCGAGGGTCGAGCCCACTATTCACGCAATGTGTAACACTGTTAGTCGCATAACATTTCCTTAACGTGTGATAGTGACGAATCTTCCAGGCTTCTCGTTCATCAATATCTGTTTCCAACAGCCTGTCTCTACAGAGAGAAAATAGCGAACTACCAAAACTAGGATCCTTTAGAGGTCGGTCGTTATTTGTGCACATAAGGTTGGTAGTTATATGCTTGGCTCTCCCCCAGAGAAACCGGTACAAAGCGTCTGTGAGTTCGACACTTATTTGCACTGTTCGAGTTTTCTTTCCTCTCCCTTTCCGGCCCTTTCCGGTTACCTGTAATTCTATTGATATAGGCGTCCATTGCTTTTTTTTTGGAAGTAATTCACGCAATGTATCGACATTCAAATTGTCTAGGCCATTAGCACGAACTAATTCGTGAGTTCTAAATCCAGCGTAATAGCCTAATTTTAGCGCTAACTCATTTCGTTCACGAATAAAGGGGTTCTTATCATTAATCTGACCCAAAACATCGGATTTAAAGCGGTCTTCGTCAATGTAAACCTTATGTAACTTTTCGGAGATGGCGGAAACCGTGTTATTTGCAGCAGTTTCTTCACAGTAAGTAAAAGAGAAACTAGGAGCAGTCTCAATAAAGCCCACATCAGCAGAAAATTTATAAAAAGTTGAGAGCGTCACAATATGTCGCTCCAATGAACAGTTGGATAATCCCCGTTGCTGTTTCAAGTAACCGTATAGATAACCTGACATTTCATTCTCGGTCAGGTATCGATAATCGCTGGTAGATCCTAGGGTGTCCTTTGATCTCTCTAATACCGAAAATAAAGTTGCTAGATCATTTGCATAGGACTTTGTCGTATTGAGCGCGGCACCGCTTTTGGCAAGATATAACAGAAACATACTGGGTGCAAAAACAGGAATGCAGTCATTGCGACTGGTATTCGTTACGCAGTAAAAATCAAATGTGCGCCCTTGGTATTCCACCTCCCTAATAAGTGTTGCGACTGCCATTGACTATCTCCATGAATCTCCCCTTGATACATTAGCCGGGATATACCTGTTGTCAACAAAACGGCAAAAAAAGACAACCCTGGATAATCCCAAAATGTATCTAGGTGTTCTCTAGATGCATCAGACATCGCGAGCATCCGACCCTTATTACCAATCATAAGGCCGGCCACAACAATCGCTAATGGTCCCGAAACATGAATGTGCCCTGCCAAAGTATAACCGCTCACCACCAACGCCAAAGTAATCAATATCTCCACCTGATAATTATCAACCCACTTTAACATTTGATAACCTAAATACCCCAACATCAAACCATATATCACACCACCAATAGCCTCTTCTGCAAACACCCAAGCAATATGACCCACAGTCATATCCTCACCACCTTGTGCAATACCTAATAACACAACAAAAACAACGACCGCTATACCATCATTAAATAACGACTCACCAGTAATTTTTATCTCTAGACTTTTAGGCGCCTTGGCTTGCTTCAAAATACCCAATACAGCAATAGGGTCCGTAGGTGCAATGAGCGATCCAAATAGAAAACAATAAATAAGCGGTATTGAAAAACCAAATGCAGCAAAGATATAGAAACTAACAAACCCCACTATAAACGTAGTTATTAGCACACCGATGGAAGCCATAAGGCCAATTGCCCATTTACGTTCCAGTAAATCATTAATATTAACGTGTAATGCCCCAGCAAATAATAACAAACTTAACATACCTTTCATGACCACTTCGTCAAAATCAACATGCTGAATAAAAGTCTGTGCCTGTTGTGTAACACTGCTAAAGCCTGCGTACTGAAGCATCAGCAATACCACCGATATCACCAGGGATATCGCCATCACACCAATAGTGGTGGGTAATTTAATAAAACGATGATTGAGAAAAGAGAATAATGCCGTAATCGCAAGTATAATCGCGGTGGTGTCTAACATAGTGTTGTTTTGTCCTTTGCTTATCAAATCCGTAAATGCGGTATTTTCTTATGATGCCCTGTGTTTGTCTACGCATATAACGAAGATGATTGATCAATTCATTACGGGTATGCGGTCGAAAGTCACAAAAATAGAACTCTGGTGACATTTTCTCAGGTATTCGTCGTAGCACTTGAATTTGCTCCTCCATTGAGCGGCGTATCTCATCTAGAGCATGATTAACCACGTCCCTAGTATCCTGTTCCAATAATTTGGGGCTGCTAAAGTACTCGATCACACCAGTAATCGCTGGCTTCAGTTTATTCTATCAAATCCTCTGAAACCAGCCTATTGCATCCTAATGTAGACGTTTACGATCCCGATCAAGGCCACTCCAAAAAGCATAAACCCCATCCAGCATTTCATTACCTATGCGGATAAACGCATTCTCATCAACATCAAAGCTAAAAAAATAGCTCTCCAGCTCTTCCTGGGTATGATGAGCATGATTAGCTTCTATCCGACTATGCCAAGAGAAAAACGCAAGAGGTAACTTTTCAATATTATGACTGATCTTATAACGATTAATACCTGCCACTAATTGATCCCAAAATCCAGCCGATGCCCAATGTTCCACAACATAGGACGCAGCCGTTGCCGTTTGATAATCTTCACTCCCGTATAAACGAAGAAGCTCATCACAAAAAAATAACGTACTGGGTTTCCCCCGCCCCCTCTTACCCAAGAGTCTATAATCCAACCCTAGTTTTTCTGCCATTCTTACAAGGAGCTCAAAATGAGCCGACCGAAAATGAAAACGGCCTCCTTCAATCGAACCTTCTAATCCACCAAAATCGCGGCCTTCCACACTGGACAAGCCCCCCTTTTCCGGCTTTTTCCTCTTGTTATTAAATAATACTCCCAATTCATTAGCAAGAATCTCCTTCGATGCTCGCATTTCATCTATCGTATTGGCATTGAGCATTTTATGAAGCTGCGCTATCAAAAATTGATTTGAAAATACACTGAATTGAATAATAAAATACTTAACCTGCGCATCATTCAACTCTGCATTGGAGAACCAATGGGTATAAGGATTGTTGGTGATCACCGCATGAGTTAATACTTCATTATTAATACGTTGCTGAAATGCCAAAAATGCATCTGCTTTTTCTAATGCATAATCACCACTATCTAATTTTTTCAGCGTTGCATTTGTTAACCCAACCAAATGGTGTTGCTCCGCAAAATCATCTAAACGAGAAGTTTGCATCATAGTTCTCCTAGCTATTGACCTTGGTTTATTTTACCTAAGGCAATTGCAAGCCATAAATACCAATCAGCAATAAGAAAAAACCTGTAAATCACTAAAAATTGTAAAGGGCTTTATTTTCATTTCATCAATACTACCGCCGACCCAGACGCCTTAATGCACTAGGTTTAAAGCCTCGTTTCGGCAGAACTGTATCACCAACAGTAAACACATTACCTTCATTCCCCAAGGCCCCTTGAGCATAGTAGGCTTTATCCTTTAGATCATGGTGCACATCCACCACTTTAAATATTCCTGGAAAAGCGTGATAGAGTTTTACATAGGATGCACTGACTCGCCATAGGTCACCCTTCCTATTGTAATTCTCTGCAAGAACAGCATTCCAGCTATCTTCATCAAGATACAATATACGCTTTTTATAAGGATGAGATTTTTCTTTTTTTAACAACCCTTCGACAACCCAAACACGATGTTTTTCGTATCGTAATACTTCGGGATTCATATGGGATTTTGTTAAAATAACTTCATTTGGACCATCAGATATTTGTAATTCATCATATAACTTTTTATTATTGTATGGGATTATCATTTCCTTTTTTCCCAATAAACGCCATTGATAACGATCTATCGAACCAATATAAACATCAACTTCGTCAGCAAAACGAATCCCTTCTGATCGTGGCATAGGGGCGTCATAATCAATACTAGGAATACGAACAACACGACGCTGACCAGCGAGATAACCCCAGGCTTGCCGCGGAATAATACTACCATTTACACGCTCATGTACTAACAACGAACTACCGGATAATTTAGGGGGAGAAATAACTGTCGACAGGTAATAAGTATGTATTTGGTCCTCCTTAGATTTATCTCGATCTTTATTATAATATTCTGACGATAATTTAACCCTACTTTTAATAACTGAAGAACGCCTATTTTCTTGAACCACAATCTCCCAGGACTTTGCGTTTAAAGATACCCCTCTAAATGACAACATGTGATTCCACAACACCTCATAGCCATCTTTTGGATCAGGAAAAGGTATGCCAGGATACGCACCGACAACGGCACTGCCACCCTTGATAAGTTTGGCACTATCTCTGTTTTTACGAATCGCATCATATATCCAATCATAATAATAGGCAGGTCGGTAGCTGGTAAATACCGGTACTTCCATTGTTTCTGGATACTGTTCTATTAGTGCAGAAAGTGCACCGGGTAATATTGACCGGTATTTCTCTATATTCGAAGAATTAATGGTATATAGTGGTTTTTCTTCCAACAATCTTTCACCAAATTCCTTTTTATTTTTTTGTCCTCCCTGCCACGCGGGAATAGACCCATCGTCGTTACCATTAAATTCTGCGCCGTAAGGAGTTTTTTCTACATCTGCTGCATATGTATTCTGTCACTGCTGTCCCACAGTTTGACATAAAAAAGGCCTAATTCTCGATAAGTGTTACAATACAAGTGCGAACAAACAACGTAATACAAAAGGAAAATTAGGCCTTGGCACATAATAACAC
>MAAB01032344.1_pt1 | contig 34378 bp, 31 predicted proteins | sample 1115991 | NCBI WGS metagenome assembly MAAB01 (sample SAMN04961124, study PRJNA320927) | seawater metagenome | isolation source: sample BD02T18 sea water enriched with oil for 18 days | place: USA:Gulf of Mexico | collected 2013-07-27
GTGTTATTATGTGCCAAGGCCTAATTTTCCTTTTGTATTACGTTGTTTGTTCGCACTTGCATTGTAACACTTATCGAGAATTAGGCCTTTTTTATGTCAAACTGTGGGACAGCAGTGACATTGAGTAAGGCTTTCCATCTGGTCCTGCTAGCTCTATCACCGTATCTTTACCACTGCGTTCGCGCAAAGCCTCATAACCCAATGCCACCAATTCATCTATATAAAGCCACTGCATTTTCGCCATTACGTAATTGTTATTGTGAGATATCCCCATATCGATTGGCCCCTCATGTTCACGTATTCTATCAATTGATTTTTCTTTACACTCGCCAACTTATTTTATAGTCTCTTTACTAATGTAAAGCAATTAATGTTAATGGATCACCCATGCAGAGTAAACAATGCGGAGCTATTAATGAATAGGTTTGAACAGACAATGAAGGCGTTTGAACAAGGCTATCTTGCAGTTTCTAGAAACATTATTGACCACCCAATAAAATGGATTTTCGGATGGATTCTGGTAATTGCACTCCTGCTAGCAGGGCTTTTAACACATACCAAGCAGTTTACTGAAATTCAGTACCACAGCGGCCCCTACCTGTATTTCACTGATGACAATGCTGACTTTCAGACACTGCAACAAATGGAAAGTCGTTATGCACCCGATACATCTCTAATATTTGTATTTGCACCCAACGAGGGTGATATTTTTACCACCGAATCCCTCAAAGCTATCGAAGAAATTACTGAAACTGCCTGGACATTACCTTATGTTAGTCGGGTGGATTCTATCAGCAACTTCCAACACACGAAAATCAATGGCGACACCTTATCCACGGACTATCTTTACACCCAGGCAGAAACGTTATCTAACGATGACTTACAAAAGATAAAACATATTGCACTCAATGAAAAAGCGCTCTTACGTCAAACCATATCTACATCGGGCAATGTTGCAGCCATCATCGCCACCGTCAACATTGACGAAGCACAAACTCAAGCACTGGAGATCATGCCTCTCGCGAATGAAGCAGCGGACAAACTTAGGTTAAAATACCCTGGGGGAAAAATCATGTTTCTCGGTGATGTCCCCATTGCCGCGGCAACCAACACAGCAACGTTAGATACCTTCACAAAAACATCACCTATCGCGATGACTCTGGTACTTATCTGCCTCATCATTTTGTTGCGCAACGCCTATAGCATTATCGTGACACAACTAGTGATTGTACTATCCATTGGGCTGGCCTTTTGTATTTTTATGCTTTTGGGTTGCATGTTATCACCTATTTCTGCTGGGGCTTCACCCATCATCCTCACCCTCGCCGTTGCTGATTGTGTACATATACTCGTTTCGTACCAACAACAATGCAGTCTCAATAAAAACAAACAAGAAGCAATGATGGAAAGTTTACGTTTAAACTTTTCCCCCATATGGCTCACAAGCATCACAACAGGCATCGGATTCCTAATGATGAATTTCGCAGAATCCCCCCCATTTCACGACCTCGGCAATGCCGTATTTATCGGTGTTATGCTGGGTTTTTGCCTTTCGGTATCACTATTACCGGCAATTATGATGTTATTACCAAGACCAAACTATCAGTTTGGAAATAGCCAGATACGCTACATGAAAAACCTAGCTCAATTTACTATCAAACAACGCAAAAAATTATTATGGGGGATGAGCATTACTGTCGCGTTATTAATTAGCTTTATCCCAATGAACCGGGTCAACGATATTCTTACAGAATATTTTGACGAAAGTTTTGACGTTCGACGAGCATTAGATTTTTACGTGACCAACATGGGCGGATTGCAACGACTTCAATTTGTAGTACCTGCTCAGGGTGTTGGTGGCATCGCCGAACCGGAATACCTTAAGCATCTAGATAAACTGATTCATTGGGTTGAAGCACAACCCAAAGTATCGCATGCTCGCAGTTTTGTTGATGTGGTTAAACGATTAAACCGAAGCCTGCATGAAGGGGATCAAGCATACTATTCTATCCCCGATAACCGAGAGCTTATTGCACAATACATTCTGCTGTACGAACTAGGCTTACCTTTTGGCCTCGGTCTCGATACACAAGTCGATATGAACAAGTCCGAAACCAAATTAGAAATAGTCTTTGAACGCATACATTCTGATGAAATTGTTATGCTGCGTAATGCCATAAACCAATGGATACGTACTAACTGGCCTGATTATATGCAGGCATCAGCCACAGGCATGGACTCGTTATTCAGTGACATTACATTTGCTAACGTTCATTCGATGATTATTGGCACAATCATCGCTTTGACATTAGTCTCTGCATTACTCATCGTGTCCTTAGGTTCGGTTCGTTATGGTTTGCTCAGCTTACTTCCTAATTTATTGCCTGCTGCGATGACTTTCGGCGTATGGGGTATTATCTCTGGTGAAGTGGGGTTAGTGGTATCTATCATTACCTGCATGACCCTGGGCATAATTATTGATGATACCGTTCACTTTCTCAGTAAATACGTGCGCGCCAAACGAGAGCAGAACCTCAATACCGAGCAAGCAGTGACGTTTGCTTTTGAAACTGTTGGTATTGCCTTAATTGCTACCTCAATAATCCTAGTGGCAAACTTTGGCGTCATGGGATTTAGTCACTACTACCCAAATGCCGCAACCGGAATCCTAACATCGATGACCATCACCTTTGCATTGGTGATTCACTTCCTTTTCTTTGTCCCACTATTACTAACAATTGATGCAAAACGCTAGAAATAAAAAGCCTAAAGTGGAAAGTGCCCTACATGCTAACTATTCTATAGTCAGATCACACAGGTAACGGGAGTTACGTTCATTTTAGATCGACTGCTTTGGCTATCCCTGTCTATATTATTGATTGCACTCAGCTTTCCTGGGCGCCCATTACCTTTGCTTGTATGCTTTTCACTTGCCCCCATCATGATTGCCAGCATCAAACTTTCAGCCTTCAAAAGTGCGACGCTATACTTTATCTGGGCACTACTCTGGTGGCTAGGGGCCGTATGGTGGTTAGCACCTGCATTAAGTCGCTTTGCTGACGTATCGATACTACCCAGTATATTGTTGTTAACCTTAACTTGCTGTGTGCTCGCACTACCCTATTGCATTGCGGGATTCTTAACCCACTACTACCAATGGTGGAGCAAACGCTTCAACCTTATAAAAATTCCTCTCACATTTACCGTATGTACAGCACTAACGCCATCCCTTATTCCCGCCTCTCCTATTAACGCGCTATATAACTTTCCAATACTTATTCAATTTGCAGATATTGGTGGAGTACCGTTATTAGTATTCTTATACGTAGCGTTTAATGTAGCCTGCGTAAATATCTATCGATATTTCTCATCCGATAGAAAGTGCAAGAGCCCCGCTATTTCGAATCAGCTCTTTTTTCTCAGGCATATCCGTATTGTGCTTCCAGCGCTCCTAATCCCATGTCTTGTTCTTAGTTATGGTTGGTTGCGCTTACCTGCATCGGAATCAACAAATACGACTAAAAATGATGCTATCTCTATTGGATACATTCAACCAAACACAACAGGGAAAGACAAACTATCAGCACTTATCCTGCATTCAAAACGTCTCTTAGAATTAAAAAATAACAACATTGATCTGATTGTTTGGCCAGAGGTTCCAACATCCTTCTCTTGGGCCGATAGTAGCTACGATCGTTATCGAATCCAGCGTTATATAAATGAAATTGATAGCCACCTTATTTTGGTATCTGGTTACCGTTACGTAAACAACAAAAATGCATCCAGTGGTTTTTACAACACTGCCCATTTCATATCACCTAAAGGCATCCAACTATCTCAATATAACAAACAACATCTAGTCCCATTTTTTGAATACCTTCCTTTTAAAAATACGATCCCTTGGATTAAACAATGGTTTCCTGGATCTAGGAATTACCTTCCAGGAACAACACCAAAAATCTTCGAGTTCAATAACCGCTACCGGTTAGCACCTCTTATTTGCTACGAGATCTTATTCAGTGACCTTGTTAGGAATTACAAAGACCTTGGAGCAACTATTATTATCAACCCTAGCAACGATGGATGGTTTGGAGCACAAGGTGCATTAAGCCACTTATCCATTGCCATGTTTCGAACAGTTGAATATCACATACCTTTAGTTCGTGTCGGAAATACTGGTATTAGCACCGTAATAAGTGCTCACGGTAAAATATCAAAGAATGATTCAATCCCTGTTAATCAAACTGGGGAAAATGTAGCCCATGTTTCAGCTTCGTCTGACACAACGATCTATTTACTGTTTGGAAAGTGGGTACACCACATAACAATCCTTGTTTTTTTATTACTACTGGTAATAGATCGCCCAATGAATAGAACCTAAATGACCATTTGGATTATTCAATTTCGGTATCACGGTAGATCATTTTGAACTTAAGAATTAATAACGCTAAATTCAATGTTATAAAAACCAGTTCACAAAAAACAAAACGACTGGAATAAGCGGTTGAATACAAAACAGTTTATGCGGACTGCAAAGTCATCATTTAGGCAAATAGATTACCCCTACAATTGGAAACCCACATAATTTAATTTTAGACAACCTTTTTAGTATGAATTAGATTGCATATGTACTTAACAATAAGTATACGGCCCAACAGGAACCGGACCGACATTAGGACACCGCTAAAAGGTGAATAATTTTAGAGATGCCCCGTTAACAAGGATCATAAAAAGCATTCAATAAAAAAAAGGCTTGATCTATGAAAGCGAATAAAACAAAAACCGCTAAAAAAACAATTACTCGCATCATTTCCTTATTCATCTTCCTATCCACTGGTTTTACCACCGCACTGTATGCTTCCGGTGGAGCAAATGATTATGCAGAAACAGAATATCCTATTGTATTAGTCCACGGTTTTTTAGGATTTGATACTATGTTAGGTGTTATTGATTATTGGTATAAAGTTCCCGCGACATTAGAAGATGAAGGCGGCGACGTACACGTCGCCCTGGTATCTCCGACTAATTCACCAGAAGCACGAGGTGAACAACTTATCACGCAAATCGAAAATATTTTAGCGATTACCGGAGCAAGCAAAGTAAACTTGATGGGCCACAGCCACGGATCACCAACCTCTCGGTATGTAGCTTCCGTTCGACCAGACTTGGTTGCATCGGTTACAGGTATTTCCGGCGTCAATAATGGCGTTGAGTTTGCCGATGCGATAGCTGCAGGAAATCAACAGTTACTCGCTAGTATCGTTCCCCTATTATCAAGTGTGATCGCCTTTATGAGCGGCAACGATAATCCAAACGACGCTGCTCTTGCACTAGCCTCCATGAGCACAGAAAACATGGATGCATTTAATGCCGCTCATCCAGGCGGAACTATTTCCAGTGATACGTGTGGTGAAGGGGATTATATATATAACGGAATCCGTTACTACAGCTGGTCTGGCAACTCTCAATCGACCTTGCATTTAACCAACCCTATTGACCTTGCAGACCTTCTGTTCGCTGTTACCGGGTTAGAATACAACCGAAAAAATGACGGGCTTGTTGCCAGCTGCACATCACATTTAGGCAAAGTTATTCGTGATGATTTTTATTTCAACCATTTAGATTCAACAAATGGTTTACTTGGCTTAACTAGCATACTGGCTCATGACCCTGTTGAAGTTATCATGGACCATGCTAATCGTTTAAAAGGTGAAGGACTGTAATTAAAGACGCTCTTGAAACTCACGTTGTTACGCCTACCTGACGTAACAACGTGTATAAAACATGCATAAAAACCCAAGACAGATTAGATTGATATGTCTCAAAAAATAAAAATAATCCTCCTTCTACTTATTATATCTACATCGATAATATTTTTTGTGACCGATGATAACAGTGATAATTATTCAACCTCACTACAGTCAACCTCACCACAAGCAACAAAAAACACTATCAACCATCAAAATACAATAACGCCTTTGTCCAACAACAAGATATTAACCACCCCCATTGATATCTCAGGAAAACTACCATCCGTCCCAAGCTTCGCAACACTGCAAGGAACACGTATACATGGAAATTTACGTGTAGATGATCAGGGAAACTTAATTATCGACAATGACATTAAAAAATTGCTGCACTATTTCCTTAATGTTGAGGGCGAAATTTCCCGAGAAGAACTTATTATATTACTTCGCAAAGGAATTTCTGATTACCTACCACAGCCAGCGGAAGGTCAAGCTCTAGAAATTCTCACCCAATATCTTGCCTACCAAAATGCCTTACAAGAACAAATCAATCAAGGCGTATATCAACTCCAATCAGGTGGCATTGAAGGTTATCGCCAAGCCTTTGAACTTCGTAACCAATTACGTATTCAGTACCTCGGAGCTGAAGTCGCAAGCGCTTTTTTCGCAGAAGAAGAGGCTTATGATTTGTACACAGTTACCCGCTTAGAACTATCCAGTGATACATCACTCTCCGATGCAGAACGCACAGCGCAACTCAAAGTAGTAGAAGAACAACTACCAGAGCAATACCTTAATGTGAGAAAAAAACAACAAAGCAGAGTGGCCATCAACGAAGAAATAAACACACTAAGAGAAAGCAACGCTAGTATCTACGAACTTCAAGACACATGGACTCAACACTATGGAGCGGAAGCCGCCCAACGGCTAGTGACGCTAGAAGTAAAAAGGCAGGAGTGGAAAGACCGTTATACTACCTATAGCCAGCAACGCCAATCATTACAAGCAATGGGCTTAGGTGACGAAGCTTTTAAATCACAACTTAACTTACTAAAAACATCATTATTCACGGAGGCTGAGCAAAAACGCATTCAGGCTTTGGACAAGATAAATGAAGGTGGTTAACAACCTTCACACACACCCCTTAATGTACATCAGTACCCTGCACAAACAACATGCCCATAGACTCATAAGCCATAATTTCTCGCTTCCCAATCATCGCCATCAGCGCCTCCTCACTAATACCCTTTGCATCGCAGTATTCACTGGCAGTTATCGCAACCCCAAGAACCTTCTCCGCCTCCTCAAAAGCATCTTTCGGGCTCTTTTTCCTCACCAAAAAGAATACGCCTATCGGTACAATCACTAGGAGCAGCATGATTTCTAGAAAGTATGTCATGGAAAACCTCTATCAGAACCCCTAAGGGTTCCCTATTTCATGGCTTAGCTGTAAAATTTGCGCCATTATTCTTCTCTTTATCAATACTGACAGGACATCGTAATGGGCAGAGCCTACCAAAACCGAAAAGAATCCATGGCCAAAACGTCTGACGCGAAAGCCAAAGTCTACAGCAAGTATGGCCGAGAAATCTACGTATGCGCTAAAGCTGGTGGCCTAGACCCCTCAGGAAACTTGGCCCTAAGAGGGTTAATCGATAAAGCGAAGAAGGATCAAGTACCCACTCACGTTATCGATAAAGCCATCGATAAAGCCAAAGGTGGCGGTGGCGAAGACTTCGCAACGGCTCGATATGAAGGTTTCGGTCCCGGTGGCAGTATGGTTATCATAGACTGCTTAACGGACAACCCAAATCGCACCTTTGGTGACGTACGCCAGTGTTTTACCAAAACAAAGTGCAAAATTGGCACCCAAGGCACGGTTAGCCATATGTTTGATCATAGCGCTATCCTTGTTTTTAATGGTGACGATGAAGATGCCGTACTTGAAGCATTGATGGAACAGGACGTTGATGTAACGGATATTGAGAGTGAAGAGGGCAAAGTTACCGTATTTGCGCCAAACACCGAATATTTCAAAGCCAAACAAGCTCTATTGGATACCCTTGGTGAGATAGACTTTGATGTCGACGAAATCCAATTTATCCCTCAAAACACTACCCCTATTGCTGCCGACGATATGGAAATGTTTGAAAAGTTTCTATTTATGCTAAATGATTTGGATGATGTTCAGAATATTTATCATAATGCTGAAATGTAAGATTGTATAACTAAGACGATCAAACAATGACACCCCGATAGTAGTGGGGTGTCACTTATTCTTATACTCAAGATACTGTTTAACATAGGTTCCAAAAAAACCATCGACATAATGCAACGCCCCCGCATAATTCCCTCTAATACGCGCATGATGAAAGTCATGATAAACAGCGCCATCATAAAACGGTAAGTAACGTAACAAATTCCATGGTGCATCATAACCAGAATGCCCATCAGCACCCTCAATTCCCCGAATAATTACCCACGCATAGAGAACATACAGGTGACAACCCAGAGCCAATGGAGCAGCTAAAGTAAGGCTACTAATCACAACATGTTCAAACCAATGCATATACATACCATCTAGAGCACAGGTATTTCTAATACGGTGGTGTACAGAATGAACTTTTCTTAACAGCCACTTATTTTCATGCATTAGGCGGTGCGCCCAATAGAATAAAAAATCATCAATAAAAATGAAAGCAACTAGCTGTATAACCCACACATACCACTCAGGAATTTCACCCCCGTGTATATTACTAAGCCTCAGCAACGGCCAAAAAAGAACCAAAAGTATCAGTAGGATAAACGTATTGGTCATAATCCTAAAAAGGCCAGCCCAAAAAAACTCGCTTATTTGAAAAGGTTTTTGCTGAATCTTATAACGCCTAGCCCAAGGAGGGTCAATCCAAGCCAACAATGTCCAGGGTATCGCCGTTACTAGAAATGCACCAACACTCAACACCATGGCCGCAATGGGAAACTTCAAAAACATCGGATCTTGATATAATGCCAGCCAATCAGTGAATATTGTATCCATATATTGTTCTTCTATGTGTAGTTAACACGGTACCTAGTTATTAACGTGTCTGGTGATCAACGTGTTTTGAGCTACATGCTTTAAACTGCGTACTGACGTCAAAAGAAATTCATTTCTGCCAACACCTATGCTTAAATAATATGCTGTCCACCAACAAATAACTTGTGAAGCTATGCCAATAGATTGCTCTCTAACGCCAACATCACCTTTTAAGGGAGAAGTTGCTCTACCGTACTGGCAGTCACTTGTCGATGTATGTAAAGCGTGCGGATTGAAGGACAACAGTATTGAAGAAAGGGCGCCTAACGCTGTATCCGTTGAGCAATACATCGCTTTATTTAAAAAGGGTGTCGCTCACCGTGAAGATTTCGGGCTGGAAGTCGGCAAAGCCGTTAGCTTAGGAGCTCTTCCTGTATTAGGGATGATGTTATTAAGCTGTCACAACCTTGGACAAGCCCTTGAACAAATATTACGTTATGAAAGTTTGAACCATAATCTTGGCATCTCTCAAGTCACACACAACAAGGGGGAAACGCAATATATTTGGACGCCAAATCGACTCTACCTTCCCACCCCCCACGATGAGTTATCCTTCCAGTTAACACTCAGTGTTTTTGCGAGCTTTAAAACATTCCTCCCACAACTAACTAAGGAAGAAGTTTCGATAAAGTCCGTCAATTTTATGTACCCCAAACCAAAAAATATTCAACGTTATCATAGCTTCATCAATACCAACTTAACATTTAATCAATCTTACAACTTCATCACTATTGATAGCAAAGAATTGGAGAAAGTCATAACCGAGGGAGATGCCACGTTATTCTCTGCCTTATCCGCCCATGCTGATGACCTATTGCTTACTAAAAAAAACCAAAGAGACATCATCTGGCAACTCAAGTCAGCTTTACCTAACGCCTTGCAAAACCAAACGTTTAAAATAGAAGACATTGCTAACCAGCTAAACGTGAGCACCCGTACATTGCAGCGAAAACTCAACAATTCAGGCACAGGTTTCCAAGAAGTGCTTGATGACGTTCGCCAACAATTGGCCGAGCGTTACTTGAGGGATAGTAATTTGTCGATGAGTGAAATTGCATCATTGCTAGGATTTCAAGAACAAAGTTCCTTTAATCATGCCTTTAAGAGCTGGAATGCATTATCCCCTTCCGAGTATAGAGAGAAAAACGTAAACTAAAGATCTCTACAATCATTAACATTTCACAGAAAGCAGCTCTCTATCACTACAAAACACTCGTTCATCCTTTGTTATCGGATCAACAAATTCTAATTTTTTTGCCAACAACTGTAATGGTTTTGAGAAGTCATCCTCTTTTTTAGGCTGCAATATTGGGTAGACTTTATCGTTTAAAATTGGATAGCCTATTGATTGCATATGAACACGTAATTGATGTGTTTTTCCGGTAACAGGGGATAACTCAAACAATCCTTTATTTCCCGTATCATCCACACAATCAATGACCGAATGTGCATTCGTCTCACCGGAAACTATATGCATAACAAAACGTGGATTCGATTTCTCCATTCGATTCTTTACCACCCAGTGCTTGCACAACATAGCGTCGGCACCAATGTCGGCTACCGCTTGATACGTTTTGGTAATTTTGTGATGTTCAAACAATGTATGATAATCAGAACGAGTCTCAGGGTTCACAGAAAACAACACCAATCCCGCCGTTTCTCTATCCAACCGGTGTAACGCTTGCAAATTATCATTTTTCGTTTTACGACGAAGCCGACTTTGCAAACATTCATCCACATAATTCCCTCCTGGTGTCACCTGTAGAAAATGGGGTTTGCAGGCGACCAATATGTGTTCATCTTGAAAAATAATATGTTCTTCGAAAGGTATTACTGGCTCCTTTTCAACCTCGCGATAATAACAAACACATTGTTGTGATCGATATAATGTACTGCTATTGATCATCTCACCATTCAACCAGTGCACCTTCCCGTCCATCAAACGTTGGCGCCAAACGCTTTCTGCGATGTACGGGAATTTCACAACAAGATAATCCAACACCGTTCCACAACCGGGGTTATGTAACGGCAAATGCACTTTTGAAGGATATTTTGATAAACCCAATTTAATTAACCCGCACGTAAACGCAATAACGCATTCACATCCATATCACCACTATACTTACAGTATTCAAGCTCTCGACTATCAACAGCAATCATAGTCATCCGATCTGCCAATTCATTACCCTCGATTCCAGCATGAGCCTTCACATGAAGCAATGTTAAATCATCTTTCAGACGTTCATAAAGCTCATGAGCATCTTTTATTATTTCAAGATTCTTTATTTCACCTGTTGGTTTTTTCCAGCCTTTTTTCTTCCAACCATATGCCCATAGACTAATGCAGTTAATGGAATACATGGAATCACAATAAACCGTCACGCTTTTTTGGTTATTGATACCTTCTTCCGCGATTAACAATGATTGATATAACGCATTTAACTCGGCGGTATTATTGGTGCCATTAGGGTTAAACAATCCATACCATAATTCAGCAAGCTTACCATCTCGATACACCGCAGTTCCTGAACCGGCTTTGCCTGGATTTGGATCACAGCCACCGTCACAAAAAATCTCTATATCCGTATTACCCATTATTGGTAATGAGGTAACACTTTTGGTCGCATTGGCAGATTTTTTTCGAACAGCAGGACGCCCGCCTGACCCTGCAGTACCGCCAAACGCAGATTCTGCTTCGGCACGAGTAGGAAAAGATTTATATCTAGCACCAGAAAACTTATCAATAGAACGTTTACAGCTTCCCCAATCCGTAAAAATACCGGTTTCTCTTCCGGCCCATACTACGTAAAACTTTTTTGCCATGTTACTTACCTAATCCTATTCTACCGAACCCTATGTCAACGAAGAAAGGGCTGTATTTGTTGTGCCATTGCATCAACGATTCTTTCATGGTGGTTTTCCATGACATCCATATTTTCCATTTCATCTAATGAAAAATAACCATAAGCAGTTGTCTCATCACTTAAGCGTAATACGCCACCTGTCACAACCACTTCAAAACACAAACCAAGAATTTGCACACTATTATCCGCATACTCTACTAACATGTGGGGATTAGAATACACCCCCACCATTTTTCTAACTTCAACAATTAAACCTGTTTCTTCCAACACCTCACGCACACAACACTCTTCTACACTTTCACCAGGATCCAAGCGTCCACCAGGCAAACACCAACGACCGTTGTCCGTTCGCTGCGTCAATAATACCTTCTGAGCTGCATCATTATAAACAATGGCCGAACACCCAGGCTGAATAATGCCACGTTTAGCAATTCGATCCCCATAACGAAGTATTGCCACAATATTACCGCCCAGTATGATTATGTATTTTCGTCAAACCTCGACGGCTGTGTACGTATTATACAGCGCGCATTTTACACCATCCCCCGCTCGCAATAACCTTCTTTATCATGTTATCGCCACCCTCCTATAACCATGCCCATTTCACGATGGCCAAATCACCACATCCTTATCGTCCAACCGGACGACGGCAGAAAGCAGTACCTCCTATACACTGCCCGCACTTATCCAATGTAGGGACACAAACCCATGAAACCGCTTAGCACCCTAGACGCAACTTTTCTTCGTATGGAGTCTACTCGCACCCCCATGCACGTTGGCGCACTACTCACATTTCGACTTCCTGCGGATGCGCCGCCAGATTTTGTTCAACAACTGACAGATAAGATGCGTGACAGCCCCTTTATGCCAGAACCCTTTGGGTTTCGTCTAGATACGTCACTACTTTCTCGTATTACACCTGCCTGGACAGAAGCGGATGTCGATATCGATTACCACCTTCGCCATTCTGCCTTACCATACCCAGGCGGGGAACGTGAATTAGGTCAGCTGGTAGAACGCCTACACTCCCACCCTTTGGATTTAACACGCCCACTATGGGAGTGCCACTTAATAGAAGGTCTGGAAAACAACCGTTTTGCCTTGTACTTCAAAGCGCATCATTGTGCTATTGACGGTATGGGCGCAGTGGGAATGGTGAACAAATGGTTATCAACAGACCCTCTAGACGCGAGCAGCCAAGGGCCCTGGGTTCTTGCACAAAAACCATCCGCTAATGTTGAGCGCCCCAAAACCTCTCTTGCGAAACGTTTTAGCCGACCTGTAAAAGCTGCTGCAGAGCAGGCCGTTGGTTTCAAAGAGTTACTCAAAGGCCTCAGTAAAATGGCACAAGGGCCTGATAGTGGCGCTCGAATGGCGCTAACCACACCTCGCAGCCTATTTAACAAACCTGTCACTCAACAGCGTCGTTTGGGCACTCAGATGCTTGAACTCAAACGCTTAAAGGCCCTATCGAAGCAAACCGGCACCAGTGTTAACGATGTCCTGCTAACGGTAGTTGGCAGTGCAATTCGCCGTTACTTGTTAGAGCAACAGGTAGAACAACCTACCGACGCGTCCTTACTCGCCTCAGTTCCAATGGGTTTAGCGCGTAAAGATGGCAAAGGAGGTAATGCAGTCGCCGGATTTGTTGTGCCTCTAGGCACTGACCTTGATGAACCCATTGAACGGCTAAAGCAGATTAACCGAGTAACCACTCGCAGTAAGCAGGAAATATCCGATATGCCCTCTTCTGCACAGGGGCAATTGGCATTACTCGGATTATCGCCGTTTGTTGCTGGGCAAATGTTAGGGATTTTACCTAAAATCCCTCCACTCTTTAATTTTGTCGTTTCAAATGTGGTGCTATCAAAAGATCCACTGTATTTAATGGGGGCTGAACTCGAAGCGATGTACCCGGTATCATTCCTCTTTGACGGATACGCCCTTAACATCACACTTGTAGGATACAGTGATCATGTTGCTATTGGCTTTCTGGGGTGTCGAGAAGCAATACCAAGCCTTCAACGGTTAGCTGTGTATACAGGGGAAGCGCTTGGTGAATTAGAAAACGCTTTGGCAAACGAGCCGACAATAAGTTAAAGCCTCTTAACGCTTGTACTACGCTGATACAGCGACCAAACGTCGGACCTCTTCAACTTGCTCCTTAGCCTCTACAAGCATCGCAATACTTTTTTCCGGGGTTAACCCCGCCTTCTCTAACTTTGAAAAAGCCATAATCGCTCCCATAGGGGGGTGAGCTGGCTTATCCTTCGCACCCAACCAAGCATGTACCTGCGCAATGATCACAATATCGGTAAGGTTTGGGCCTCCTGAACCCGAATCATATTGCCAATTCTCAGCGTTAACCAGTGCATCTATCATAACGTCAGACCAGCCCCACTTCGTCAGCATGGTCTTGCCCATATCCGCACGCAGCTCATCAACAACGTTATCCAACAAGGCTGTATCATGAATAAGCTCGGCATAACCCTCTGCGTATAACAATACTGGAATCACCCCAACATCATGCGTTAGACCTGCCAACAACGCTTGCTCTGGATTTACCGTCCCCGTCAATTTCGCTAACGTGTGAGCAATAACAGCTACCGACTGGCTATGCTCCCATAACGCCTGCATTCGACTCTGGAGCTTACCTAATTTGGACCCAAACAACTCCCGTAACGCGTAAATATCCACTAACTGCTTTGTTGTCGCCAATCCCATACGAACCACAGCGTCAGTGCAGGTTTCTATGGCCGAGGTTCCACGATATATGGGGCTATTTGAAGCGGAAATGACTTTCACCATCATCGCAGGATCGGCACTTATTAATCGCGTCATATCTTGCGTCGAAAAACCCTCATCTGTCATCGCTTCTCGTATATGATTTGCGACAACGGGGATACTGGGTAAATTAAACTGATTATTTGATAGATCTTGATAAAAATTTGAACGTATTAACTCCGTTGGCTCATTACTTACTGCCGTTTGTACCTCAAGTACATCAGAGCTGTCTTTCGGTGCCTCACGAACAAACTGAGCAAGTACAGCCCAATCAATGATCAGAAAAATGGCAGCTTCCAACACCTTTACATTGTATTGACGAGGCTGTAAATGTGCTATGGGTCTCATCGCTGCGGGGGTTCCGCCCTCTATCTCATTTTGCTTGCCATCACTTGCTGTCAGCAACAGCTTACCCTGAACCAAAAAATATTCTTTGTTATCACTGGAATCCAGCTCAATAACCATTGCCTTTTTCTTATACCGCTTAATTTCATGATGAGACGCGAGCAATATCAACTGCTTATCGTTCAGTCGATTCAACGGCGTAAACTTCTTTAAAATCTTTGCCGTCAGTAAGTTAGGCGCATCTGCCATGTTTTTTTAATCCGTGATATTGATTGGTTAGCTCATTTTAATGGCCACACTGGTGTGTCAAATCCATCAAACTCCTTTTAAGTATAGATACAATATAACAAACCCAGAGGAACTATTTCCCTATATAAACGTAGCTATTTAGCACCTTAACACTGTCATTCCTCAACGGGGCCGCCATCCTCCTCTAGCTTTGCTCTATCGGCTTTCGATATGTAACGAGGTTTATTGGTTGGCTTTTGCTTGTCGCTGGCCTTCTTTGCTCTTTTCACAATGCTACCTTTCACTTTTTTCTTTCTGCTCATTCTAACGTGCCACCCAGCTATCAATAAAAATCGTATTGTAAAAGTAAAGTAGACCAAACACTATCCATTAAAAAGCGACAAACCCTTTTTCTTTTTGCCGAAGCCAGAGTTCCCACCCTGTTTCCATTCCACCAATGTCACCAATATAGTTATCTCTCACCAAATATAAGCTTCGCGTGCGACTTCCACGTTTATATTCCTGCAATATCCGTAACACGAAGCTTTTTCTTGGTGGGGCAGATAATAGAAAATACAACAGCTCTCCAGAATGCGCTTGCAAATATGCATTACCAGAAACATTTTTTTTACGCCATTGACTACTGTGTAAATCAAGAATCTCACGTAATGGCAACATATTCGCTCGATGGGACAACCTTTCCTTATTCTCTGCATGTCGCAGCATAACAAGGCGACCATCTTTTCTTTCAATTTTCTCCATTTGCTCAGCTAAACCTTCGTTTAACCATCCCGGTGTATTGGGCGCAATGGATGCAATAATGGCATGACTCGTTTCATGCTTAATCGTCTCCAAAGTGCCATTTCTATCCTCTCGCATATACACCACGATCTCATTCGTCTTAGGAAAAAAAACACCTCGTGAGTTAGATCCATTAATACCCAATTCCTTTTTTAAATAACGCTGATAAGCATGCTTGTCTTTAAGAAGAGTAATTGAAACAGGCACTGTTTTATAAAAATCAAAAAACATTACATCATCATAAAAGCGATAAACGTTATTCACATCTCTTTTAATTCGCAACGTCTCTTGATCAGTTAGCTTCACACCCTGCACTCGGATCGTAATATCAAAACGCTGCCACGAAGAGGGGGTTATATTTAGCGTCACCTTTTCCTTTTTAGTACTTTTCTTAGCATTTCCCTGCAATACTGGCCGAGCACTATCATCAAAATGGACTCGACCCTTATCATCCACCCAACGATAAATATCGCTATATGCAACCCCAGAAAGCATAACCAAAAAACAGAACGTCATACTCTGTATACAAGCTATGTACCTATTATGCACCATCGTTCCATTTTATTCTCATCACAGGTAATCTATGGATAGTCCGCTTTGCTTACTACATTCAATAATAGGTGAAACACCATGAACAACAATAACATTTGCCATGCCTTTGATGCAGATATTTTACAAGATCATGACGCTGTAGGGCTAGCTAACCTATTAAAAGCAAAAGAAATATCACAAGAAGAAGTGGTTAAGGCTGCCATTAAAAGAGCTGAAAAAATTGATCCTCATTTAAATGCCGTGGAATTTGATTGTTATGATCACGCCTTAAAGCAATCCCGGTTCTCTCCTAACCCAGGGTACTTTTCAGGTGTACCCACCTTCATTAAAGACAATACCCCCGTGCAAGGCATGCCAACGAATCACGGCTCTGCAGCGATAAACTCTGCACCAGCAGAAGAACACGGCCCTTACGCCAAACAATACCTTGATCAGGGATTCGCATTATTGGGTAAAAGTACCCTGCCTGAATTTGGTTTTAATGCCACCACTGAACCCGCCCATAAAGAGCCGACAAGAAACCCTTGGAACACGGATTATTCCACAGGTGCATCATCCGGTGGTGCGGCGGCCCTTGTTGCATCTGGTGTTGTTCCCATTGCGCATGCGAACGATGGCGGAGGCTCCATAAGAATTCCAGCCGCCTGTTGCGGATTGATCGGATTAAAACCCAGCCGAGGTAGGCATGTGTTATCCGACCAATCAAAATCATTACCGCTTAACATTGTTAGTGAAGGTATTGTCAGCCGAAGTGTCAGAGATACCGCATACTTTCATGCAGAGGCAGAGAAGTATTATCGCAATAAAAAGCTACCCCCCATTGGATTGGTAGAAGGCCCTGGAAAAAAACGCCTTCAAATTGGTTATGTTGCAGATTCTATTACGGGCCACCCAACCGATGACCAAACACGAAAAACATTAGAAGAAACAGTCGCTTTACTGGACACTCTAGGCCACCACGTAGAAACAATGCCCTTACCGATCGAGCCCTCGTTTATTGAAGACTTTAGTTTATATTGGGCAATGCTTGCATTTCTTACCCAAAAAACGGGCAAGCTGATTATGGATCCCAGTTTTGATGCATCAAAACTGGGCGCATTAAGTCTTGGCCTTGGGAATATGTATAAGAAAAAATTTTACAAAACCCCATTATTTCTTTATCGTCTCAAAAAAACCTATGACGACTATGCGAAAGCATTTTCCGGTTTTGACATTGTGCTAACGCCAGTACTTGCGCAAACACCAGTAAAACTAGGACACATTAGCCCAACGGTACCCTTCGATGAATTATTTGATCGTTTAATGCGCTACGTGAGTTTTACTCCCCTTGCGAACACATCAGGGGCACCCGCGATATCTCTACCGATGAGCGCCACTGAGAACAATTTAGCGATCTCTATGCAATTTGCTGCTAATCATGGTCGAGAAAAAGTGCTATTAGAATTAGCGTACGAGATTGAAGAAGCAAAACCGTGGCGAAAAATTCATAATTTATAACATTAAGAATATCACTATGTTTGATTTTTACGTACAACAGGAATACTGGTTCGCAGCCATTCAACTTATTCTGGCTATGGCAGGAATGGGAGCCACCCTGACCTTGAGGGATTTCAAAGGTGTATTGATAGAACCCAAAGCTGTATCCATTGGCCTAGGCATCCAGCTGTTAGCAGTCCCTCTTACGATTCTTTTGGTAATCAAAACCCTTAACCTAACCGGCGGGGTTGCCGTTGGTTTTGCGATTCTTGCAGCGATACCAGGTGGCACGGTATCGAATATTTTCACGCTTTTTGCAAAAGGCAATATCGCACTATCAATTTCAATTACTGCAATTACAACACTTGCCTGCTTGGCTACAACACCATTAATACTCGACTTTTTAATTGCCCCCTATATGCCTGACAATTTTGTTATGCCCATATCAAAAATAGCACTTGAGATTGGGTTCTATCTACTTCTTCCTCTGCTTGTTGGCATGATTTTTCTAAAAGTCTTTTCCCGCCATGCGGAAACCTTTTCACTGTGGTGCATCAGAGGTTCGTTATTCGTTATTGTACTCATTGTTATCGGGTCACTCGGGGCTGGACGGCTAGATCTCAAAGCATTTGGCATTATCAATATTGCTTATGTCTTTTTACTAACTCTTATCTTGGTCATGCTAACCCGACCTTTAGGAAAGATTCTATCCCTGTCAAAACCCGACTCCACTGCAATCGAGCTGGAAGTCACCGTACGCAGTGTAAACTTAGGTTTATTGATTAAAGCATCACTATTTCCTGCTGTCGTGGGGAGTAGTGATGCTTTAGGCAACACGGTGCTTTTCACCCTACTTCTTTACGGCGGCTTTCAGCTTACCGCCGGCGCGATATTGGTTTGGTGGCATAGAGGAAAACCAACCCCCTCTTGGTTTCTAAGAGCGTCAACATAATAAAGGGCTGCCAAATAAGGGGGCTAAAGTCCTAGCCCCCTACTCTTAACCATTTATTTATACTCCCTTTTATTAAGTCACGCTTTACCGGTTTTTGTAAAAAATCATTCATACCAACAGAAAGACAGCGCGCCCTATCTCCTGACATGACATTCGCCGTTACAGCAATAATAGGGATATTATTTTTGGCTCCTTTTTTTGCTCTGATGATTCTCGTAGTTTCAAAGCCATCTTTTACCGGCATCTGGCAATCCATAAAAATAAGATGAAACTTTTCTTGCTCAAGCATTGCTAACGCAACATCACCATTCTCAGCAATACGACATTGATAACCTAAAGATCTTAATATGCCTCGCATGATCGTTTGGTTCACGACATTGTCTTCGACGACCAAAAGACACGCATCATCCTGACGCAAACACGGTTTATCGTTATCCGTAACAGCAGCTTCTATGCGCTCTATTTTTAAGTCAATAGTGAAATCGAATCGACTGCCTTCGCCAGGGATTGAAACTAACGAAAGTTCGCCGCCTAACATGTCGCATAGAGCCTTGCTTAGAAAAAGCCCCAGCCCCACGCCCCCGTATCGACGAGTATTTGAGTTGTCTGCCTGGCTAAACAGAGAAAATACTTTGTCTCTATCTTCTTGATCAATCCCAATACCGGTATCAGTTACTGAAAACAAAACAGAAGATAGCCCCGTTGGTTTGTCCTGTGAAACCGGTTCTTCTTCCAATACCTTTATACTTAACCCTACTGAACCGGCGGGCGTAAACTTTAAGGCATTAGACAAGAGCTCATCTAGGATTTGAAATATTTTCCTGGCATCCCCCACCAAGATCGCTGGAATGGGACCTTCCAACATGAGTTCAAAATTCAGAGATTTTGTTTGGCAACTGTTGCAATATTTTTCTTTCAAGGGGTTCAAGATGCTGCCTAGGGTAAACTCAACGGGTTCAATCGTTAAGCTTTCAGCATGTAGCTGGGAGAAATTAAGAATTCGGTTAATCATCAATAACAAATCTGAAGATGAGCATTCGATGCCTCTCAAATTTTCATTATCCTTAATCTGATCTTTTAACAGTTGCAGATAGCCGTTTATGCCGTTAAGTGGCGTTAGCAGTTCATGGCTGATGGTAGAGAAAAACTCATTCTTAATTTTATCTGACGTTTTAAGGCCTTCAATCAAATTGAACTCTGCTTTCTCTTTAAGCTTTCGATCAGTTATATCTACAATCGTACCTTCGATGGCAATTATCGACCCAGATCCATTTTCTAGGTATCTACGCTTCACTGCAAGCCATCTATCTTGATCTTCAGTAGTGTGGATGACTTGCTCTTCATCCCGGCGCAGGTGCTTATTTTTAACGGGAATACTACAAACACCTAATTTCAAACGATCCATAATCTGCGTAATGAAGTTTTCATCATCACTGCCATCAACCATATCTTCGATACCATTCATTTTGGCAAAAGAATCATTAAATATGATGGCGCTCTCAACCAGGTCAATTTTAAATAAACCTTCGAGAGAATTATTATAGATGGCTTTGTATTGCTCTAAATTTTTTGCATTGAGAATGTTGGCTATTTTTGCATCTTCTTCCGCGCTGATTCTTGCATCGGTCACCGCTTTGATTTTCAAAGACAACGCAAATGATAGTAGCGCGATCTCGATACCTGTTCCAATCTGCCAACTATTTGCAGTAATAACATTGATGGGTATGATACCAAATTTAGTTAATACCAAAGCCACAGCACCTGCAATAACGCCAAACCATGAAATCAAATACAGCCGCGCGGATTCAAAACTATAACGGAGCGCTCCAACTACTGTTATCAAAAGGAGAATCAGGCAAAGGATCACAGATAACATCGCAATTTTTATCGCCAATTCGTAGGCCATAAAGAATGAAGTAAGTGTAAATAAGCTTAACCCAATGCAACAAAAACGAATGGTGTTTGATAAATTTGGCCTATCCACTCTCACATTCAAAAATACATTGGTGAACAACAGTATAAAAATAACACTAGACAACATTGATGCAGGGATTATGGCATTATTCCACCAAGTCGCATTGGGCCATATGTACTGAAAGCTCAATCCCAACATGGTGAGTTGCACGGTTAACACGGAAATCCCGTATAAAACGTAATAAAGATATTCAGGTGTTCTAAATACATACCAGAGTGAAAGATTATAAAACAACATGATTCCAATCACGCCTGCCAATATGCCTTCCATCAGGTAAAAAGCAAACTCCTGTTGATGATATTCTTCTTCAGAAAGTAGTTTTGCTGGTAGCTGTAAGGTGCCTTCTGTGTCCAGATGTAGGTAGATGGTTTTTTCAGTTCCATCCAAGTCGACAGGGAATACGAATTTATTACTCTTTACTGGGCGCTGTGCATACGGCACCGTATCCCCAGTTTCGTAGCGAGATTCTATTTCATCGTTGGATACGAGGAAAAACTTAACCGAATCCAGAACGGGATAATCGATAATGTAATAGTAACGCCCCAGCCCTAAGGAGGCGCTGCTTGGAAGCTTGATCTTGAACCAGTAAGTATCTTCGGTATAGCCATAATTAGGTGTTTCAGAAGCAGGCGCCACCCAACGACTATCGCGAAAATTAATGATATCAATGATTTTCGCGGAACCCTCACCTAACGCTACACGATAGCTAAAGGTATGATTCTCAAGGATATACTCTGAAGATCTCGCTTGTGAGCTGAAACTGAAAAGCACCAGTATTAGCATCGCGATGACTGTCACTCTGAGGGGTAGGCTTGGCATTCCACCAATATGCACACTGCTAAAAATAAAGATCATATAACGACAGTCAGTACGCGCCTTAATTCCAACGCAATCACCTTCTACTCCTAAATAAATAAAAGTGTAGCAGGTGACCATGAGATTGCCTGCCTAGTCAGGCTAGACTACTCTTGACCAATAACATGTGGAGCCCGTTGTAATACCCACTTACGTGGTATAAGCGTTAACTAAGGTTGTTTTTTATTCAGGTTTAGTGCATCTCGACCAGATATCTTCACTCATTGTCGCTTTATCTTTTCGTTTTTTCTTAGCCTTCTTTTTACCGCTGCCTTCAGGCGCCGCCATCGGTTTATTGGCGGCTAAAGCTGCATCAGTGATAATGTCATCAATTTCAAAACCCACGACTTGCTCACGCTCAAGCCAGATCTTGTTCTTCTTTTCGATGACTTTGAAATGATGATAATCTTCATGATCGATAAGCGACAATGCTAAGCCCACCTCACCTGCACGGCCGCTTCGACCAATTCGGTGCATGTAATCTGATGGGCTTCTTGGTAAGTCAAAATTAATCACTACGGGCAGTTTTTCGATGTCTAGGCCGCGGGCTGCAATATCGGTGGCAATTAACACCTCAATCTCGCCTGCTTTAAACGCGTTAAGCACACGACTACGAGCACCCTGGCCTTTATCGCCATGAAACACTTCAGCGGTAATACCACGCTTAGAGAGTTTACTCGCTAAATGCTCACAGCTGTTTTTGGCGTTAACGAAAATAAGTGCTTGTCGCCATTGGTGCTGTTTAATTAAATGCGCTAATACAGCTGTTTTTTCGCCTTTGTTAACGGTAAAAACACGCTGTACTAGGGTGCTAGCATCAGCACTTTGCACTTGTATTTCAACAGGGTCATTGAGTAATTCTTGGGTTAACGCCCGTACTTGCTCTGGAAAGGTCGCTGAAAATAATAAGATTTGTTTTTTCTTTGGCGTTAATGCTAACAGCGCCGATAACTCGTCAGTAAAACCGAGACTTAACATTCGATCCGCTTCATCAAGCACTAAGGTTTTAATCCGATCCAGCTTAATGGCATTACTTGAAATCAGATCGAGTAATCGACCAGGGGTTGCAACCAAAATATCGGTGCCACCGCGTAATGCTTGCATTTGAGTATTCGCAGATACACCTCCAAAAACAGCAACCGTTTTAATCTTACCGTTAAAGTGCACTGCATAAGACCTGATACTGTCAGCAACTTGTTTAGCTAACTCACGAGTAGGCACCAAAACCAGCCCAGCAACGTAGTTACCTTTATTGCTAGTGCTTTTGCTACTTGATAGTTTTTCAGCGTGCTGTAGCTGTATTTTTTGCAATAAGGGCAGTGCAAAAGTGGCTGTTTTACCTGAACCGGTATTTGCCCCTGCAATTAGGTCACGCCCCGATAATACACTTGGGATAGCTTGCGCTTGAATAGGCGTCGGTTGCTGATATTCCAGCTCAGCTAATCGAGCTAGCAAAGGTGGAATAAGGCCTAGCTCTGTAAAGCTGACTGATGTTGTGACGTTGGCTGTGACTTTCGTTGTGGTAGTGCTCATTAATATAAGGGGCTCAAAGCTAAGGTAATAGACCACTATTTTAGCGTATTTATGCCCCACTAAGTTAGTGGAATCGATTAAACCCTTTAGAGGCTTGTTGTAGGGCTGGATTATCTATACTCGTTAACCCGCTACCAACTCCTCCGCAATCATCCTCAACATAAACGTCTCCCTCTCAATCGAAAGCCCTTTCTTATCACTATTCGCAATCACCGCTTCATTATGCGCAATAGCCACATAAATATTCATCCACTGCGGTCTCATGCCATTGCTCACTTCATGTGACTCAAAAGCAGTCTCAGCCAGCTCCTCATCAATTTCACAAACGTAGCAATGCGAGACCATATGAATAATATCAGCATCGGATTTATACCACGGGCGGTACTCATCATAACGTGCAAAGGCTTTTACATTGCGTACGCCTTGCGCCCCCGTTTCTTCCTTTAGCTCGCGTATCAAACCCGCAATTTCATCCTCACCCTCGTCTATGCCACCACCGGGGAGGCTGTAGTCGTGATAACGTTGTGTATATAACAATAAAATATTCTCGCCCTTAACCACAATACCTCGTGCAGCGTGGCGTACTATGAGCATAAGCTCACTAGCAGGAGAAATATCTGTAGGTGACAAATCTGGATGAAAAGTAGTTTTTACAAGTCGCATGAATAAATACCTAAGGGTGCCAGCTTGACCGTTCATAGAACGCTCGGCTTATTTCTCTTCAACCGCCAAGGTTGCTGTTATCAAATTATGGGAATACTTAATTAGCCCTTCTCGATCAAGGTCAACACGGTCAAATAATCGACTCCCCGTTGAATCCTGCAACTGGATCACCCCATGTAAGGAACCACGCATAAACATCGCGGTTTGCAATGGAGAGTTAACCTTGGCCTTATCTATTGTTCCATCCGCTAAACCAGATTCTATTGCTAACACCATTTGGTGCATTATTTGATCTTCGAATTTTTGCATTTCTAGCTGGTATGGCGTTTCATTCCCCGGCGCAGGCTGCATTTCTTCCAACATGCCCAATTTCATGCTCATGATCTTAAATAGATTCGGCTCTTCCCTATAAAACGCATAATACGCTTCACCCGTGGCATAAACTTTTTCGATGCCTGTTTTACATTGTGCCATGCCCTCCTCTTGATAACGAAGAAGTGCCTGCCCAGCCCGAAGACATAACCCCATATGGACATCGATTTTATCTTTAAAATAAACATAAATGAGAGAACGACTTAACTTAGCTTTTTTGGCGATTTCATCCATCGAGGCCTTTTCGAATCCCTTACTAAAAAACACCTGCATAGCGGCATCTAAAATGACCTCTCTACGTAGAAATTTTTCTTCATCATTTCGCGATCGGGTACGCACTGGCTAAACCTCTTTTGGTATTTTTAGGGTTACATATTGACATATTGCCAATAAATAACATACTGTCAATTATTAACATATTGTCAATAAGAAAGCACAAATGAGGAATACCCAATGCTAAAGACTCCTAACGCCCCTCTGTCATTACGCAGTAAGTCTTTGTTAATATTAGCATTAATTATAATGCCCCTATGCTCAAAACTACTGGCAGACGCCCCCAGCAGCGGGCTCAATGAAAACCCAGCAGACATGCGAGCTATCCCGGTTAGGACAACAGTATTGAGTGAAGAAAAACCTCAATTATTTCGCTCCTTCTCAGGCACAAGCCGAGCCGCGCAGCGTGTATCTGTACGCCCCCAGGTAAGTGGCCGTCTGCTTAGCAAAATGGTTAACCTTGGAGATAACGTCAACAAAGGCGACATCCTTGCTCATCTTTACAATCCAGAAGCGACCCCTCGAGCACAAGAAGCCAAACAACGTTGGGAACAAACTCAGGTACGAAAGGCTCAGCAATTAAGGGATTTTCAACGAATCCAAACGCTGTATAAAGCGGGCGCAGCGACCAAGCAAGAGTTTGAAACCGCCCGGACTAACCTTTGGGCAGCAGAAACAACGCAAGCGGCAGCAAAGTCAGGCTACCAACGAGCAGCTCAAATAAAGGAAGAGCAGCTAATACGAGCACCATTTAAAGGCATCGTCACGCAAATTGACCTGGATGAAGGTGAGGTAATTAATGCAGGCCAGTCCCTTATGCAACTAGCTGACCCTAGCCAAGTTGAAGTTGAAGTCACCGTAAGTGAACAAATTGCCAGCACGTTAAATAAAGGAGACCTTGTTCCCGTTACCTTCCCACTTTTAGATTCATCGGAGGAAATACAGGGCTTGGTGCAAGAAGTCTCACCTTTTCGTGAACGCGGTGCTCTACCAACTGTTGTTATTTTACTGCCCACACAATCTACAAAGCCGGGTATTACCGCTCACATCCATTTTACCATTGAAGATAACAGCCAATTTGCGCTACCTATTTCTGCTGTCATCAAAACCGGCGCGTATGGCTCTGCTGTCTATCGAGTAAACGACAACAAACATGTCGAACTAATACCAATCAGGCCTCATCAAATAATCGCAAACCAGGTAACGATATCAAGTGACCTAAAACCCCGAGACATCATTGTTGTTGCCGGTGCACAGCATTTATTTGATGGCGCCCCCGTTACGATAGTAAACACGCCACATAACGTGGAAATAGTGGGTAATAATTTGGAGGCAAGACAATGAACGTCTTTGATACCCTCATTCGTTACCAACGGTTTATTTTTGCATTAACATTAGTATCAGTATTCGTTGGTTTAGCCGCATACGGCACCATGGCAAGGCAAGAAGACCCAAGCTTTCCCTATCGAGCCGGGTCTTTACAAGTTGTCTACCCTGGCGCCACAGCACAACAAATTGAAAAACTCATTACTGAGCCTTTAGAAGAAGAATTAGCACAAGTAGAAGAGCTCGCCAAAGTAAAATCTATTTCCCGCGACAACATATCCGTAATCACTGTTATTTTAGCCGATCATATTTACGATACTGATACTGCTTGGGACCGTGTACGTCGTGCAATGGAACGCGCAGAAAAAACCTTTCCAGAAGGCGTTACTGATATAACACTAGAAGATCGTCGAATGGATATCCCCACAGTGGTGTTAAGTGTCACTGGATCTGATGATCTCATTTTATTGGCCGACGCTGCCGACGCGTTAAAACAACGATTGTTAACTGCACCCTATGTATCGCGTATAGAAATTAATGGCTCACCAGAAAAAGAACTATTAATCGAGATAGAAAACACAACACTCAATCAACTAGGTATTAACCGACAGTATGTTGTTAGCATTTTAAAGCAGCGCAACGCCCTGATTCCCGGCGGGTTGATCAATTTAGGTCAGCGTTTTATCCGAATTAATACCGCCTCTGACCTACAATCAATCGAGGAAATTGCCCAACTCCCGATATTATTACCCAATGGACAACGAATCCCTCTACAAGCCATAGCCGATATCTCTATACAGCCCACCCAACCGTTAACTGCTCAAGTATTCCATGACGGCAAGCCTGCCATATCTCTAGGAATCATCACTGAACGCGGACAAACAGATACCGTGGAATTCGGGAAAATACTCCGTAACAAATTAGCGTTACTACGTTCGGATTTCAAACCACTTCAGATCGAAGAAACATTCTTTCAACCCGATTTTGTAGAAGAACGATTACACGGCCTACAAGAAAGCTTATTAATCAGCGCAGCTCTAATTGCTCTGGTTGTTTTCTTAGCATTGGGTTGGCGCACGGGAATCCTTGTCGCGCTTGTTCTACCGATTGTAGCGCTCATGGCCTTAGCGGCGTACAACTTAGGGGGTGGAATACTTCATCAAATTGCCGTGATTGGTATTGTAATTTCCTTAGGTATTCTGGTTGATAACGCCATTGTTATCGTTGAGTCCATAGAGTCCCATTTACGAAATGGAGTAAAGCGTAGCCTGGCTGTTCGTATGGCAGTGAAACAACTTGCCATGCCCTTATTTTCATCAACCGGGACTACCATCGCTGCATTTATTCCATTGTTATTATCAAAAGGGCCTACGGCTGACTTTACGCGCGGTATCCCCGTAATGATCATATTGGCTCTTATTGCCAGCTATCTTGTATCTGTCGTATTGCTACCCCTGGTTGCATTTTATTGGCTTAAGCCTAGTCGCCAACGAGCGGTTCCCGGCAGCCAATGGGTAGCCAAACACGTATTGAACTTACACCAGCGTTTTCGCTGGTTACCACTAGCATCAATCGTTGGACTGCTGGTAATTTCTCTATCTCTCATCCCTCAGTTAAAAGTCGAATTTTTTCCCAGCGTGGACCGCAACCAATTCTTAATTGATATGGAATTGCCCGTCGGTACCCCCGTAAGCCACACTCTTAAGGTGAGCAAACAACTAGAACAGCAACTAAGAGCCAGAAATGATGTTGTGTCGGTAATGCGTTCTACCGGCATGTCCGGGTTTCGTTTTTTCTACAATTTATCCGCAACACCCAGTGCATCAAATCGCGCACGCTTAATGGTAAACACCACCAGCCCATCCGCCAATAAAAAAATCATCGATTGGATTGAAACTACAGTCAAAATCGAATTTCCCGAAGCCGTGCTAGTGGCAAAAAATTTAGGCCAAGGCCCACCCGTTGCAGCCCCTATTGAAATACGTCTACAACACCACGACCCTAAAGTATTATTCGAAGCCTCACAAACGGCACTAGCCGCTTTGCACCGTGTTAAAGGTACTCGTGAAGTTCGCAGCAATCTAGACGCAGGTGTACCAGAAATGATGTTGGATATTGAAGATTACACCGCAGAAGAATTGGGTTTACACCGAGCTCAACTGGCCAGTGAAATATTTAGCCAAACCCGTGGCCTTGAATCGGGAGAGTTTCGCTATAGTAACAACCCGGTAACAATGCGTGTTCGCTCCATGCAAGGTGATCGCACACCTCTATCTGATGTGCCATCACTATATATTTATCAAAACCAACAGGCTATTCCCTTGGCTTCAATGGCGGCTATTAAGACTCGATGGGCCGCTGCTGAAATTCACCATTTTAACAATGTACCAACGGTGACGCTATTGAGCGAGTTACAGCCCGATGCTGCATTTAATCAAGTGATGGAAAGGTTCTATGATGAAATCAAACAAAACCCGTTACCCTCAGGTGTTATTATTTCCGTTGGCGGTGATTCAGAAGGAGCTGGTAATGCCAACAAAGCCATACTGCAAACAGCACCTTTGGGCATACTCGTTTTACTGTTTTTTATGATGTTGCAATTTAACTCATTTCGCCGTCTCGGTATTATCATAACAACCATTCCTTTGGCAGCCATTGGTATTGTTCCAGGCTTGGTCATTAGTGGACAACCTTTTGGATTTCAGCCATTGCTAGGCGTCATCGCATTAATCGGTATTGTGGTTAACAACGCTATCGTTCTTATTGATGTAATTGATGCTGAATTAAAATCGGAAAATACTATTGAAGATGCCATTAGCAAAGCAATACAACAACGTACGGCACCCATTTTATTAACCACCATTACAACGATTCTAGGATTGTTACCGCTAGCACTATCTGAATCCACATTGTGGCCACCAATGGCTTGGGCAATCATATCAGGCCTCGCAATGAGCACGGTGCTAACATTAATTGTCATTCCCAGCTTATGCCGTTTATTGCTGGATACAATCCCCTACATGAAGTGGGCACAAAAACTCAATCATTCAACAAATATTTAACAAAGAAAACAATACACAAAAGGAAAAGTACTCGTTTAAAGCGAACCATGCCATATAACCTCCTGCACACGCCGCTAGGCTTGACTACCCTAGCGGTAAGCCGCGTTTACATAGTCGGTGTTGTCAGGCGTTAGGTGAATGTTTTATACATCACCTACAAAACATTGGCCTTCACAACCGGTTCCCTATTGCGAAAGAATGGTGATGGAGTATTCTTTTTACCGAACAACCCCCTTAGCATAAAGCCAAGTAGTTTTGGCATAACGGAAAGCGGAATTTTGGGATGCGCATCTTGTGGCATTTTACCTTTGGCATACTTACCAAATGCCTTCATTTTAACAGGCCCGATAACTCTCAATTTATCTTGTTCGTTATCGAATTGCATTAGCTTAGGTGACACACCGACAAAAGGCACCTTTGGCGAAGTCAGTGTATTAGCCAGGGGCATGTTACAACATGTGGTATGCCACCTATACGTACCTTTTTCGCGAAGTTGCACACAGCCAATATTTTCTTTACCTTCAGTAATTTCCATATGGGCGGGATAGGTTTGAAATAGCTCGGTCCCGCCATGCTCGTCCAATATATTTTCTTCATTACCTAGGTAAGAAGCGAAACTCTGACAATCACAGCAAAGACAATGTATGTGTAAGAACGAACCATCAACAACTTTGAGCTTTCCTTTTACAGTGCCACATGTGCAACTCAAATTAATAACGTTTGACATAGTACCTCCAATTTGACGCTGGCCTCATTCACCTAACGCGTGCCTCAATAGAGGCTGATTTTTGTTTATGCCTTCTATTGCAGGCACTTGTTAATCTTTGCTAAAAATATTGTTTTCACATACATGGATGAAAACCTTCTTTCAGTATTTCTTCCGATACGAAACCAATTTCACAATTAGGACAATAAAAGCCACTCACAAACTGTTCTAGTGGTGGTTCACCTAAAGCTTCTGGTAGAACTTGATCCGCACGAAGGCCCAGAGCACATTTTTCTCTGGAATCTCTTCCTGGATAGTCCACCCACGCAATCTCAAGAAGAATTAACTTCTTCAAGCTACTTGCATTTCCACACTTGGGGCATATTTCTTTAATTTCCGACTTATCCATTCTTCAGATTGCACGCCCTTGTTCTGTGTTATATACCTAAATGAAGCAGACATTGTGAACCACCACTTTCCTTAATAGCAACACAGAAGGATACTAATTTTGAAAGTTTATCTACCAGTCCTTTTTTACTGAATGATAACTTCTCATAATTCCCAGTCTCTGATGACTCTCCTTCAGTCCAAGTCCAACCTCCTTTTAAGGCAACTATATCTGGAGCTTCAGAAAGAATCTGGAGCCAGCCTGAAATGATTGAGCTGAATTTATCAATGTTCCCAGCCTCAATGATCGTAGGGCCATACCAACACAGACCAACTGTCTCTTCTTCCGTGCAAGGATTATATGAAGAAGCCCAAGATAGAGAGTCTGCAAAATATCCTAACAAATCATCATGAATTTCAATCAGATTAGATTTTGAATACAGATCATAATTATCAAGTGAGAAACTGCCACTCTCAATTACTAAAAAGTCGTGATTTAAACCTGCCATACTCTAATTCTTCACTTCACAGAACAGCTTATTCTACATAATCAGCCTTGTGAGGTAAATTATGCAAACACCTCATTTCTTATTCCGCGTAGCTAAAACAACCGCAATAAAAATGCGAGTGCTTTAATCGCTTTGGCGGCTTTAACAAGATACCCTTCAATTTTCTCTATATCTTTCACCGCCGCCTTAGCCGCCGCAGTGGCTTTTTTAGCATCCTTTATTGCATCAATATATTCTGGAACACTGTCGTTAAGTTGTTTACTCAGTAACTCTGTTAGCTGTCGTTCTTTTGCGATAATTAGCTTAACAACACGCTCATAGTCCTCATAACTATCCACTAGTTTCTTAATGTTATGCAGCTCATTAAGCTCATTCACCAACTGTGTTCGAATTGTACTCATGATTCAGCCTTTTACTCATCCAGTGACTTTTTATAGCTTCTATATTCTTTGTTTAATTGACTTAATACCTTGCCCGCGGCCTTAACCGAATCTTTATTAAGCTTTTTATCTTCACTTACTGATGTATACAATTGTGTTAATGCGGCATTAAGTGCATCGGTCGTAACGACTACCACGTCCACCTTGTCAGGTGCTTTACAGTCTTTCACTCCCAGGGGACATACGTATTTTGGAGCACTGCGATCATAAAGTTCCCGTGCATTATGGTAGCGTTCCATCATCAGCATTCTATTACCAAGAACTCCACTCTTCTGCTTCGCATCAGCCCCAGCTGCCCACACCCCAGATGCATACATTCTAGACTTATCCATTATCGATTCTCTTTTGAGCACCACGTCATCAGATACTGCCTGCAGGTCTTTAGACAATATTGTTAAACTAGCCGACATTACCGGATGGTATTGTTTAATGATCTCCCTTAATGCACGATCTCTTTGCCAGCCCATATAAAGCGAGCTAAGAGAATAAACAACCTCACTGACGTTATCGATTTTGTCTTTATTCGAATGCGCCTCATCGTCATCATTGTATTCAACCCAGGCATCATCCGCCTTCTTTGATGCGCTATTAAATTTTTCAGCGCTTTTTTTGATTTCTTCCAGCGGAGCATCGGAGGCCAATATTGCAATCATTGCCAAATAGTTTTTGATAGCAATCGTATAATCACGCATCAACTTCACAGGGACTCTGTATTTATTTCGCTCATAATAACTTGGACAGGGCACACTGAGCGTAAAACCAGAAGGTTTACACATATCAAGGAGTTGATCTAAAGAAGAAACCTTCTCTAACCGATAGCTGGTCTCTAACGATTCTTCAGCCAAGTTCAAAAACTGGGAGGTTTTTGCGCCCCATTCTTCGCCAGATTTTCCAATTTTTTCAACCGAAGCTAAATTCACACAACCCGGAAGCAGGGCAATCAATAAAAAAACATACAAAAAAGGAGATAAATTTTTCATCAGCACTCGCTTTACGATATAGGAAAGCGTCAGGATACACTGATATTAAGAAGAACAACAAAGGTTTGCCGCTAACACCAGATGAAAGGAATTGTTAATAGAATTGGCATTTGAATGTGATGAATCAACTCTGCAGGAGAAGATTCATCACCAATAAGGGCAACACTGAAAAGTATCTACAAATTAGCATGCTGTTGTAACAGACCCTACAACGCCTTTTACGCCTGCTCCCGTCGACCCATCATAAGTCACCATACAATCAACTGTGCTATTTAATCTAAATTGGCGTTGCCCCCCTGAATTTACAACCACGAACCCGCCAATATCATCAACAACCAAGTCAATACCATTGGCTGACTCTTCTGGGTAACCAAAATCTACCCTAAGATCAACGCCATTACCATCAGTGTTATCACCGTCATCATTCCAGTCCACATACAAGTTGGCACCGTTGAGATTAATACCTCCAAGCTGCGCCTTGCCATTGACAGATTCAATAGCCGAACGCATGCCGTCTTCAAAATTCTCAACGATAACAACACGAGACTCTGAACTCATATCCGCAAAACGGGGCAATGCTACCGCTGATAAAATCCCGATAATAACAATCACCACAACGAGCTCTATAAGGGTAAAACCCCGTTGATTGGCTGAATACGTTCTCATATAACTTCCCCAACATCTAATTAATTCAAATAGGTTACTTAAATAATAGGGGAGTACAAAAAATACGCTAGTTATTTTACTCACAGGCACACTGAGCTGGCGTTGCAGCAACAATAATAATAACCGCCGCGCACCTTAATAAAAACTGCCTTTTCAAGGGCCAAAAACAAAAAAAGCGGGGCCGGTAATTTCCGTGCCTCGCTCAGCTCAGGCGTTTCAGCCTAGTTGCATCCTGTCCTTTTATCGTCATCCATAACGAATATCCCTCATCACGTCCATGCAATCAGCATGGGCTCCATGATTTGTCCTTGCACAACCCTTGTGCACATTGCTTACATTCCTTAGCAGCAATTTCCCTATGGCCTCCAAATCCGTGGGGGCTCATTGGTAGTCCGTTAATCCTTTCTTATAAATCCTTTTCAATACTCTTTTTGATACATCCTGTATCAAGATCCTTTAACACAACATCCTGTTGTGCTGAGCAACATCCTTTGCCCTTGTGTCCCTGAGTACGGAGCCTACTTTATCGTTTTTCTGACGCCGCTCAATGGGGGGCAGGGGCATTTTCTCACCCCCGTCTAATTCATGAAATACTTTCTTCTTTGTATTCAACAAGTTACACGCTTTTGCAGATATTCTACCACCACATTAGCGCAAAAGGATCACAGCATTGTGAGATATATCGCACAAACAAACAGGCCACTATCTCACAACGGAGCTTTGACCAAAAAGCACTCAACGTCATAAAAGCCAACTGATTACGCAAATGCTCTCTGGTTATCCCAACTAATCCTGATTACACTGCGCTCCATTACCCTAGAAAATGCGATTAGGAGTACCTCATGGGGCGCAAAAGCTTAAAAACTGAACGTGTCACACAAATACTTGACGCATTCGAACGCTGCATGGAGCAAAAAGGGTTAGAAAGCACCACATTAGATAACGTCGCGAAAGAGGCAGGTGTAGCGCGTCGCATCATCCGGCATTATGTGGGAAACAGGGATGAACTGATACAAACAGCCGTTGATCGCATTATTGATAAGTTTTCTGATCAGGTGTTTGATGTCATAGAATCCTCCGAATCGGATAATCGCTTTGACTCCGGGCTTAATTATATTTTTAGTAGTGACTTTAATGCGCTTCCGATTAACCGCTTAGTCGCTGCTCTTTTACCCGTTAGCTTACATGATGAGCGGGTACAACAAGCCGTTAAGAAAATATACGATGCGTTTCACACCGGTCTTGATCAAGAACTAGCAAACCACCTACCTCTTGCTCCAGAAAGTAAACGTAGCGATGTTGCCTACTCCATTATGTGCTTAGCATTTGGCGGTGGCTGGATGGGTAATATTGGTTTCTCGGTGGAGAAAAATCAATTGAATAAAAGCATTGCTCAAGGGTTAATTATTAATTTAGTAACAAACTGAAATAGGTAAGTCGAGACTCTCCTGCATCGAGGTTTTGAGGAGTTTAATTGTGCCAACAATTAATGATCGAATGTATAATCCCCTTATGATTGACGAAGTCAGCAATAATCAGGAAGCTCCACAATGAAAATCACACCAGAAGACTATGCCATTTTGGAGCGTGCGGTAAAGCACACGATTGCCCTCACAGGCCTTACCCTGGACAATTACACCTCTCTTGGACTAACCGCCAAACGTTACCGATGGGATATGCTCGAAAAAACACAACTCAAGATAGGTGACGGCATCACCATTGACGGAGATGTGAACATTTATGCCTATGCCAACAATAACCATATTGATACAGCCCTTCGAAAAATCACCAAGACCAGATAGCCCT
>MAAB01001297.1_pt1 | contig 34261 bp, 23 predicted proteins | sample 1115991 | NCBI WGS metagenome assembly MAAB01 (sample SAMN04961124, study PRJNA320927) | seawater metagenome | isolation source: sample BD02T18 sea water enriched with oil for 18 days | place: USA:Gulf of Mexico | collected 2013-07-27
TTTGTTGTTGGTGTTCTAGGTGACTTTTCAGCAGATAAAGAAGATAAACCAGATGCTGCTGATCGCGAGTTCTTCCAAATAGATAAAGATAACTTTGATTCAGTATTAAACCGTGTTGGACCAGAACTTAAAATGAAAGTTGATAATGTGCTGACTGATGATAATAGTCAAATCGAAGCAAACTTATCATTTTCATCGATGAAAGACTTTACACCTGAAGCCATTGTTGAAAAAGTTGATGTGCTTAAAAACTTAGTCGAAACACGTAATCAATTGAAAGTATTACTCAGTAAAGCGGATCGTTCTCGTGATTTAGAGAAATTGCTGAAAGAAGTGTTAACTAGTGCAGATACTATTAAGTCGTTATCTGATGAATTAGGCTTGAACTCAGGAGATGAAGCATAATGAGCACTGAACAAGAACAAGGTGGAGCACTCGAAGGTGAAGCACAAGATCTTAGCTTTTTAGACAGAGCAATTGCGGCGACCACACAAACAACTCCAGATGCAACTAAAGAGCTGATTTCAACGTTAATGGACCAAGCGACAGATGGTACAATAACTTGGGATAAAAACTTAACTAAAACTATTGAAAATGCTATAGCGGCGATTGATGAAAAGCTTTCTAAGCAATTATCTGCTGTTATGCAGCAAGATAAGTTTAAGAAACTTGAAGGTTCATGGCGTGGGTTAAATAAACTTGTCCGCGAAAGCGAGTTAGGGTCTAGTTTAAAAATTAAAATGGCTGACTACAATCGTGATGACATTTTAGAACAATTTGAAGATGCACCTGCCATCGATCGTAGCCCATTATTTAATACTCTTTATCAAGGTGAATACGGTACTGCTGGTGGTGAACCTTATGGTTTATTATTAGGTGATTACCAATTTGATGCAAGCGATGAAAGCGTTTCATTGTTACGTTATATGGGCGAAGTTGCCGCTGCTTGTCATGCTCCTTTTGTAGCTGCTGCCTCATCAAATATGTTTGAATTAGACAGTTATGAAGTCTTTAATGAAGGTAAACCAATTGCACCGGCATTTGATTCACCAGCTTATGCTTCGTGGAATTCATTCAGAGAGAGTGATGATGCACGTTATGTGACATTAACATTACCACAAACAATTGCTCGTCTACCTTATGGTCAAAAAGGTATTTCTACTAAATCTTTTGATTATGAAGAACTTGGTACTGACGCTGAAGGTAATCCAAAACCTACTGGTAATGATCAGATTGTTTGGTCTAATGCGGCATTCGAAATGGGTCTTAAAATGACTCAAGCATATACTGCATCAGGATGGTGTACATCGATTCGTGGTTTAGAAAACGGTGGTAAAGTAGAATCTCTACCTAACCTGACGTTTAAATCTGAAGCTGGTGATATTCAACAGCAATGTCCAACGGAAGTTAATTTAACTGATGAACGTGAGAAAGAATTAAGTGACTTAGGCTTTTTGCCATTAGTTCATTACAAAAATTCTGATTACGCGGTATTCATTGGTGGACAAACAACGCAGAAGCCAAAAACCTATACTGATCCTGATGCAACATCTAATGCGGCTATTTCAGCACGCTTACCATTTATTATGGCCAGTAGTCGTATCGCGCATTACTTAAAAATAATGGGACGTGATAAGTTAGGCTCAAACCTTGAAGCAGCAGATGTATCTCGCGATTTGAATACTTGGATCAGCCAGTTTACTAATCCAGGTGCTATCGGTAATGAGCAACGAGCAAAAACACCTTTAGCAGAATCAGCTATTGAAGTTGTTGAACAACCAGGTAAGCCTGGTTCATATTCAGCAATTGCCCACTTGAAACCATGGTTACAAATGGAGTCACTAACGACTTCTGTTCGCATGGTCGCTAAAATTCCAGGGTAATACTTAATAAAGCATTAAGGCATAATTTAAGGTTATGCTTTAATGTTATTTAAGTTCGTTGAACATTTATTTTTTACCCTTGTTTAGCGATTAACAACTCTGTTTTTCGTTGTAAATAGGTTCATGGTAGTTGTACTATTTTTATAATGAAATAAAGACAATTCTGTCTGAAATAATACCTATTGATAATGCATTTTTAAAATCGCAATCTTAAAGAAAAAAACACTTTAATTTCTTTTTTTCAAAACCAAAATTTTGCTAAACCCAATGATAAATAGACCCTAATAATAGTATGAAAATAAAGAATAATACTGTTTGGTTAACAAAGCTGAATACGTTAAATAGTGAAGACCCCCTATATTTACAACAAGCTTTGGCACTGTTGACTGAATTAGATCCGGGTTTATTCTCATCATTGACAGCCGACACATTGAAAGCTTTAATCGTTACGCTTATTGCAGAAATTGATTCAGCATTAAGTAACCAACTCTCTAAAATCATGCAACACTCTAAATTTACCGCACTTGAAGCAAGCTGGCGTGGCTTAAATACCTTAGTTAGTGTGCCGTTTAATAAAAACAGAATAAAAATAAAGTGTCTCGATTTTGAGTGGAACACCATTTCAAGTGATATAAATTTATCAAGTAGCTTAAAGCGCAGTCAGTTATACAATAAAATCGGTAATAAAGAGCTTAATACTTTGGGTGGAGAGCCATTCGGTACGATCATCATTGACCACCAGGTCTCTGCCGAGTTAAATGACTATAGTGATTATGATGATTTATATACCCTTGAGCTGTTAGGAGCGTTAGGGCAGTTGTGTTTATGTCCTTTTATCCTATCTCCTGACGAAGCTTTTTTTGGTGAGGCTGGCGCGCAATGGTTGACCGATACCCATCGTGTGCAGCGTGTTGTTGATGGACCTGATTACCAAAGTTGGCAAAAATTACGAGAAATGCCATCTAGTCGATTTATTGGCTTAGCAATGCCTAAAATCAAGTTACGCTCTTTGTATAAAAATCACGGTTGTGGTTTTTTGTTTAATGAAATATCACATGATGAACAAAAAGGGCTTTATGGACTTGCTCATTTTGCTTTTGTTTCTACAATTGTTCGTGAGTTTAATCGTATCAGTTGGTTTGGATTTTTAAAGTCTCGTTGGAATGATAGATTACAAGGCGCGGTGATTAACTTACCTGACACCGGCATTCACCATAATTGGCTAACCCCTCAACCTAAAGTTCGTTTATTCGGTAATATTGCTCAATTTTATGCAAAATTGGGTTTTATACCTTTATCTCATAGCCCTTTAACAAAGAAATATTACTTTATGGATAACCACTCTGTTTGGTCAGGCCAAGATAGTGGTGATGATAAAGTACTCTCTTTAATTCAAACAACGTTAATTTGTTGTCGTATCGCCCATTATTTAAAAGTACAAATACGCGACGTTTTAGGCAGCTTCCTTAACGCAAATGAATGTGAACTACATCTATCCAAATGGTTGAGTAAATATGTTTCTAATGTGTCATCAGCAAATGATGAAACCTTGTCCAAGTACCCATTAAGAAGCGCTAACGTTAAAGTTAAAGAGTCTGAACACTCTCCTGGAGAATTCTCTTGCGAGGTTGCTTTACAGCCACAATATCAGTTTGACATGTTTGCGGGACAAATCCTTCTGACCACAGAGCTAGGGGAAGGGTAATGGTTTTTATTGAGACCTTTTTAAATGAATTACATTCAAATGATGAGTCTCATTTAGTGACTTCGATTAAATATAATTTAAAACGTTTATTAGAGAGTGAGGCCCCTCTGCTTTTATTAGATCCAGCTCTAGTTGAATCACAGCACTCTATTTTTGCTTTTGGTGTTGAAGACATTCAAAGTTTGAATTATCAGATGGGAAAAAATATATTTACTTCGCGAATAAAAACACTGATTCGCAGTTTTGAGCATCGTATAGAAAATGTAGACGTTGGTATCTTGGTCGATAAAGATAAGAGTAATACCATACGGTTTACTATTTCTGGTGACTTAATTGATGGACAGGCGTTTCAATTGAATAGTAAATTTAATATCAGTGACTTTAGTTTAACGATGGAGAATGAAATTGTCTGAATTACTCAATCGTTATTTTGAACGAGAATTATCGTTAATAAGACGTTCTGGCGGAAATTTTAAAGCTAAACATCCCGATGCTGCGAATAGTATGCATTTAAATGAAAAGCATTATGAAGATCCAAATATTACTCGCTTATTGGAATCAGTTGCTCTTTTAAGTGCTAAAAATGAAATGAAGTTAGATCAACAATTACCTCATCTATCCAATGCGGTATGTTCGGTCTTATATCCTTCTTTTAATCAGCTCATGCCTTCGGTTATGAGTGTTAAGTTTGAAGCAGACTGCGATGTTTTTGTCGAGCCAGAAAATATTTCAAAACACGAAGAGATTAAGGTTAAAAATCAAAGTGGGCAAGTATGTCAGTTTAAATTTTGTAATGATGCTTTGTTTTCTCCACTGACGCTCAACGATGTGAGTGCGAGGTATGCACCTTTTCCTTTTGATTTACCGATAAAGCATGATGCCAATGCGGTTATACAATTGAAAATTAATACTAATGATCCTGAAGGGATTATCTCGCAGCTTATGCCGGATTCTTTAAGTTTATACCTTAATGGTTTCGGTGAAGGAGCAACGGGTTTAATTGAATTACTACTTTCACAATTATTGTTTATCTCAGTTTCAGACTCTCACTTTACACAACAAATAATATTAGATAAGTCATGTTTTAAACCGCGATGTCTTGAGACAGATTTTAGTGTCATCGATAAGAAAGGCAATGAGTTCGCCGCTTATCAAATGTTATTGGAGTATTTTAACTATGCTGAGAAAAGAAAGTATTTTCACCTTAACGGACTGCATAATGCCTGTTTATCGCTTAATACAAATGAGGTTGTGCTAAGTTTTTTTGTAAAAGATATTCCGACAGAATATATTGGTTTATTTGACAGTAGTATTTTTCAATTAAATACAGCCTTAGTTGTTAACCAATTCACACACCGAGCGGAACCTATATATTACTCACATCAACAGCTATCGGTACCAATAAACCCTGATGTCAGCAATCAAGAAAGTAACATAGAAATCATTGCAGTAGAAAACGTCAAAGAAGTTAAACCCGGTGGTGAGTACCCATTAAAGCCATTATTTGCTAAACGTTACTTTGACCAAGAGCACCCTTTACTTTGGTTTAGTGAAAGTCATATTAATAGTGCTAGGAAATTTCAGCATCATTTATCGATAAGTTTTGATCCCGAAAACCGTAACCAATATGAGGTCACACAACAACACTTATTGTCTACGGAATTAGTGTGTTGTAATGGTCGTTCACCTAGTTCTATTATTGCAGGTATTGAAGCTAAATTCTCTGGGGCAATTGAACTTGCGGGCAAGCTAGTTTCACACAATATTCCAACCGTACCACTTTACCCGAATGAATCACAGCAGTTGCATTGGCAACTTATTGAGCTATTAAGTACTAACTTCAGTTCTTTGATTAACGTTAATGACCCAGCTGAAAAACTAAGAAATCTATTGTCAGTATTCAGTCGCTCGTCTCAGCAACAAGAGTTAGTGGGGGCAATTCAAAAAGTTGAATACCAACAGAAAGTTGCACGTGTTTTTATTGATGGTGTGAATATATTTACCTCAGGTACACTCATCAGGATTGATGTCTCTGTTTTTGACCATTCAAACTCAGCTAACGTATGGCTCTTTATTCACCTATTGAATCAATTTTTTGCAAGTTTTTGCAGTTTTGACCGTTTTGTAGAATTAGAAGTAACATTAGTCACAGACCAAGGTAAAGACGTTATTCAATTTGATAAAAGTCACGGCGCTCGACAATGTCTATAATGCAACAAGTTTCTCTAATAGAGCAAGTAAAGGAAGAGCCTGAAAATTTTGATTTAGTACAGCTAGTTAGAGTACTTAATCGTCATTTCTCTCAGATCGCTAAACCTTTTGAATTGATTATTGAAGCTGATCCTATGCCTAATAATATTGCGGCTGAAATTAGCGATGTAGATTTGCTAGGACAAAAAGCAATTATCTCTAGCAGTAAAACATCACTTACATCAGGCTACAGTGTTGTTCCTATTTATATATATGAAGAGTTGTTAACCGCCTTTCATGAAGAGCAATATGCGTTAGCAGACTTTCTTAATATCTTTAATGATCGTTACTTTAAGTTATATGTTCGCACAGTAGAAAAAACTCACTTACTATTAACCGATGAGATAGATCGTTATTTAAATAGCACTTCATTTCAACAGAAACATCACAAAAAAGCACAAGTACAACTGGCTAGTTGTCTTGCACAGTTATCGGCTTTACCTGATGAAGTAGAGGTTAAAAACTGGCTAGGTTATAGTATGATTTTAGGGAGTCCTAATCGGTCTCTAGATGATTTACAACAAGTTTTATCGGACTATTTTTCGTTAAAAGTGAGTATTAATAGTGGCCAGCTAAACAAATATAAACTTGACCAAGAAAGTTGGACACGTTTAGGTGTTAGAGAACCTTTAAATAACCAAGAAAAAAATGCCAGAATTTCAGAACAAAATAACCAGTTAGGCCGTGGTTTTTTATTGGGTCAACGCTGTTGGTTATCTAAACAAAGAGTAAATATAACGTTTGAAGCGGAGTCAAAGGAACAACTTGAATTTTTGGTCGATGATAGCGCTTGGTCTCGAGAGCTAGCAAATATAACTCGTAGCTATTTACGTGATAAAACTGAAGTTGCTATCTATCTAAAAGCACCGGATAGCTGGTTTCAGAGTATTCAATTGTCAGTTGATATCGAAAAAACCGTTCGTTTAGGCCGCGGTTTTCACTTAAAAAATTCGCAACAGAATAAACCTGTTGTTTATCTGAACCACCTAGTTAAGGATTAATACCATGTCTCAAGTAAACTTACCTAATTTAATCGCGAAGTTAGACTCTGATACAAAACGGGCTTTAGAGCTTGCTGCTGGTGATGCGATGAATTCACATTATCCATCAATTGAACTAGAGCATTGGTTATTGCAAATAATATATAAACCTGCACCAGAGGTTCGTGAATTTTTTGCAAAACAGAAAATAGAGACAGCAACCGTTGTTAAAGAGCTTTCTGCCAAATTGGCGAAATTAAGTAAAGGGTTTGAAGGGCAGCCAAGTTTGAGTGGCAATTTAACTGAATTGGTCAAATCGGCATGGTTAACTGCTACCGTTGATTTTTCACATAGCCAATTAACCCCCTTACATCTCATCTTAGCTAGTCAGCAAGTAAGTGAACTAGGTGTGAAGGCACTTTCACTAAAAAGTCTAGAAGGCCTTTCCGAGTCAGCACTACGTAACCAAATATCACAATTAAAAGTGGCACAAGTTGGTACACAATCAGCTGGCGCCCGTATTGCAGGTGCTAACTCTGGCGACGCTTTAGCAAAATATACCACCAATTTAACGCAAGCAGCACGAGATGGTGAACTAGATAACGTTCTAGGCCGAAATCAAGAAGTTAGAACGGCGATTGATATCCTGTGTCGTAAAAGACAAAACAACCCGATTTTTGTCGGAGAGCCAGGCGTAGGAAAAACAGCCGTCGTAGAAGGCTTAGCTATTAAAGTAGCACAAGGCGAAGTACCCGCGATAATTAAAGATATTGAAATTCATAGTTTAGATTTAGGCCTATTACAAGCCGGCGCGAGTGTTAAAGGTGAGTTTGAAAACCGACTTAAAGACGTGATTAATGAAGTTAAAAACTCAGAGAAGCCAATTGTCGTGTTCATTGATGAAGCACATACTTTAATTGGTGCAGGTGGTGCTGAAGGACAAAATGATGCAGCTAATTTATTAAAGCCGGCACTTGCCCGTGGTGAGTTCAGAACGTTAGCCGCAACAACTTGGGATGAATATAAAAAGTATTTTGAGAAAGACCCTGCTTTAACACGTCGATTCCAAGTGGTTAAAATTGAAGAACCTAGTGCTACCGACGCATTACAGATGTTACGTGGTGTTGCAGAGTCATTGCAAGCGCATCATAAAGTATATATTCGAGAATCAGCTGTTGAAGCCGCTGTTAACTTATCTATTCGTTATTTACCTGCACGCATGTTACCGGATAAAGCGATTAGCCTACTAGACACCAGTTGTGCCCGCATCGCGTTAACGCAAGGAGCTAAGCCTGAATCAATTGAAAGTTTAGAGCAAAACTTACAATATATGCAGAACGAACTTGAAGTCATGCAAAGAGAATCGGCCGTATTCGATGATGTTGTATTCGAAGTGGAAACGCTTACTAGTAAAATAGCTGAAACTGAAAGTGAACTTGAGTTGTTGAATGTTCGATGGACAAAAGAACTAGCTTTAGTAGATATGGTGTTAGCGTTACAAGCTCAAGTGACTGACAATTTAGCCAATGATGTTGAAGATAAAGATAAGCATAGCGAATTGAATCAAAAGCTTGCCGAGTTAGAAACATTGCAAGCAGGTGAACCATTGGTGAATGCAATGGTTGATGATATTACTATCGCACAAGTGATTGCTTCATGGACAGGTATCCCAATTGGCAATATGCTGAGTGACGAAGTTAAAAAACTCCTGACTATTGAAAATAATTTGCATAAGCGTGTTATCGGTCAAAGTACTGCGATTAGCGAATTAGCTAAAAGTATTCGTATCTCCCGTGCTGGGTTAACTGATAGCCGCAAGCCTATTGGTGTATTTTTAATGTGCGGACCCAGTGGTGTGGGTAAAACAGAAACGGCAGTTGCATTGACAGACCTATTATATGGCGGCAGTAATGATATGACCGTTATAAATATGACCGAATTTAAAGAAGAACATAAAATTTCAATGCTGTTAGGTGCGCCGGCAGGATATGTAGGTTTTGGTAAAGGTGGAGTGCTGACCGAAGCGGTACGTCGTAACCCATATTCAGTGTTACTGTTAGATGAAATGGAAAAAGCTCATCCTGGTGTACATGACTTATTTTATCAAATATTTGATAAAGGCTGTATTGCAGATAGTGAAGGCCGAAATATCGATTTTCGTAATACCATTATCATTATGACCTCTAATGCGGCCGATCAAGCTATCTGTGATGTTTGTGATGCCAATGAGGAACGCTTACCAAATGAAGAATTGGTTGAAGAAATTAGACCTGCATTGCAACAATATTTCAAACCGGCCTTTTTAGGGCGAGCAACTGTGGTACCTTATTACCCATTGAATGATGAAGAGCTAAGTAAAATTTGTGAAATTGCGCTTAATCGCATCCGCAAAAAGTTAGTTGAGCAATACAAGGCCAGTTTTGATTATGACCAAGAGTTTATTAATTATGTGGTCAACAAAAATAATGATCCAACAACAGGTGCTCGTGGAATTGAACAAATAATTAACCGTTCGTTAATGCCAAGATTAGCAGAGCAATGTATTACCTTGTTGAGTGAAGGCAAAGAGATTAACTCGGTGAGTGTAAAATGTATTGATGGCAATGATTTTGAAGTGAATATTGCATCATAAGCCATTTATTAAGTAAAATGAGCTACCTAGGTAGCTCATGACGATAAAGACTAGCAGTAAAATAAATGTCAATAACAATACAGTTAACTGAAATACCAGCGAATGAAAGTGTGCCAAATCGCATCGTTACCTTGTCTACAACAGGCGGTAATTTTGGTTCCGCATTTGACTGTGATATTCAGCTGCCAGATCGTAGTGGGCAAGTGGCCGCAAAACATGGTTGCTTTGTTGTTAATAAAGATAAAATGATGATACATACTTATTCAGGTCTAAGTATCACCATACAAGGAACTCCATTAGCGCCGGGTAAAAGTGCCGTGCTTGAGGATGGTACTGTTATAGGTGTCGCAGACTATATTATGTTAGTGAGTATTGTCGAAAATATGGGCAGTGAACAAGACGATAACGATTTAGCAATTAAACCAGATCAAAATTATCAAGCCTATTTTTCTCATAGCAGTCTTGATGAAGACGATTTAGAAGATACTATTGTAATGATAGATGATAATGACGGTATGAAAGGGCAAAAAATGACACAAGATAAAGCACCACACTTTGCTGTTAGTGGCGTATTTTCTGATGATCCTTTTGAAGACGATCCATTTAAAGATGAAGATATTTCTTTTAATGTGAATGAACAAGTATCTTCACAAGAAAAAAGATTTGCTCAAGAAACACAGAGCATTGAAACCTTTATCGCTGAAGAAAGTGCTGACGATGATAACGATGTTATTTTGATGAATAAAAACCTTATTAAGCCAGCTAATAGGGAAGCCAATCATACAAATGATGAGCAAAGTCAGGGGATTACTCAATTAGTTAATTTATTAGAGAATCAGATAGTAAATAACAATGATCAACAAAGTAAAATTTTTCAAGCAATTGATAAAACATTAACAACCTTTATTAACGAATTTTCACCAGAACATCTAGAAGATGTTTTTGATGATTTTGGCACCCCTTTTTTTGTACAAAAAGAAAAGCAATATTGGCGCTCATACCGTAAATCTTTTAGTCGCCGTCTAGATAAAGGCGAGTATCATCGTATGTTTAAAGCCTTATTATTAGAAAATATGCAAGGTAACACTCCGATGAATAAAGATCATAAGGGTGAAAATGACTAAGCATTTGCACACTTTCTTACTATTCGTCGCTCTGTTATTAATGATTGTAACGTTTTCGGCATGTAGTGTTTTTTCGAGTACTGAAGAGGAAGAAGACCCTATTGAACTAAAATTGTTGCTCAACGCTGGCGATAATATCAATCCTTCTCAAGTGAGTAAAAGAAACCCTGTGGTTGTTAATCTCTATCAATTGAAAAATATAGATACGTTTAAATCTTCTCAGATACTTGATTTATACGAAAAAGATATAGCAATACTTGCTGAGGATTTAGTTAATAAACAAATTCTTGGTAGTGTACTACCTCAAGAAAAACGAGCTGTAACATTAGCTATAGCACAGGGTACTAAATATTTAGCCGTGTTTGTTCAGTTTTCCAATTACTCTCAAGCTAAAGCTAAAGCATGGCTAGAGGTTAAGGAAATTGACGACATTGAACAGATAAATATTTCAATTGATTCATTAACCGTTAATATTGAACCGGTTATCGAAGAAAGCTTTTGGTCATGGTAATTATTTTTGGAGAAATCACTTGGATTTAGCTAAACAAGTTGTTTGGAAAGAGGGGATATTTATATCACCACAACATTTTCAACAACAAGCTATACATAATAAATCGTATATTCAGAATTATGCGAGTACCCATGGTTATACTGATCACTTTGGTTTAAGTGATATTACGCTAAATACTGATTTGCTAAAGATTGGTAAAATAGCAGTAACCAACTGTAGAGGTTTATTCCCTGATGGCTATTATTTTAATTTAACTGAAGAAATAGTTATTGATGTGCCAACGGATGCCGTAGAAAAGAATGTTTATCTCTCTTTACCTATCGCTCTGCAAGGTTCGGCTGCTTTTGCTCAGGAGAGTGCTCAAAATACACGATATATTTGTCAAACCGTGACCAGTTATGACAATGCATCATTCCAGAATGATAGTATTGAGCTTGAAGTGGCGCGCGATAACATTAGTTTGTCTATTGGCAAGCAAGATATGGCCGGCTTTGTCTCCTTCCCAATTGCTCGTATTTTGGAAACAAGAGAAACCGGAGAAGTGATTTTTGATAAGAGCTTTATACCCGCTTGTATTCATTTTCAAGCTTCTGTTTACTTATACGATAAAGTCAAAATGTTGCAAAGTTTGATACAAACACGAGCCTATGAAGTACAGAAACGGATAGCTATTGGTCAAGACAGTAAGAGTGAACCCACGTTATACAAAGACTATTTATGGCTGCAAACATTAAATAGATGGTTACCTTGGAGTGATTGGGTACAACAAGATTTACAATATACCACCCATCAATTATATCGTGATCTAACAACATTTTCTGCAGAACTATCCGGGTTAACACCTGAGTTGCCTAGTCAATTCAATATGTTAAAGTATGATGGGCTCTATCAAACATTTAGTCCTATTTTCATGAAATTACATGAACAATTGAGTATGGTATTGCAAGACTCCGTTATTGTTTTTGATTGGGATGATAAATTATACGAAAAACGTCGCTTACTTCGCACTATAATTAACAACCCTGATAGTATGATAAATCGCCGGTTTGTCATCAGTGTTGAATCATCAATGAATTCTGCTGATATTGCGAAACTATTACCACAAGCAGCTACGTTAGCAGGTAATACAAATATCGTTGAATTAGTTCGTAATGCTATGTCTGGTGTAGAATTGCGACACCTGTTGGTTGCACCTCATGAATTAAAGCCGAAAACTACGGCAAGTTACTTTGAAGTCAATATTAAAAATGAATTATGGGTTGATATGTTAAATAAAGGTGAGGCGTTAAATATTCATATAGATAACAGGATCTCCGATCTAACCATCACCCTATATGCACTTTCTCTGGGTTAATTTATACTAATGTCAGTTGCTTTACCAAACACTACTACTATCGACTTCGGTGATAATATCATGGGTAATCAAGCGTCTTTTGATTACTCAGACAATCAGCTGCATAATCTTAGTATCCCCTTATTGTCGATAATGCTTACTTTAGAGCGACTACCTAAACCTGATAACCTGTCTGTTTTTAAAAGCTTGCTTAAACAGCATATTGTCGATCTGAGTGAGCAAGGCAAGAAACTAGCTTATCCTTCAGCCGTCATTGATAAGCTTTGCTGTTTACATTGCATAGTATTAGATGAGTTTATTATTCACAGTAGTTGGGGGGTAAGTGCCGGTTGGGAAAATAATACCTTATTGAGTGAATTATTTAACCTGCAAAGTGGTGGTGATTTATTTTTTACAATTACCGAAAAGGCTATGCGTCAATCGGGTAAAATGATTGATTTATTAGCGGTTATCTATATTTTTTTGCAAATGGGCTTTAAAGGTCGATATCGCTCTCGACAGTCGGAAAAAATAGGCATCATCGTAAAAGAAATTAGAGCGGTGATTATTGATAATAAAAATTTGCCTAAAGTCGTTATGCAAGAAACTCCGGTCAATAAAGGACTGTTTCTTAGTAGTCGTCGCTACTTTTCTTTTACCTTAATAGTGATGATCTTATTAGCACTTGTAGTAACATTTTTTGATTATTGGTTTAAAGAGACTTACCCCGCAAGAAGTCGCGAGGTTCGAGAGTTGAACAACATTATCACCAGCTATAATCGGAAAGAAACAAGCTCCCGTTTATCTAGCGTTAATGATAACCGAGCGGAGCCGTCAACTACCAATGATAGTGTTAAGGTTAGCGATAATCATCAGCAAAGCGAACTTGATAAGTCAGAGCAAGTTTCTGCGCTGTATCGGGTGCAATTAAATTCATTTTCTGATCGAACCAACGCTGAAAATTTTCTGAATAAAATTAACAATAACCTTTATGATTTATTAATAAAGCAAGTCGGTAAATATTATATTGTTTATAGCCTTGCGAATTCTGAAGTAGCGGCCCAACAGCAGCAGTATTATTATCAGACTACCTATCAGCTCTCTACGATCGTATTTCAGCTTAATAACATGAGTAAACGCGTATTATGACTATTACGCTAACTAAACGACACCTAATTACCACGCTATTCATTCTACTATTTTGTGGATTCAGTTTCTCATGGTACCTATTGCCAAATTTATATTGGTTATTTGGACCGGCCATGGCCTTAACAGTGATCACAGCTATTGCTTTATGGTTTAGCAATCGCGAAGACGATGAAGTTAAGCTGAGAAAAAATCTCGAAAAGCATGACAAGCTCACTATTAATAAGTTATTTAGCTTTCTCTTACGGGAGTTAAAAAGCAGGGGACAATATAAACAAAAATATCGTTTACCTTGGTATTTATTTATCAGTCATAATATTCAAGCAGATAGTGCGGTATTAAGCCAAATGGGCTTTAAACATAGTTCCGCCATCAATCTTGATAACGAGCTGGCAGTCCAAATTTGGTTGAAGAACAATGCAGTGATGATAGCGGTAAGCCTATCAGAAGATGACCACAGAGTATTGAATTGCACTAAGCTATTATTGCGAAAAATCAAAAGCTTCAGATCTCGTCAAGCATTAAATGGTGTTTTACTTAGTCAGTCGATTGATCAATTACTTAATCAAGATAAAAGTAACAATAAGCAAATGGCTAATGACAGCCGCCTTGTGATAGACGAAGCGCAAAAATTCTCTGGTCAAAAGTTACCGCTATATGTGTTATTTAATCAAATGGCTAATCTAGCTGACTTTTGCCAACTTTTTTCCTCTTTGGAAGAAAATCATTTAGATGGTTGTTTTGGGGCACTTAACAATAATCCTTCACAAGCAGAGCCCTTCACCTTACCTTGGTTTAATAGTGCTTTTGATGACCTTTGTCATCGAATGGGAAGAGCAGTTGTTTTTGCTATTGATAACCAATTAAACGAAAGCTTTAGACGTGCTGTTATTGCGGCGCCTGTACAGTTTAGACAAATAAAAGGTGATGTGAGTCTGTATTTATCAGAGTTACTGCTATCTGAAACATCACAACAGGAATATCAGTTTAGAGGCTTTTTTTTTACCAATACAGAAAATAAACCAACAGTTATTGATCCGTTAACTAAGCAAGTTGCCTATCAACTAGATCATCATGAAATGCTGGTATCTGATGGCATGAAGATGTCCCATAGTATTTTTATAACTGAACTTTTTAATCGTTTTATTCGACCTGAAGCAGGCATGGCTCAGGTAAACAAATTTCGGAAGCGACTACTGCTTACTTTTCAAATAAGCTATGTTGTTTTTATTTTGTCGATACTTGGGGCAACTGCTGGACTATTTAAAGTAAATTTTGACTATTATCAATTGCTTAATGCTAATACTTTAGCTCAGCTTGATGCTTATAAGAAAAGCGTACAAAAACGCCCTTATCAAAGCGGAAGCTTAGCTGACAACGTAGATAACCTGCAGCTAATTGGGGATATTTACTTAAACTATAAAAGACCAACGCCTTCGTATATATTGGAATTAGTGCCTAACCCTAGTTTATTCAAAGCACTTGAAAAAACCTATCATAATGAGCTTTTAAACGTACTTGTACCTTCGTTAGTTAGTGATATCGAAACAAGGTTATTGTCCAATCAAAGATCAGGTAACATTTTACAAACGGCCAATTTACTGAATCTAGCCAAATCATTGCAAAGGCATAATAGTGCTGATTGGCTTGTATTAAAAAATTATTACCAGCAGGTTTTTCAAATTAATAATAACCATGATAAAACATCGGTTAATAATTTAATGGTCTTGATGGATGATTTGTATTTATTGGGCATATCAAAAGTAAGGTTAAATCAAAAGCCCATTGAAAATGCAGAATCAATGTTAAATACTGTCAATCGCAGTCAGGTAATTTTTGACTATATTAAAAATTTACCTCAATTTTCGTCTATCGTTGATATTAAAGATGAATTAGGTGCTAAATTTTTTCAGTTGTACCAAGTAAAAAATAGTGCAATGTTACAAGTTCCGACTATTTATACTCCTCAAGGCTATGCTGCGTTAAACCTCAATGTAAGTTCACCTTTGATAAAAGATATAATCAGCGGGAATAAGTCATTGTTAGGTGAGCAATTAGACGAATTTGAAGCTAATAATTTAGTCCTGCAGTTACAACGTATATATCAAAGAGCATACATAAATTATTGGCTTGGATTTATTGATAACCTTTCACTGAAGCCGATATCAAAAGAGGGCTTAAGCTTTTCATTGAATTTGTTAGCAACAAATAAAGATGCGCCTTTGAGTCAACTTTATGACGTCATTGGCTACTACACTTACCCGAAATTACAATCTGCAACTTCTCAACCGATAAAAGAACCTGATACAGATAAAAATACGGAATTATTACTTGATAATAAACCCGTTACTGTCATGCCAAGTGCGGAACAAAGGTTGATGGAAAAAGCGATTCAAGAGAAGTTTTCCATTTATCATGACTTTATAAGGGCGGATGAAAAGGGCATAAGTAAACTGTCAAATTTAGTCTCTCACTTTGCTAAGGTAAAAAAATGGCTTGATAAGTCAAATAAAAGTAATGAGGTCGATGTTGAATATTTCCAACAATTATCCTCTAGTGATAAAGACCAAAGTTTATACCAATTAAGTGAGACTATGGTTGAGATTGAACTACTTGATGATTACAAAAATGAATTGATTAAGGTCGTCAGTAAAGATATTCGCCAAAAGGTAATTAGCTATTTAAATAAGCAATGGCAGCAACAAATGAGTATTCCTTTCTCCACTCTTTTTGCGAAGAAATTTCCCTTCAACATAATGAGTGAGTCGAGCGTCACTTTAAAAGAATTTAATCGTTATTTTAAAGTAGAGGGGATATTTGACAAATATACCAAGCAGCTATTTGCTAAATTCAAACAGGTAGAAGGGCAAGTGCTCCTCGATAGCTTTATACCCAATGAGGCTATTTATGTCAGAAGCGAAACTTTGATCCAGTTGGCGAGGTTAGCTGAAATTAGACAAGTACTTTATCGAGAAGGGCAAAGCCAATTTTCAATTCCATTTAAAGTGAATGTTAAGTCAATGTCAGCAAGTTTACTCAAATTTGAATTCTTTTCACAAAGAACCTTAATGAATTACCAACACGGGCCTAAATTATGGCAGGACTTTGTTTGGCCAGACTTATCAACAAAACATGAGTTATTGGCGATTTTTACTGATACTCAAGGTCAAAAAAACACAATGACCTATACAGGTGATTGGGCTTGGTTGCAGCTTATTTACCAAAACAATAAAAGTGTTCAGGGGCAAACCGAGATCGTTCTTGGACAAGAAAGCAAGGATATAAGATTAACACTTTCTGTTGAGAGTGATGAAAACCCATTGTCGCCGTTATTTTTCAGCCAATTTTCTCCACCGAAACAGCTGCTAATATCGCAATAGTTATTGTCTGACTATGAGTCTTTACCAAAAGGGGAGTTCATAGTCAGTAGTTTTAATGACTGCGACATTAGCCAATTAACACCGTTGGCATGCCTGCGACGACAGTACCGCCATGTGCGCTACTATCTCCCATTCTAATCGCCGGTTTAGAGCCAAATAGAACCGTAGTACTACCCATGATTAAGCTATCGGGTGGACCAACACAAGTACAGCTATCTCCCATGACAGAAGCTGGCATACTGCCAATTAGCACTGTAGGACAGCCAGGGCCTAATATTGGTCCGCCAACATGTGGTATAGGGGGAACGGCTGGTGTTTGCATGGGACAAACATGCATATCAGTGAGTCTAGCTGCGGGTAAGCCCATTATTTGTCCTCATTCATGGTCAGTAATGTGAGATGCAATGGTGCCCCTTGCGCTATGTTTAAAGCTTGCTCTATGACCTTTAGATAGAATTTTTCATAGCCCATATCACCTTCTTTCCAAGCAGGCACTGCAGCCGCCACTGAAATGGCTGCGGCAATGGCATGGCCATATAAAAAAGCTGGCGGCATTACTGCTGGAAGTTCAGGGGCAACAATGCTGCCGGTGCCAGACCAATAAACTGCTTTTGCTACCCAAGCAGGAGCAACTTCCAAACCTATTCTATCACCAAGTTGATTAGCACGGATCCTGTGGGTTTCATTAGGTTGCTGTAACCATTGCCTCGCACTATTTATTGCTTGTCGTTGAGGGTTATCCCATTCATTTATTCTGAGCGCTAGTGCTTCACTGGCCCAGAATATGCCATCGATCATGGGAAGGGCATGGGCAATAAATTGTATAGCATCGTTGTAGAGTTTTACCTCAACTAAAGAATCAATTGCTTGTTTAGGCGACATTTTAAGGTCGAGTATCGCTTGAGCTTCATCAGTTAATTGGTATCGCTCTATAATGGCGGCGATATTTGTATTAGGTATTTTTTTTAACATTAGTTTACTTGCACCAGAGAGCCAGAAATTTGTGTTATCCCAGAAGAGGATACCTTGGTTAAGGCGGTTGAACTTAATTCAGCGCCAGCCGTTCCGCTTATTTTAACTTGTGCGGTTGAGCTTATTTCAGCCCCAGCTGTTCCAGCTAAGCTTAGCTTAGCTGTGGCACTACCCTTAAGATTGGCACCGGCACTAATTTTCGTATCTGCGGTACTACTAATTTTAACATTAGCGCCACTTGCTGCGATATCGCCTGACGATTTTATCGTTAATTTATCGCAAGTGATGGTAATACCACTGCTACTTATCTCTATTGAGTTACCACCAACAGCCAAAGTAATTTTATCATCGGCTTTAATACTTATTTCTTTTGCTGTTTCAGACAGTGTTTTAGTTACGGCTAGCGAATAATCATCTTTGCCTATAATCGAAATAGCTTTTTCTGTGGTACTGCTAAACTCTGCTGTTACTGTCTGAGTGAAGTTATTCTCAACTTCAATAAGATGATCTTTTGCAGCGTGGAAATAGAGTTGCTCTTTATCGGCCTTATCATCGAATCGTATTTCATTAGACTGTTTACCTAATTGTGTTTTTATGCCGCTTTGACTGCTATTAACTTCAGGGTAGGGCGGCTTGTTTTTACTATTGTAAACACTGCCAATAACGACAGGTTGATCGGGATCGTTATTAACGAAGCTGACTAATACTTCATCGCCAATACGAGGAATAAACTGCATGCCTAGGCTAGCACTAGCCATAGTTTGTGCGACACGTATCCAACAACTTGGGCTATCACCACCAACTTTATCCCAATAAAATTGTACCTTAATCCGGCCACTTATGTCGTGTTGTGGCTGACCTACGTCACCGCCAATAACTACGGCAGACTGTAAACCATTAATGAGTGGTTTTGGAATAGGCTGAGGAAAACTAGGGCTCGCAATTGGTCGACAAATAAAATTATTGTGATATTTAACAGATTGTTCTGCAGCCTCGATTGAATGCGTGATGGATTCAATCGCATAGTCACCAAGCTGTCCGCTATCTGGATGTGCAGACAAACTAAATTGAGTTGCTAGGGTGATATCTTCGACAATACTTTCTGCTTCAACTGAGCTGTAATCACTCTGCACTTGGTTTAGGCGTACTTTGGCGGTATCTGAGCTTAAATCACTCATATCACCTTTAATTGAGTTAGTACCAAATTCGTATTGGGTTAATTTAGTATTATTGGCAATTTTATTGGATGATTTCGTATCGCCACTATCAATGAGTTTCGTGTTCTCATAATCATAATTAACAGTGCTGATAGCCGCTGAATGCACCTTTAATTTAGGTTGCCACTTAGTGAGTAACATCTGCTCACCAGAGCGACTTGCAATGTAATCTAGTTTGTTTACCGTTGCTTTTTCATAAGGTGAGTTTGGATCATGTAACGTTAGCTGATGACTTTTATTATTATGAGTGAAGTAATAATGTATTCCTTGTTCAGCTAATAACCTCTGAACAAAGTCAAAGTCTGTTTCGTTATATTGCACACAATAATTTCTTTCATCTGAAGGCAAGGAGCCTAATGTATAGTTACCAGAAAATCCGGCGTCATTGAAAATACTTGTTAAAATAGCTGATAGGGTTTGTTGCTGAAATACTTGGCTATTTTTACGCAGTGTCAATAACCATAGCCAGGGTCTTAAAGTAATTTGATAGCGTTGATAATCATGATCACTTTGACTCTCTAGCAATTGTATTTCAGTTAAATAACCGTTAAAAACGCGTTTTTCTTTTTGCTTGTTATCAGCAACTTCATTCCAGTGGCAAGTAATTAACTGCCCTAATTGATCTGCAGTGGAAAAGTTATTGCTGACTAAAATTCCTTGGATAAGAAAGGGATTAGATAAACTTTCTTCAATAATGACTTGATGTCCAAGATGAGTATTACCGCTTGAATCAGAGAAATATAGCCCTCTGTTTTCAACTTGATATGAAATGGCCACTCAGTATCCTTTAAATGATTTGAATGAGAAATATAGTAGTATTGAGTTTTGTTTATTACGATTATAAAGTAACCAAACAGTATTCGTAGTGAATCTAAACTCGATATTATTAGCCTGCTGGTAGCATTTGACTTAATAGAACTCCTATAAGTATAGCGATGCCAGCAGTGATCTTGTGTTTATGCCGTTAACTAGTCCAATAATACTCTTGCATTATCACCTTGCTCATAAATACAGAGGCTGACACTTGAGAGTGCTTTGATCTCTTTTAGCTCCACTGTCAGACTTTGATTGCCTCGAGAAATATTGTCATTTAAGCGTTCAACTAACTTTACTACTTCGGTAAGTGCGGCGTTTGCTTTAGGCACACGGCTTTTAATAAAAGAAAACCATTTTTCTCCCATATTTTTGGCTACTTTTTTAATGACCTCAGTATTCGTGATAGTAAAGGGTTTATCTAAAGTGCCACCGTCACGTAATATGTCATAAATAATATGGCCATTTTTTTTAGCTGCCATCATATTTTTGGTATTTAACTGCAATTCACCAATATTGCCATTGGCCATTTTAAGAAAAAACTTAATATCTTTATAGCCGGCATCAGTAGCGCCGCAATTAAATTTTGAATTCGCCCCTTTACTCGTCCCATAACGGTCTTTCATTGCCGTTTGAAAATGTTGTAATTGAGTAAACTCTTCTGTTAATGAAATCATTGCTTTGGCGTTTACCATATCTTCCATATTGTCAAAAATTATCGTCATACGGGCAGCGTCTTTTAAATCGCCAATATCATAATTTCTTTTGCGATTTGTTATTTTATCGAGTGCGCCATGAAAATCTTTAACACCGAAATAAGCACCGGGTGGTTGCTTTACTATGCCGTTACACACAGATGCTATTTTGACCGCATAGCTTTGAAGTGCTTCTTGGGCTTCAATTGTTTCAAAAAACATCATAAATAATTGCTTGCGTTTTAATTGGGTATTGGCTAACTGACTTCTTGAGGCGTTAGTGTGTTGGCCGGTTTGCATAGTACTCTTGGTTTTGTGATCGAGATAATTATCAATAGACCCTTTACCCGTCATTATGTCGATAATAGATTGATCTTGTGCTTTATTGGCATCGTTTGAATATTCGAAAGAGGTTATTTTTTGTTTTAATTGCTGAATTTTTTGCTGGTAATCTTTAACGTTGACGAGTCTAAAACCTTGAGACATGTGGTTTTGTAGATTTATTTTAGACATCACAGCCGCACGGTTTTTCTTTATTTGTGCTTGTGTTAATTCCACAGAATTGTTATTTGAATTGTTGTTCGGCATTTGATTGACCTCAATGTTTCTAACTTGATTAAATAATACATACTCTTAATGTATCTAGTACTTATTTCTATCATGTGTTTAACTCATCTTAACCCATGATGGTATTTCGGAAAATTTTTACTCCCTAAAATCCTATACTAAAGGCTAGAAAAGAAAATGAAAAATTCAACTGATATAATGAAAGTTTACTCTAATCAGTTGAATTAATTGTCGCATCTAGACTTTAAATTGACTTACCGCAGCGGTTAAAGTGTCTGAATTAGTTTGTAATCCGTCTAAGCTATCAGCCATATTTGCTGCACCTTCAACGGTATCTTCGGTAAGTAAGCGAACATTTTCGACATTACGCGAGACCTCTTCAGCGACAGAAGCTTGTTGTGTTACAGCTTCTGAAATTTCCTGAGTTTGCTGCTGAAATTCAGTTATTACCGCTGAAATATCGTTAAGTACAGTATGCACTTGATCTGTTAATTCCACACTTTGTTGTGCTTCACTTTGACTACTATTCATAACAGCAACAGCCTTAGTCGCCGTACTTTGTAATTCATCTATGATTGATTCTATATTACTCGTTGATTCTTGTGTTCTCGACGCTAACGTTCGAACTTCATCAGCTACAACAGCAAATCCTCGGCCTTGCTCTCCAGCCCTAGCTGCTTCAATGGCCGCATTAAGCGCTAATAAATTTGTTTGTTCAGCAATACTTCTAATGACACTAAGTACTTCGCCAATACTCTGTGTGCCATCTTTGAGTTGATTAACAACATTTGCCGCTGAAATAACATTATCAGAAAGCGCATTGATACCCTTTGTTGCTTGCCCAACAACACTTACACCACGTGATACTTTTTCTTCTGCTTGGCTAGCGAGATCATTAGAAAACTTCACATTACTGGAAATATCGTTACTAGTTTGGGCTAGCTCTGTCGCTGCCGTCGCTACCATATCGATTTCTTGTTTTTGATCTTCGATAATGCCGTTGGTCTGCTTCCCTATATTTGCAGCAGACTGCGTTGACTGATTAACTTGTGTGCTGATATCAACGGTCTCTTTGACCAATTGCTGAATTTTGTTAACGAAGCTATTAAACTCTCCAACAAGATTACCTATTTCATCTTTTTTAACGACTTCAATGCGTTTGGTTAAATCTCCTTCTCCAGTTGCCATATCACTCATAGCAACTTGTAGCATATTAATACGCCTCATTAGTGGAATGGCCATTAACCAAACGACAAAAGCAATGAGGACTATTATGATAACGACAATAATACTTGAGGATATGAAAGCTTTTTCAACGGGTCCAGAAATTAATCTATCAGGGACTAAAAAACCTAACTTCCAATTCATTAACGGATAATCACTTTGTACTTGATTAAAAATGACTTGATAACTCTCTCCTTGCCAAGTAACACTTGAAGCACCGGAGCTGGCACCTGTGATTTCAGACTGTAAGGAATCAAAGCCGTGGGTATCACTAAATTTATCATCAATTGATGACATCAGTGAACCAGGTTTAAAGTCATCATTGAAACCAGGAAAGAAGACCAGTTGACCAGTATCTGTCATTAAAAAAGCCTCGCCTTCGCCTTGATATTTAATATTGGCTAATAAGTCCTTACCAATAGTGGAGATGAGAATGTCTATGCCTCCAATACCTAAAAAACGACCATTGGGCAAATAATAAGGGCCTTTAACGGTCGCTGAAACGGAACCATCATTAGCATCTACAGCAGGGTCTGTAACGTACATTTTTCCTTTATCGATTCCCTCTTGCCACCATGGTCTTTTATTTGTGTAATAGTTTTCATCGTTATATCGACCATTTAAATCAAAGTACTCGTGGGTGTTTTCAGTACCGAAAAAGACACTTTTAATTGAGGAATCATTATCCGAAAAATATTTGAAGTATTTAGTAACTTCTTGATAATTTTTATTATCGTCTATATCTGACAAGCGTTGATCATAGTTGGTAAACCAATCGATGACTTGCGGGTTAGCAAATATAGCATGGTTAATTTGGCCTTTAGCAATAAAAAAGTTACGTACTTCAGCTGATTGTTGGCTAACGATACTTTCAATGGAGCTATTTACCTGTTTACGAGTATCTTCGCTGATATTTGATAAAACAAAATAGGAAGTCACGATAAGCAGAAAGGCTACGGCCGTTGAAATACCAAAGACTAATTGGCGTAAAATTGAGCGACGCAAAAAATTCATCATAGTTTATATCCGATTTAAGAGGTTGTTTTAGTTATTAAAGCGCTATTTAAATTAACGTCTCATTATTTTAAAACTTTATCATGACAGTCTATAAATCGCTAATGTGTCATGCTTTTCCCAAGTTAAAGGGTATTAACAACTGCATATTACTCTCATTCCGGCACAAGGTTAAATGATAATAATAATGCAAATGATAATCATTGTTATTAGTGTTGATCTTTGGGTTACATTTCGTTACCATTCTTCAAAATCTTGATAACACTTAAACTTTTAATAAAAATAGGTAGGAAAGAATGACGTTTGGTTCAGTACATAAAATTACAACAGCAATTTTACTGGCAAGTGCTTTAACGGCATGTGTTGACGATGGTGATGATGGTGCCCAAGGTGTTGCAGGAACGGATGGCGGTGATGGTGCCTCCGGTGTAAGTACCTATGTCACTCGTGCAGATGTTGTTACCACTAATGCCAATATTGCTTATGCTGCATATTCAGATTCATTGTTTGCTGCAATAACACTACGTGATTCATTAGCCACATTTGTTACTACGCCAACGATAGAAAATTTTATTGCTGCTAAAGAATCATGGAAAGCATCACGTGAACCTTATGGACAAACAGAAGTATATCGTTTCCGTGGCGGTCCAATCGATACAAATTCTGATGGTAGCGAAGGCGGGGTTGAAGGCGCAGTTAATGCATGGCCTTTAGGTGAAGCAGTTATTGATTATGTTGCCGGACAAGTTGATGGTGATGATGGTATCGCTACTTTGGTTGGCACAAATGTTATCTCCGGCACTGCAGCAATTGACCAAACTCTATTAGAAGGACTATTCGAAAAGAATGGTGATGCTGATGTTACTACTGGCTATCACGCCATAGAATTTTTGCTTTGGGGTCAAGATTTAAATGTAGATTTAACCGGAGCTGGCGTCCGAGATAATACCCCTGGACAACGACCAGTAAGTGATTATGCACTCGATGGTGCATGTACATCAGGTGCAGGAAATATTACTACACCAGTAACTTGTCAACGCCGTGGTCAATACTTATTAGTTGCCGCAGATATTTTAATTAAAGATCTAGAAACTGTTGTTAATGCATGGGAGCCACAAACTGGCAGTCATTATAATTCCTTTATTGCAGGTGGTGACGATTCATTGGGTCTTATTCTAGAAGGCATGGGTCGCTTGAGTTACGGTGAATTAGGCAGTGAGCGTATAAATATCGCCTTGATCAATCATTCACAAGAAGATGAGCACTCCTGTTTTAGTGATAATACTCACCGTGATATTTTCCTTAATGCTAAAGGTGTTCAAAACTCATTCAATGCAACTTATACCCGTATCGATGGCGAAGTTATTGAAGGTGCCTCTATCTATGATTTGTTAGTCACAGAAGGTGCACATGAATTAGCGAATAAATTACGTGGTTCATTAGAAGCGACTATGTCAGCTGCTGCGGTTATTGATACAAAAGCTAAAACAGGTATGCCATTTGATGTGTTAACAGCAACAGATATTGAACAGCCAAATGTTGTGGCAGTTATTGCTGGATTAGTTGCTCAAACTGATGATATTGAACAGGTTATTGATACTCTCGGTGTTACTGCTGGTGACCTAAAACAAGATGGCAGCACAAGTATAGAATAACCTTCCGTGTAGCATTTTTAATATTAATTTAATCATGGGCTCTTTAAGAGCCCATTTCCAGTTTCAGAAACTTAATCAAAAGTAAGAGCACAGACGGTGAAAGAGTTGATAAATAAAGTTGTGATAGTGATATTCATTGCGTGCAGTTTAGCTGCGTGTGGTGGTAGTTCTAATAGTAAAGAGCCTCCCGTAGTTGTGCCACCCACTACGCCGACACCTGTTGTCGATCACAGTGGTTTAACACCATTATCCGCAGACATTATTCTAATCGAAGAATATTTAACTGGGGGAGATGCAACCGTATTTGTTGATAACCAAGATGCTTTCGGCACTCGTCCTGAACTGATTAAGAGTAACTTTCAACAAGATGGGTTTTTCACCGCTGGCGATCACTTATTCCGGACGAAACATACAGATATTGGACCATTACTCAATAACCCTGTTTGTCAAAATTGTCATATCAGCGACGGACGTGGTGAGCTACCAGCTTCAAAAACGCAACCAATGTTAACCATGTTACTGAAACTTGCTGATGAAGCGGGTGCAGAAGATCCTATCTATGGTAATCAATTACAACCTTTTGCCTTACAAAGTTTTGATGGCGGCGATATTAATTTAGGGCTCGCTGTTTACGATGGATCATTAAATGGTGATGAGTTAGTTGGAGAAGCAACGCCATATATTGAATATGAGGCTCTGCCAGGAACTTATCCTGACGGTAGCGTTTATCAGTTACGTTCGCCAACGTATCGAATAAAAGATCTTAGCTTTGGTGATTTTACCGAAAATATTCGTTTCTCTCCCCGATTAGCACCAGCAATATTTGGTGTCGGTTTATTAGAGGCAATACCCGCTGAGAATATTCAGGCTTTGGCTGATGAGTCGGATCAAGATAATGATGGTATTTCAGGGCGAGCATCTATGGTTACGAGTGCAATTAGCGGTGAGAAAGTACTAGGGCGTTTTGCTTATAAAGCGCAAAACCCTTCGGTATTGCAACAAGTAGCAGGTGCCTACCAAGGAGACATGGGGATAACCACGAGTATCTTTGGAGATGAGCCCTGCTCAGAGCAGCAGTTATCATGTAACTTTATCGCTGAGCAAGAAATAAAAACTGCAGACAAAACGGATGTCAGTGACAAAGAGCTAGCGCTAGTCGAATTTTATAATCGCGTCTTAGGGGTTCCGGCTCGACGTGGTTATGATGCTAACAGTGAGCTGTGGCAAGATAATATAGCAGTGGGGCGAAAGTTATTCTTTGAAGCTAATTGTGTCGGATGTCATACACCTCGGCATGTTACAGGAATAGCTGCGGGCAGTGTTTTAGGAGAATTAACGTTATTATCTTTAGAGCCTAATGCTAAACCCATTGATCTTTTATCCGAGCAAACCATTTTTCCTTATACCGATCTACTACTCCATGATATGGGAGGCTCTTGTAAGGTAACGCGTGAAATGATTGACGGTCAATTATGTACCGGAGGGGCTGAATGTGAATATGTGCAACGTTGTGATGGATTAGCCGATGACCTTATTCAAGGTGATGCTAGTGGTACCGAATGGAAAACTCCCGCTCTTTGGGGAATAGGCTTAACACAAACTGTCAATCCAGAAGCAACTTTTTTACATGACGGACGTGCTCGAACGATTGAAGAAGCTATTCTCTGGCATGATGGTGAAGCCGGAAATAGTAGACTTGCTTTTATGCAGTTAAGCCAAAGTGAGCGACAGCAGTTATTGCAGTTTGTTGAGTCCTTATAATGATAAAAATCAAACTAGATTTTCATCAAATCAATATAACAGTAAAAAAAATTGCTAAGTATCTAGTCGTTCTTGTTGCTGTTTTCGCTTCGGGGTGCTCAGAAAATAAAGCCCCCGCCTTTCAGGAAAGTGAGCTTTCTCCTGGTGGCACGATGACCGTCAAACGATTGCAAAGACAGAGTTATCTCCATCCTGGTGCAGCAGTTACCGGAATGCAAAAATTGAATTTTTGGACTGGGTTCTCATTTTTTAGAGATCCATGGGTTGCTTCACCTAGCTCAACCAAATCGCGAGATGGTTTGGGTCCACTATTTAATACCCGTTCATGCATCAGTTGTCATGATGCAGGCAGTCGGGGACCTATGGCTGAAATTGGTGAAAGTATGCCATCTTCATTAGTTATTAAGTTGGGCAGGCGTGATAAATTCGATGAGAGCAATGAGCAAAGCAAAGGTTTAGCGGAAAAGCTAACATTGGTCGATCCAAATTATGGCGACCAAATTCAACCACGAGGGTTATTGTTTAGACATCCGAAAGCAGAACATGCGCCAAAAGGTGAAGCTCTGCTTAAATTAAGCTATCAAACTGTTGATGGCCTTTATGCTGATGGGTCGAGTTATCAACTAAGTAAACCTAAATACCAACTAACTAAAATGGCTTATGGTGCTTTAGCGTCTCATATCGGCATAACGCCGCGTTTTGCTCCTAATATTTTTGGCGCAGGTTTACTCGATGCAATCCATGTCGATGACCTCATTGCCCAAGAAGATATTGACGACAATAATCAAGATGGAATTTCAGCTAAATACAACAGAGTAATGAATATTGCTACTGGTACGTTAGATATCGGACGTTTTTCACTAAAGGCGAAACACCCCACTTTAGCCCAGCAAATAGCCGCAGCATTTCGTAATGATATTGGTATTACTAGTCGTTTATTTCCAACCGAGAGTTGTACAGAACAGCAAGTTATTTGCCAACAAACCGCACGTTTGGGTGAGTCATCAAATGAACACAGTCCTCATCAAGTTCCCTTCGAAATATCAGATGAATTATTCAACTTGGTTGTCAATTTTAATCAGTTATTAGGTGTACCGCCAGCTCGAAACTTAACGACAGAGGAGGTATCCAAAGGCCGCGAACATTTTTATCAACTTGGCTGCCAACAATGTCATACCCCAAGCTACCGGACCGATAAAAATTATCCCGTGGACGTTTTAGCGGATCAAATTATTTGGCCGTATAGCGATTTAGCCTTGCATGATATGGGCGAAATGTTAGCAGATAACGTTAAAGAAGATGATGCGAATGGCCAAGAATGGCGTACACCACCCTTGTGGGGGATAGGTCTGCAAAAGTCTACCACAAAACAGCAACGATTTTTACATGATGGTCGAGCTAATAGTATTAGTGAGGCCATTTTATGGCATGGCGGAGAAGCGACCGTCGCTCAGAAAAAATTTACTCAGTTAACTGCGAATCAACGACAAGAACTCGTTAAATTTTTGCGAGCAATTTAGTTTTAATTTAGGAATCTCAGGAAATAAGAATGAAAAATATCCAATCAATGAAATGTTTTTATCAGCAAGTATTACTTGTTGGCACACTCGCTCTAGCTGTCATTGGCTGTGGTGGTGGTGGCGGCGATGAAAAACAGCCAACGCCGGTTATACCAACTACGCCGAGTGGAACACTTGATGATCAGTTTACGCTATGGCTGACCGATTTAAGTAACAAGGTGATATTGCCTAACTATCAAACTTTAGATGATGAAGCTAAGCAGTTTTCTGCCGACAGTGTGGCTTTTTGTCATTTAGATAATGCTACGACATCAGATTTAACTGAATTAAAAGTGGCTTGGCAGGAGTTAAATTTAGCCTGGCAGAGTATTCAATGGGTTAAAATCGGACCTATTTTGGAACATAACCGAAATTTTAGAATACAGTTATGGCCAGACAGTAGAGGATATGTTGCTCGTGATGTAGAGAAGTTTTTACTGACACAAAGCACGCTTGATGTTGATGCCGTCGCTAAAAGTAGTGTCAGTGGTCAAGGTATTCCAGCACTTGAATACTTACTTTATCCCAATTCCAATCAAGACACCTTACTTAACGCGAGCAATAAAAGTAAGCGTTGTGAAGTCGTAATGGCGGTCAGTGAAAATTTAGCCACTATAAGTGCGGAAGTATTGACGGCATGGCAGGCTACAGGTGGAAATTACATTGCTGACGTGATTGGCGGTACCGGTGAGTTTACCAGTGTTAAAGATGTGGTCGAAGAAATTGTCACCAATTGGCTCGAGCAAGTAGAAAGAGTCAAAGACGAAAAAATGCTTGCTCCCTTAGCATCAAGCGCTCCAGGTATCCTCTCAATTACTGAGTTTTACTTAAGTGAACAATCATTAGTGAGTATTCAGGCAAACGTGAAATCGTTTCAACAAATATACACAGCAGGCGATGGACATAGCTTTGAAAAAATACTTGTTGAGTTTTTAGAACAACCCGCAATTGCGACTCAAATGAACGATAGAATTGCTGCAGCAATCACTGCAACTGAAACGTTGTCAGGTTTATATGTAGAGCTACTCAATAGTGATGATGGCCGACTTGTCATAGATAATAACATTCAAAAATTACGCGATGTTCGCGATATTTTATCTATCGACTTTATTCAAGCAACTGATATTAATATTGGTTTTAATTCAAATGATGGTGATTAACCGTGCAAAAATTTCCTTTAACTCGATTAGGGCTTTTTTGCTCACTTTTTCTGACTCAAATGAACATAACCGCTCAAGCTGAAGATCTTGAGAGTACAACAGCGCAAGAGCAGAAAAAATCATCTAACAAGCAAAAAGAAAAACAGCTTGAAGTGATTAGTATCTTTGGGCAACGTAATCAATTAAGCACAGCAACCGGCTCCGCTTTTGTTATGGGTGAAGAGGCTTTAGAACAATTTGAATTTGATGATATTCACCGAGTATTACAGTCTGTGCCTGGTGTTTATATTCGAGAAGAAGATGGTTATGGTTTAAGACCTAATATTGGCTTACGTGGAGCAACGACAGAAAGAAGTAGCAAAGTTGCAATAATGGAAGATGGCATTCTCATTGCTCCAGCCCCTTATGCTGCGCCTGCTGCTTATTATTTTCCGTTGATGTCACGTATGAGTCAGGTCGAAGTATTTAAAGGCCCTTCAGCAATAAAGTATGGCCCAAATACCGTGGGTGGAGCCATTAACATGCTGTCACGTCCTATCAATAGTGATAAAAAACCACAGACAGAAATTGATTTAGCGCTCGGTCAAGACAACTACCAAAAAGCGCATGGTCATTTTAGTCAAACAACTACATTTTCTGGATATGGCGATCTAGGTTTTTTGATTGAAGGGCTGACTATTAACTCTGATGGCTTTAAAGATTTAGATGGTGGTGGTGATACTGGTTTTACAAAGAATGAAGTGATCTTTAAAGCTAATTTTATTCCTAGTAAGACTGAAAATTATCAAATTTGGCAGTTCAAGGGAGGATACTCAGATGAAGTTTCAAATGAAACATATTTAGGCTTAACTGATGCAGACTTTATTGAAAATCCGGAACGTCGTTATAGCGCAAGTAAAAATGATAAAATGGATTGGGAGCATTACCAATTTCAACTCTCTCATTATATTGAATTGGATGATCAGACTAGCCTTTATACCCAGGCTTATCATCGGGAATTTGACCGTGATTGGGACAGGTTAAATAGTTTTAATTCCAGTCGCAGCATGCAAACGATATTAACATCGCCTGAAACCGGTATTAATGCTTTATTTATGGAAGTATTAAAGGGAGAGCGAGATTCAACTACCTCGCAAGAAAATTTACTTTTTACTTTAAATGACCGTCGCTATTTTTCACAGGGCCTTGAAAGTAAATTGTTATGGGACAGCGAATTGATGGGGGCCGACTTATCTTTGGATGTCGGGCTACGTATTCATCGCGATGAAGTGGCAAGAAATCACCGTGCCGACCAATACTTTATGCAAGCGGGTGAATTGGTTTTTGCCAATGAACAACAGCAAACAACGACTCGGAATAAGGATAATGCTACTGCACTTGCGAGTTACGCCAATGCTAATTTAGATTTTGGCCAGTTTAATATAACCGCAGGTATGCGTGTTGAATATATAGAAGGTGAAAGCCATGACGATTTAACCGGAGAAAGACTAAATTCTTCGGATACCGTTGTTATGCCTGGCTTAGGCGTTTTTTATCAAATAGATGACAGTCTTGGTTTATTGTTTGGCGTTAATAAAGGGTATGTCCCGAATAGTCCTGGTCAGGGCGACAGTGTCGATCCAGAAGAGAGTTGGAATTACGAGTTTGGTTTACGTTATAGCCAACAAGAGCTTAGAGCTGACGTTATAGGTTTTTATAACGACTACAGTAACCTAAAAGGCACTTGTACGTTTTCAAGTGGCTGTGATAAAACATTAGATGAAGAATTTAATGCCGGTGAAGTTAACGTTTATGGTTTAGAAGCAAGCTTTACTGCTGAGTTCGAATTAACCAGAGGAATAACTTTACCTATTAACCTCGCGTATACCTACACTGAGTCGGAATTTCAGAACAGTTTTCAATCTAATTTTTCACAATGGGGACGTGTTGTAAGTGGTGATGCATTACCTTATTTACCTGAAAATCAAATAAGTATCGAAATGGCACTTCAGCATGAGAACTGGCGTGCTGCTTTATTGTTAAAGCACATAGATGCTATGCAAGAAGCTGCAGGTGATAATACAGAGCTCGCTGGATTATGGACGGATGAAGTGCAACAGCTTGATTTTTCATCCTGGTATCGATTTTCTACTAATTTCAAAGTCTATCTTAAGGTTGATAACTTAACCGATGAAACGGTAATTGTTTCTCGCAGACCGTTTGGGGCTCGATCGGGTAAAACAAGACAAACAAGCATAGGCGTGAAGTTAAGCTTCTAATGGAAAGAATATAATGTTGTTAACTCGTCGAAAATTTTTAGCTGCCACTGCCGCCACAAGTGCTGCGGGGGCTTTCGCTTTCGTTTCTAGTAGGAAAGCTGATCAGTATTGGTTGATCAGCGCCGCTACAGATAATAACAATCAACACTTTGTCAGTGCTATTGATTTACAAGGCAATGAGGTTAGCCGCATTTCTCTACCTGCTCGTGGTCATGATGCTATTAGTATTGAAGGAAAACCCGGCAGAGCAATAGTTTTTGCACGACGACCGGGACTCTTTGCGTTTGAAGTTGACTTTATTTCAGGGCGCATTGTTCACAAAATAGAGCCAGAGAAAGGTTATCACTTTTATGGACATGGCGTATTATCTAAGAAAAATAATAGTTTGCTGACTAGTGAAAATCACTATGGTACTGGTAATGGCTATATTGTTGAGCGTGACTTAAGTCATTATCAAATTATTAATAGATACCGGTCAGGTGGAATAGGTCCGCACCAAATTGCCTTGATGTCGGATGATGAAACTTTAGTTATTGCTAACGGTGGCATTAAAACTCATCCTGAACAACCTAGAAAAAAATTAAATTTGGACTCAATGAAACCAAATTTATCATATTTAGATGTAGTTTCTGGAAAAATTATTGAACAGCATCAACTTAATAATCCACAACTGAGTATTAGACATCTTGCGGTTAGCGCTCAAGACAAAGTTATTGCTGGCCTGCAGTATCAAGGATCTAAAACAGATCTTGTGCCACTCGCTATCTCGCATATTAAGGGAGGGACGTTGCAGTACTTAAAAGCACCAAACCATCAATGGCGATCTATGAGTCAATATACGGCAAGTGTCTGCGTCGATAACAATAATGCTTTAGTGGCGATAAGTTGTCCACGGGCAGATATAATCACTTATTGGTCTTTACATAACGACAGCTTTTTAGGTACGGATCGTTTATCAGACGGTGCTGGTCTTGCTTATACAGATAAATTATTTGCGAGTAGTGGTAAAGGCCACATTACTGAGCTAGCAAAAGGGAACACTTATTCATCAAAGCTTGCTTTTTCATTTGATACACTGCGATGGGATAATCACATGTTAGCGATGAGAATTAGTTAAAATAAACAGGTAAATGAGAATGATTTCTATTTACATGTGGTAAAGGGTTTGTTATTATTCTTTCTGTTGATTGGCCCCCCAAGTCATCGATGTTTTGAATAGTAGAAATTTAAGTTACACACATTTGTATTGTTAAACCCAAAGTTTTTTTGGGTATATTATCTACTCCAGATAAAATAATGTTTGCGCAAGACATTATTTTTATTAGGCTCTATGTAAATAGAGCCTATTTTTTTGCTTAAATTTTACTTCACTTTCTGACTGATCAATCAGCACAAATAAGTTGTTGTTTTCTTACGGTACTTAATAATAAAGCCGAATTTTCTGGTAATGGTGCAAAGCCGGCAAGTAGATAAATAATTTTTTGTCCCTTTTCTGATAAATCTAATGCATGCTGAAAATTGACCATAATAGTCGAGCAGATACTTTGCGGGTATTTATCGGCATCACGTCTTATATATTCTAATAAATCACTATTCACATTTTCATCATAAAATACGGCATCCGCAAACTGCATTTCGCGGTGAATTTGCAATGTTAATTTATCAGGATCACCCGTTTTAGTATGAACAAACACTATTTCACCCTGAGGAGGCAGAACTTCTTGTTTTAAACTGCTTATTAACTGTTGTTCTGCGTGAACATGTTCACCCTCTAAAATTGCTCCCCCTATATTGCCACGTAACGTTTTTTCCCAAAAGGTTCGGCGGTTACGCAAACCTTTTACACGAGCTTTAACATGGTCACGAAATTTAAAAGAGAATTCTGCTAACTTTCCATAATTATTGGGTAGTATTTTTTCAATTTGTTCTCTTAGCATCCTTAATAGTATGGGGGCACTACCAGAACTCGACATAGCGATTATTATGGGGGAACGGTCAATGATTGCCGGCGTTATATAAGTACACAGTTCAGGTTGATCGACAACATTAGTGAGAATGTTAAGAGGTTTAGCTTCATCCGCAACCGACTTATTGACAGCACTACTGTCAGTGGCAGCAATGACTAAATTAATATTAGCTAAATGTCCACTTGTGTAATTATGTTCTAACCAAGGTAAGTTGTGTGATTGAATCAAGCGATGAACGCTGGGGGAGACACTTTCAGACATCACTACAATGTTTGTTGTGGTTTTAAGCAATAATTCAATTTTACGAGCAGCGACGTCACCACCACCGATAACCATGGCTGAAATGGTTTCAGCATCAAGGAAAATGGGGAAATATTTCATTTAATTAGCCTATTGTTCTTTGAAATTAATTCTAACATGAACAAAAGTATAAAAACTTGTTCTAGTTAACCTTT
>MAAB01001319.1_pt1 | contig 34251 bp, 26 predicted proteins | sample 1115991 | NCBI WGS metagenome assembly MAAB01 (sample SAMN04961124, study PRJNA320927) | seawater metagenome | isolation source: sample BD02T18 sea water enriched with oil for 18 days | place: USA:Gulf of Mexico | collected 2013-07-27
CTATATGTCGTACGTATTGTCAAGATGTGATAATTTTTTGAGATAATTCCTTATTAAAAATTGCTGTATAAAAGTTAGCCTAAAAATCAACAGATAGAGGGTGAGTTCATCAACCTGTACTTTTTGGCACAAATTAGGATTAGTAAGATTAACTATGCTAAAATTCTAGGACTATCAAACTTTGACACAAAACTCTGAACAGTCTCGAGCTTTACGAACAGATCCTCATTTTCCCTATAATGCAGAGTTATGATTATCTATTTTTTAATTAAAGATACTTTATACCTTACATTTCTACCTTGTGTACCTTTAACTTGTTTAATACATCCTAGGTTTAAAAGCTCATTTATATCTCTAGAAGCTGTACTAGATGTAGTATTTGCAATTATAATATATTTCTTTTTAGTAATATCACCTTGAAAATTTTCTATCCCAATATCTAAAATTTTATTTAAAACTTTTGTTTGTCTTGCATTCAGATTACTATTTTTATACTTGTCCCAAAACTTTGTTTTATCTAAAATATAGCCTAGTTTATTTTTTGTATCAATTAGAGCAACATGCAAGGTTGCTAAAAACCATTCACACCACAGAGTAATATCTAGATGATTAGAATTTTCTCTTACATATCCAGTAGTGCTTTCCAAAACTTTGTAATACCCTCTTCTATCGTTGTTAATTGCACTAGACATTGAGTAAAGTTTAGAAATTTTCGAACTTTCTATTTTCGAAAGTACAAGATCAGTTATAGCTCTAGTAATTCTACCGTTACCATCATCAAAGGGATGGATAATTACAAACCATAAGTGGGAAATAGCAGCTTTTATTAAAGAGGCCTCCGTGTTATTAAACCATGTTAAAAATTTCTTGATTTCATCTTCTAAAATTTTTCGGGGAGGCGCTTCATAATATATCTTTTCCTTATCTGGCCTACCTGCAACAACTTTCATGGTATCTTCACCTCTAAAGGTAGCTACATTTATCTTTGTAAAACCACTATAGCCTTTTGGGAAAAGTGCATTATGCCAACCAAAAAGCCTTTCTAATATTAAATCTCTTCCATAATTGGTATTAGCATCTATAAGAAGTTCAATAAGATTATCAGTAGATTCATCTATATTTTTATAATCAACTTCCTCGAGTACAAGTTTTCTTTTTATTGATGCTTTAACACTATTTCGATTTAATATTTCACCTTCAATGGCTGATGTACTTATAGCTTCACTTTCCAAAGCTTCTATTTGTCTACTTAGAACAATATCCTCATTCATAAGATCACTCATTGCAATTAAATAACCTTGTTCTATAGATATCTTTTGTATCAAGTATTCAAGTTTTTTTAAATCATAAGTGAAGTTTGGATAATCACTTTGTTCCCATATCCATTTTTTCATACTCTACCCCTCTATATTCATACTATATATGATATGATTATATCGTTATTTCGTTTCAAATTTTATAAATTAATCTACAAAATATATTTACTTATCAAACATTTATGAACAGTAAATTTCATTTCCTTATCTATTTTTTTAGGATTAAATAGTAAAAATTTTAATTTTAAATTTATTTATTTTTGGAAATTTATTTGAATATTTAAAACAAATTCATAGTGAGTTTATTTTTGAGTAACCTGTTTTGAACTTGAATTTAAGTCTCAACATAGATCTAAGATTTTTGTACTGAAGTTTATTCTGTTGAGGCTATTTTTTGAAAATAATATAGAATTTCATTGAAGAGAAAATAAACACTGTATGTCCTTACTATTTGACCCTACTTTTCCCTCAACGCTCTTAACGTAATAAGGACAATCGAGTGACATCGAATTCTCAATCTATATCTTCCTACTTGAGTGTGAATTTTATTTATCACTGAAATCATCCCTTGATCTGTTTCTATATTTGATAAAAAGAGAAGAATAATCATCTTGTCAATTTCATCTAAAACTCTCCATTTTCTTGCATAAAAGCAGTGATTTTATGTTTATAAGAAGCTTACTATATTTTAATAGTTAAATGGATATATATACCTGATATAAGTCTTTATTGATGCTTGATCCAGCTTAAATATCATGCACTTATGCAATTATTCTGAGTAAGTAATCCACATTTTTGATTTTATAGTTTTGTTGATATTTCTATATTTTTTGCAAAATTATAATCAGGAAATAAAGTTAAAATTTAGTGATAGATTCTCTTTATATATATTCTATTTTGGCTTGCTTTTTTTCTTGAAAAATCATCAGTTTAGAGGCATTTTTTTACACTGATTTTTTTGTTTATTTGTGTGCAATTTTTTATATTCAAAATCCTCTCTGAAAAAGAGCTATTTTAGCTCTTTTAGAACACAAATAAAAAGTGCAAAATACCTACTATGTTCGATTAGCTATTTTCTTGTTATTTTTTTCTTTTTAAATTCTCAAAACTTCTTACTTTATTTGTTCACTTTTTAGCACCTGTCGAAGTTTAGTTTTATTAATTTTTTTCCTAAACAGAAAAACTAATCTATTCATTTTACATTAGTTTTCATATACTTTTATTTTAATTTAATACTTTATTCAGAACCTATAACCTAGTGGAATAATGTATCAAGTCACATGACTAAACACTGAAATACACTAAATATAATTACTACAATAGTAATAATTATGACTAATTGTGATATAATACACTATAATTACTACTATAGTAATATTTAATTCTATAATAGCTATTAATTATCTCTAAAGGAATAATTATGATTGAATTTATGACCTCATATGAAGTTATGGAAAAATTCGTTAATATTATTGAAAAAGAACGTATTAGAAAAGAAATGACTCAATCAGAATTATATAAAGCTGTAGGGCTTTCTGCTTCAGGATATCAAAAATTTATAAAAAATAAAAACACTTCATTTGAGAATATTTTAAAAATAATGTTTGTATTAGACATGACAACAAATATTGAAGCTTTATTAACTACGAATGAATTTAACTCAATAGATGAAATAAGAAATGAGAAAAAAGACAAAGTTAAAAAAAGAGTAAGAAAGGCTTCTAAATGACTGAAATTAAAGCATTTATTTATGGTCAAGAAATTGGAACACTTATTCATCATGACAATAAAATTTATTTTGAATATTCTGATGATTTTAAATCATCGGGATTAGAAATATCTCCTATAAAGCTACACACAAGTAAAACAACTAAAGCTCATATAAATCAAGACAATATGTATTTATACAAAGGAATAGCAGGTGTGTTTTTTGACTCACTACCAGATAAACACGGAATGTCTTTTATTAATAGGTATTTTGAAAGACAAAATCTTAAATCAACTGAGGTCACTTTATTACATAAATTAGCATTTATTGGAAATAGAGGAATGGGTGCAATTGAGTATCAACCTAAAGAACATGAAGACACTCGTTATGAGGATATTGAAAGTGTATTAAATGCAAAAGAAGCCTATGAAGAGATGAAAAAAAATATTAAAGATAAAGAATCTTCAATTGAAAGTTTAATGAGTATTCTAGATAGCGTATCTCCTGTTGGTGGAGGAAGACCAAAAATGCTTGTTTTATACAATAAAGAAACTAATTCTTATAAACTAAACGAACAAGTACTTGTCCCTGGATATAAAAGAATAATTATAAAATTTGATGAGGCTTATTACCAAGATGAAAGTATTGGTTTTACTAAATTGGAATATGTATTTATGCAAATGGCAAAAGATGCGGGAATTAATACTGCAAATTTTTCGCTAATTGAGGAGAATGGAATGCATCACTTTCTTCTAGACAGATTTGATAGAGATGAAAAGGACAATAAGATTCATATGTGCACAGCTTCTGGCTTAATGCATATTGATATATCGGTTGCGCAAGGAGCTTCTTATGAAAATCTTTTTACTTTAACACAAATGTTATGTAAATCTCAAGAAGATATTATAGAACTCTACAAAAGAATGATTTTCAATGTATTAGTTTCTAATTTTGACGATCATACTAAAAACTTTACGTATCTTATGGATAAAAAAGGAAAATGGAGTATTTCTCCTGCTTATGACATTACTTATTCAAAAGGTATGGCTACTCAACATTTAACAACAATTGGAGGTAAAAGTAAAGACTTTAACATAAGTGATTTACTAAGAATTGCCAAGACTCAGTCAATCAAAGAATCAAGAGCATTAGAAATTATCAAGAGAAGTATTGAAGTAGTTAAAACTTTTGAAACTAGAGCTCATGAAATAAATCTTGATGAAGATACTATTAAGACATGTATACATGATATAGAAAGTCAAATTGTAAATATAATTTAAATTAATTTTTTTGTTTTTCATCTCAAAATTATAAAATTATGTGCGAATTTAGTAGCGGAGTAGTCAAAATATTTATCACCTAAACTTTCTTTCATTTTTCTATTTTTAGTACTACAAATATACATTTTCGTATAAAATAATATTTAATGTAAAAACAATATCCCATGTCAATGCCTATTAATAGGCATTGACATGGGATATTGTTTCTGATAAGATATAATAAATAATATTTTAAAGGAACAATATGTATAAGAAAATTGAAAGTGAAATTCTGAATTACGGAAGCTTCATGAATATAGGTCTTCCAGAGCCTTTATCTACAACTTCATTAATCAATCATAATAAAGATGAAGCGCTAGAGCCCCAAGATAACGAGCTTAAGACTACTAGTTACACAATTGGAAGAAAAGATCTCGTCAGATTTGTAGCCAACAGTAAGAAGGAATATACGAAATGTTCGCCAATTATACGAAGACTATTAAGAGATGCTGGTTATTTTAACTAAATGATAAGGTTACTTAATACTATAAATTTTAAGAAGGAAATACATATGACCATGCAATAAAATTTCCTAATACTTCAATTGATCATGCGGATACAAATAGATTGATTGAAGTAAATAACCAAACAGAAGTTGACACTCCAATTAATCATACTCTTAAAATTTATTCAACATTAGTTTTAAAAAAGTAGTTCAAATCTGTTTCACGAATTCCCTTTTTCTGATATAAATCCATACTTTTTAAAACATTTAATTAATGTGTAAATTTATATAATAGTTAATTTAACACATTATATAATACCTCTCTAATCCAACATACTATACAATCAAACTCAACACAATCGCCATCTTCTCTGAAACCTTTTCCAAAATTGTCATGTCTTTCAAAAACCAATGTCTCAACAACTTTATCATATGCCACATTAAATCACTTCGCAAAATCAAACACAATCACTCATCCAATCAAACACAAACAAATTTTATTCCAACTCCCCTGCACTTTTTGCAATATGCATTGCAAAAAGTGTTATACATTATATTGCTTCGTCATCAAGCACAAAACTAAGTGCCTCTACTTTTGAGAAACATGAAAAACCTGCAAATTCTGAGCCCTCAGATCAAAAAAAACACAACAAACAAGGAAACATATAAGTAATTAATTAGCTTTAATGTGTTAAATTAACTAATATATAATTATGTAAATCTGTGTATTTAAAAAAGGAAATGCCATGGAAAGATTTAGTGGTAAAACAGCATTGTTTGATCAAGTACGAGACGATATTGAGATGAGCTTAAAAGATATCCAAGCGGTTGAAATAAACAAAAAAACTATTCTATATATAGTTAGTCCAAAAGTCTATAGAGCCATTTTAAAAATAGATAACAAACTTTTACCCTATAGAAGTGAAACCAGAAGAGGCAAGGAATATGATTTGTCTACTTTTGCTAATCTCATCAATGATTTAGACACCATTGCTTTTACTCATGGTTTTTCTACTGTTGAGCGAAGTGAGCTAGTAACAGATCAAAAGAAAACGTTTTCCCGTTTATCAGTGGAATATGAAATAAATAAAAACAAATTAACAAAAGACCTCGACGATTTAATTTTAAAAGAATCTATTATTTCTGTTAAAGCACAGGAGTTACGAAACAAATTAAAAGTGCAGCTTATACAAGAGAAAGAAACCCTAGAGAAAATTTTAGACAATCCCAATAAATACAAAGTCATTATTAGTGGTTATGAATTTAGGAAAGAGTACCACCAAATATTTTTCCATTATTTAAAAGGAACTAAAAAAGTTAAAACAAGAATACAAAAACATTTATCAGTTGAAAAACCCAATATCTTAGTTTTTAATGAACTTGAAGATGAGTTTTTAAAATCTCGTTCGGATAAAGCAGTTGATCAGTTTATAAAAGATAATCAAAATGCTTTTGGTAAAGTGTATTTTAAAGAGCTTTAAAATACGCCCTATTTCAAGTATTTATCTTACTTACTAAGTTTTCGTACCATCTCTCTAAACTCATCATTGATTTCAGAAAAATTTCCTCGCATAATATTGTTATGAAAAATCTCTTCCAACATATTATTTTCAAATTTAAAATAGGTCAATTTTTTGTCAAAAATAAACAGCTTGATATTCTCCTGGTGTTTGACATAATCTGTTACGGTTTCAATTCTTGCCCATCCCGTAGAATTTGCAATACTAAAAGGTAAAAAATCTATAATTGAGGTGGTAGTTACACCTTCTTTTTTTATAACTTCATTTAAATACTGTAATGAAGTCATGGGATCCTCAACTCTAAAATCAGCCGTTGTAATTAATCGGATTTTCTCTTGAGGGTCAAATTCCTCATCTGCATTTTCAACTTGAACATATTTTTCAACCAAACACATTCTTCTCTCATCATATATTAAACCTTTTTCAGACATCAGTTTTCGATTATTGTCCATGAATTTAATGATTTCAATTTCAGCTTCAATAGCTGTATCAGATTCAACTCTCCATTCTGCAATATACTTATTATCATACATAACAAGATCAAGTGAATTAAATGATTTTTCAATATGTTTGGCAAACCCAAGAAGATTGTCGATTTTTTGCTTCGTAAAATAGAATAATCTAGATGCAATAAAAAATGCAGTTTTGTCTATTCCAAATTTTGTTTTTTTGTCATCCGCCAATTTTCTAAAGATTCTAAAACTAATTCCATCTAAGACTTTATTTCGTGCATTATTTTCTCTATCTTCTACTAGTTCAACTGTTAATGAAGTATAATCATTGATATCTTTAATGGCTGGGTTTAATACCCTTCTTTTAAAGTCTCTATATTCAGCAAACTGCGTACCAAACTTTTTTTGTATCGCTTCAAAAGTAAAATAGTTAAATTTTGGAATGTGCTGCACTTTTTCAATGGACTTAATCAAGATATCTAATCGATATGAATATGAAGAGTTGAATTTATTTCTATCTTTTCTATTGGTTGACGTATAATCTCTTCCCAGTCCAAGTACAGAACTTAAATAAGATTTACCAATATCAAATTTAACACCTCTAATATGTTTTTTCTTGTTTTTAATACTGGACTTTGCATATTCACCTATGGTGTCAAACTTCTCTCCCATTTCTTCATCTAGAATAAGGGAGATTTTTGGAATAGTGGATACCTTAGCCAGTTCGTATTCAATTTCGGTAAAGTCTGCATTGATTAAAGGTTGTTTATATTCATAAGAAGCTTTGTTTTGAACTTCAGTTAACATTTTTAAAGCATTACCTATTCTCTTGGCTGATTTAACCCCTGTCATTTCAATGAACTTGTCAAAATCGACTTCAAAGGTTAAATCAATATTGTTCTCAATATGATTTCTAATGTATTGGGATATTGCAATTTCTTGTCTTTTGTTTATTTCAATGGTTTCTTTTTTATTTTTTGAAGCATCGGCAACTAAACCATGTTTTTTAAATTTTGGTAATAAGTCTTTTTCGGCTTTAGTTCTCAGGTTATCATAGTCAAATTCCATAGCCAAACTTGATTGCTGAAATATCTGTATACAAGCATCCGTTATTTTTTCGTCATTAGTAGTGGTAGTTTTTTTATAGAACACTGTTCCATCTTTTCTTACTACCTTTTTTTTATCAATCGTGTAGTCAGCTTGAGCTTGATTACGAGGAAATTTGATAACTCCCAAATCATTGTTCTTGGTTGCTATATCCAGATGTTTTTTTTCCATGTTAAACCTACTTTTGTAGTTTCTTTCTTCAAGCATGACGTACTTTTGTTATAAAAAAACGATTTTGCTTAATTTTTTCTTCAAGATTATAGCAACAGAAACCTTAATCGTGACCTAAACTTGCACTTATATTCTTTATACGTGACTAGTTTTTGTTATCAATATTTATTCATGATACTTCTATTTGTAGAATTAGTATCTCTTGATACTTACTTTTGTCATCACTAAGCCAATACTTACTTTTGTAGATTATCAACTCTTTCGTGACCTACTTTTGTCGTAATCAATACTAAAAAGAAACAACTTGCATGCGTGACATACTTTTGTTATTACAATTTCTTATGCGACTAACTTTTGTCATCATGTCACAACTTGATACCTACTTTTGCAGTGTCTACTTTATACGTGACTAACTTTTGTAAGAAAAGAAGCACTTGATACCTATAATTGTAATGTCACTTTTATTCGTGACCTATTTTTGTCATGTTTTAACTCCCACGATACCTACTTTGTCAGTAACTAATTCAATTGTGACGTACTTTTGTAGTGTTTCAATCCATTCGATACTTACATTTGTAGTCTTTTCTACAATATTCATGTATAATATTGTCACTAGTAGATAAATAGCTGTTATATCCACCCTGCTCTAGTCTATTTACTTGAGTTCTTTAACAAACAATTGATTAAACATATTTAGTAACACTAGTTGTCACATCAAACTTTTGTTTATCTTGATGATTGAGAAAAGCCTGAGTTATGGTCTTTTAATTGGATTTCAAAATAAAAGCAACAAAGCTTGTCACATCAAAAACTAATATCATTAGAGCCTAAGTACCCTATACTAATGTTCTTTGAAAAAGTTTAAGAAGTAACAACACTTGTCACATCAAACAACACAGGTTGTCACAACAAGCGACAAGGGTAGTCACATGAGTTGGTAAGACTTGTCACATGAAGTAACATAACTTGTCACATGAACCTGCAACAGTTGTCACATCAAGAAGGATTCAGCTCCTATGTAATCGGCTCTACAGTATGACTCAATAATAGTATAACTGTAATAATTGTTATATTTAGTAATACTAGTTATAGACTTCTGGTTAATTACTATCTTCTTATCAGTATATTGTCTATAAATTTAATAGACTTCTTTATACTTTTATTTGACATACATAATTTTAAAGGATATACTAGTCTATAAATTTAATAGACTAGGATTAGTATGTTTAAAATAGGAAGTCCTGTTAAAGGCAATGATTTTATTGATAGAATCAAATATCTCCCCAAATTCAAACTTCTATTAGAAAGCAATCAACATATAATGATCAAAGCTCCTAGAAGATTTGGAAAAACTTCTTTAGTTAAACATACATTTGAACATGAACAGAATTTTGATTATATATATATTGATATAAGAAGAGCTACGTCTTTAAAATCACTTGCCAACCAAATACTAGATAAAGCATATCACTTTACTGGAATAGACCGTTTTATCAATAAAGCAAAAGATTCATTAATTAATGTATTAAAATCAGTACAAAAAATTAAAATAGATGACATTGCAGAAATAACATTAGAAATGATAGAAAAAGAAACTGATGAAACAGAATATTTTTTGCATGCACTTGATGTAGTTGAAAAGATTGCACATAAGAAAAATACTAATATAAAATTTGTTATGGATGAATTTCAAGATATCACTAAATTAACAAATAAAAAAATATTAGAACTATTAAGATCTACAATACAACATCATGAAAATGTAACGTATATATTTCTAGGAAGTATAGAAAGTATTATGACGGATATCTTTGAAAGTAAAAGCTCCCCATTTTTTCACTTTACAAAAGTAATTGACTTAGGTGGATTAGATACAAAAGAAGTATTTGATTATACAAAGAAAGCATTAACTAATAAAAAAATATCTTATGATGAACATAGTTTAAAAAACTTAATTGATTTTCTACAAGGTCATCCTGATTATACTGCTCAAACATTACAAACACTATATATTAATGCAGTAATTAATGGGGATATGAAAGCACATGAGGATGATTGCATTAACGCTTTATGTACAACCTTACTAGATAACAAAGCTTACCTTGAAGAATTAATTACTAAAGCTAGAATGAAAAAACATCAATACGAAGTATTAAATGCAATAGCTAATGATAAAGAAGTAGAACTTACTTCTAAAGCATTGTATGCCACTAAAATATCACTAGAAAATTTAGGTTTAATAAAAAATATAAGTAGAGGTAAATATATATTAACGGATATTCTTCTTCAAATATTATTACAACAAGAAATTGATGAAGAGATATCATTAAAAGAAAATATAAAATTTAAATTAACACAAAGTAAATAAAGGATTTATCTTGGCAAAACAACAACATTTGGCTCAAATAGCGGTAAAAGTAAAAAATTGCTTTAGTGTAAGGGCAATTGCAGAATTAACTATGTCTAAAAAGAAAATGCCATTTGTAAATGATGTATGTTTTTTAGAGTTCTCTAATGGACTTACAAGCAACGAAGGGTTTAAATACGATTATAGTAACAATATAGTTGTTATGATGGATTTAATGAAGCTAAGAGCATTTAAACTGGGCTTAACAACACTTCTAGAAACAAAAAACAGTACATACAAAAATTTCAGCAATGCTTCTTTATCTTCCAATACGACAGATAAAGGTCAAAAACTAATTAATTTTAAATGTGAAACAAAAGAAGACCAAGAAATATATTATATAAATGTCACACATGGTAATAAGGAATGTACCATCACACTCGAGCATTTCCCTTTAGCATCGTTAATTGAAGAATTAACTAATTTATGTGACTACTCTAGAAAGAAAATATTTGAACTTCAGCGAGAAATGGAAGTTTTTGTGCAAAAGAAGATTGAAGCAGAAAGCCAAAACTAACAATTCTCGCTTTAATCTTAATGTATAAGAGGAGGTTTAAATCAAAGTTATTTCAACTCCCCTACTCTCTTAGCTTAAATAAGAAACCATAATTGGAAGAAATTAGATATATTAGAAGGTTTTCCAGATTTATATACAAGAGACTATATTCAAGTGATTGTGAATAATAATACTATGGAAGTGATTGCATATTTTTTAAATGAAAATATTGATTACACCAAATATGAACTACTAGAAGAGTTTATTGAATAAAGATATTTTTATTACATGCTCTTATCCGAATTTGTACCCTACTCTTCCTTATAAAGTATAAATACAATTATCCCATTTTCTAAATTATAAAAGTTATTTGAATATTCAGAAAATTAATATATTAACTATAAGTTAAAATTATTACTCGTGCTAGCACGAGTAATAAATATTGGAATATTCAGGTAATACTTGACATAAAATTAGTTATAAGATAATATTCTACTTATAATTAATAAAAGTTACTCGCGTTAGCACGAGTAATTAAAGGAAAGTAATGAACACTTTAGATAAATTAGGTGATGTTTACCCTACAACAGTACAAAAAGGTGGAGTTGGAAAAAGTACCAAAGCGAATGCCCTAGCCTATTATTTTGCAGATAAAGGTTATAAAACTGTCCTTGTGGACTTAGATCCTCAAGCAACTCAAACAGGAGCTTTTTTTGGGTACCCTCATACTACATTCACTGGTGATAATGTAAGTAACATTGCAAATATATTTAAAAATGAAATAATAGAACCTATTCAAGTAAAAACTACAAAATATATTGATAATCCAAATAAAGGTAAAATTCACGAGCCTCATTATCTTGAAGAAGAAATGGTAATTGATTTTATACCTTCAAACAGAGAACTCTTAGATGCAACAGAGTCTGATGATATGAGTTATGGAGAAAAAATCGAATGTTTAGTTAATTTTATAAATTCATTAAAAACAAAATATGAAAAAATTATAATTGACTCCCCTCCTTCTTTTGGTCTAATTACAAAATCAATTATACTTACTGCTAAATCTATATTGATACCAATTGCTACAAAAAGTGTAGATACTGATGGCTTAGTTGGGTTTTTTGACAGTCTTGATAAGATGTATGATAAATATGATATGAGTCATCTTCAAAAGATTGTTATTCAGCCAACCATGTTTGATAAAAGAGTTACCGATTCAAAAGATGTAATCCCACAATTAAAGAGAACTCCAAACTTATTACAGGTTACAAAAAACCTTAGAAAAATGGAATGTAAAGTTCTGGAAGCGTTTCCCCAACGAAGCTGTGTACAAGAAGCTCCATCATTAAAAATGTTCTTAGTTCCCTTTATTATGGACTATAACAGAAATAACAAAGATTTATTATTGCATATTAATACAATCGCAAATGAATTAGAAATATAATTACTCGTGCTAACACGAGTAAAATAAGGAATAAACTTTGGCAAAGAAAAAACTTACAAAAGCAGAATTAAAAGCATTAAAAACAAATCCGATCGATTTGTCAATAAAAACGCACACCGAAGAACTTGAAAAAGAAATACAACTGTTAGAATCAAGTGAAGAATATGCAAAAATAGAATTAATTAAAATAAGTGATATCACCGAATTAAAATTGGATAATGATGAATACATGCATAACCGAATTTCATATTCGAAAACTAAGTTATTAGAGCTTGCAAGTAACATTTCAGAACTTGCAAAGTCAAACTCTGGAATTTTAGGAACAGGGTTACTTAACCCCGTAATGCTAAGAAGAAACAGGGGTAGGTTAGAAAGAATTCATGGTGATAATAGGATTAAAGCTCTTGTAGAAAATGAACAAGAAGTAGTTCCTTCGATTATTCTTGAAAATGTATCAGATGAGTTAGCAAGATTTATGAGGTCAAGCGAAAACTTAAATAGAGAAGATTTGAATCCCTATGATGAAACATTATCTATAATTGAACATATACAATTAGCATGTCAATTTGATAATATAGAAAAAGTGAAAAGTTTTATCAACAAAATTAAAAATTACAAACAAAGTAAAACATCACTCAGTGATGAAGAAATGAACAAGTACAATGAAGTAAGTACCGTATTTGATAGAATAGGGCGCTTTACTGTAATTACTTTTGTAGATAGATTAAAACTGTTAACAGTTCATGAACTTATTAAACAAGCACTAGTTGATGGGGAAGTAAGCTACTCTAAGGCTGTTATAATAAACAGACTTAAAAAAACAGATGACATTATAAAAACATTAAAATTTTCAAAAGCATCTGGTATGTCGGATAAGCAATTAAAAGCTCATATACTAGAATTACAAAATGAAAGTAATCCATCTAAGTTGAGTAAACCTGAAAATAAAATGGATACACTTAAGATAAATTATTCAAAAATCACTAAAACCAAATACAACAAACTTTCAGATTTACAAAGAATTGAAGTGGACAATGCAATAACAGAAATGTCAAATTTATATTCAACTATCTCTACATATTTTAAATAAATTTATTTACTCGTGTTAACACGAGTAAATAGTAAACACACAAATTAATCTAAAATCATAAAATCTCAAACAAGACATAAAGCTGTCCTCTTTTATTCGTATACTTTGATGAATTAATAAAAGGAGTTGTTTTGAAATTATTATTAAATAATATCAATAAATATAAAATTAAAAACTTTTTAGAACTAGAAAGTTTTACTGATGCAGCTAATTTTCTAAATAAGTTTAGAAAACCCACTATCACAGCGATTAAAGACAATGAAGATATAGATTATAATACCGTCAGGTTGAGGAATCAATACATATCAAATGGAAATTCAAAAAAATAAGTTCCCAAAAAACAACCTTAGTTTATTATTTTGATTAGATTAAGTAAATAATTTGATAAGAAACTATAAAATAATTCGAGTTCAATCAGAAAGAATAAAAAAGGACAAAAGTTGATGAAAACTATTAAACAAGATTTGTATATTACTTATTCAAATCAAAAAGCGAGAGATCTAAAATCAAACGGTAATTTAAACCCACTTGATAAGGTAATTACATTTGATAGTTTGATAGAAGAAATTTTTGAAAAGAGTCATTTTGACTACATTATAGACGATATCACTGCCACTGCAATTCTATATAAAATAATACAGGACAACAAGATAAGTTATTTTGATTACCTTGATTATGATAGTTTAGGACTCAAAACCATATATGATTTCATAATAAAATGTGCAAGAAATGAAATTGAATATGAAAATATACTTAAGAATGAGAGATTATCTAGCCTAACTGAAATAAACAAGTATTATATACAATACAAAAATGAATATCAATTAGCAGACGTGTCAGATGTTGAATCAGTTGTTTGTGATAATTGGTCGAATGATTTCCTTGAGGAATTTGATAAGGTTTTTATTGACAGGTTTGAAATTGGAAAAATTAATTATATAAAATCAAAAAAACAGGAATTAATTTTTAAAAATTTTAATGAGTGTGAAAAAATTACAATAGAAATTAACACTCACAAAGTAGCAAAAATGATGAATGTATCTAATGAGGTATTTGACAATATTGAAGAAGTTAAAACATCTTTAAAAATTGTCAGAAAACTTATGGAAGAGGGCGAGGATTCAAATAATATACTCATTGTAGCCTCTGACATTGTAGAATATGCTCCAATATACAAATTATTTCTAAATGAATATGGATTACAAGGCTACAGTTCAATAGGAACACCCTTGTCGCATTTTTTTGATACATGTAGTCAAAAGGTTATATCTGCGTTAAATAGCTATAAAGCTGAGATTGTGAGACTAGATAGACTTTATAATAGATTGGATCTAAAGCTTAAACAAAGTACCAAAGACAATATTAAATCAAATATTACACTTCTTGACGAAAAGATTGGGATAGAAATGACTGAACCCAATCAATTGGTTGGGCTAAATAAAAGATACAAGCATATTATATTTTTAGGAACTGATATTAATCATTTCCCTCCAAAGGCAAATGATAACTTTTTATACAGTTATGAAGATGATGTTAAATTCTTTTATGCCAATAATTACTTTACAAGTTCACAAACGCAATATAATGAATTGAAAAAACATAGTGATAATTTATATGTAATCACTGCATCGTATAGTGGGAAACGAGAGCTAAGTCGATCCATTATTGTTGATGACAAAATCGTTGATATTTTTGACGTGAGTGGTATTAGGAGCGTAAGTGAATTGGCTGTAAATTCTCAAACAATAAGAGAGAAAAGTACAGAAGACTATTACAAAAGTATCACTAATAAGGAATTTACTAAATACGATGGAATGCAAATGGAAGAAATTGAAGCAAAACATTTATCCGCATCACAATTAACCAGTTATAACAGTTGCCCTTTAAAATACCTCTATTCAAACAAAAATAGTGTTCAAGCCCCAAAAAGTAGTGAAGAAGATTTTGATGTAATGCAAAAAGGTACATTGATGCATTCCTGTTTTGAATCCTTTGGAAAACAAATACAACAAAACGTAATGAGTGAAGACAGTTTCAACGACAGTATGTATAGTATTTCAATCGAGGAATACACAAAGTTTCTGAAAAATGAAGAATTAGAAGAAAATGTATATCATAAAATATTTCTTTCAGAATTACAAAAAGGTCTTAAAAATGATAAAAAGAAGGGTGTATTGGTCAAGTTCGTAGACTATTACATCGAAAATTCAGAAAAATTCGAACATTTTAAAAACAGCAAATTTGAAAAAGAATTTTTATTAGATAATAATTTAAAACCCACTTCTAATCAGGATAATTATTTCATTAAAGGATTTATTGATAGATTTGATAACTTGAAAGATCACATAAATATCATTGATTACAAATCAAAAAAAGCCGATGGAATTAATTCTGAAATGAAAATGAAAATTGAAGAATTAAAAGATTTCCAATTGGCTCTTTATATACTGTTTGCAAAACAGCAATATCCAGACAAAATATATAATGCCAGTTTACTTACGTTTAAAAGCGACAAGCCCTATGTTGAGTTTGCAAAAATTTCTCATGGGAACAACGAAGTCCACAAGGATTGCGTGATATTTGATGATGAATATGAAGAAACATTGGTAAAAAAAATATATGAAACACAAGAAAATATTATCAGTGGAAAATTCAATTTTGACAATAGTAGTGAAGAGGCTTGTGGATATTGTGACATTAAACATATCTGCCATGAAAGAGTATTAAATAAAGAGGTTAAATATGAATGCTAATAAATTTTCAGTACAGAGAAGCTTTGCTATTAGTGCAGGGGCGGGTAGCGGTAAAACTTATACACTTAGTAGACGATATATAAATGCAATTTTAGGCTTTGATTATTTTAGAGAAGACTATAAAACACAAAAAAGCTGTTTTGAGGATTTGAAAAGTGCTAGGGTAAATGAAATAGTTACCATTACTTATACAGAAGCTGCCGCATTAGAAATGAAAGGCAGAATATTTGAATTGGTTTCGAAGATTATCAATTTTGCTACCTTAGATAACAAAGATGGTGATTATAGTTCTATAGAAATGGCTAATGAAAATTTGACTTCGAAGCAAAATGGATATGTACAAGAGACGTTGATTAACGCATATGAAAATAGTAGTAACTCAAAAATTTCAACAATTCACGCATTTTGTTTGAATATTATCAAATCTAATGCAGATATTGCTAGAGTTGACGCAAAATTAGACATTATTAAAGAGGATGAAAAAGCTAAAGAGTTATCTAAAATCATTTTTGATGTATTAAATGATGAAATGAATAAGATTAATGTACTGGACATATCAAATAACATCAGTATGTTTTTTATTGATGGACTTATTAACAAGTATGTGAGCAGTTCAAAGTTTAGGTTCGATTATGACAGCTTTAGTAAAAAAAGTATTTCTCAAAGCGAATATAAAAATATTATTAGTGAACTTTATCCTTTACCAGATGTTAGTGAAGCCTTTGAAGAAGCAAAAGATTACATAAAAGAGAATAATATTGATGATGGTCAAAAATACATTGATTTTTTAGAAGAATACATTGAAAAAACACTAATGTTTGAAGCGATAAGTTGGAGTTCCTTGTCAAAAGCGCTTGATCTTCGATTTAGTTTTGCAAGGAAACCTTTTACAAAACATAAAACAATTAAATCACAGATAGAAGAAATCAAAAAACTTGATGAATATACGGGGATATATAAACAAATTGACGAAAATAAAGAAAACCTCTTCTTTGATAAAATTGCCAAAATCAAAACTTTATTACATGAAATCAAACTGAAATATGATGAAAAATTAAAAGAACTCGGAAAAATTGATTTTGACACAATTATTACTAAAACATTAGAAATAATGCCAAAAGTGAAAACAAATTTTAAGTACATAATGGTTGATGAATTCCAAGACACGAATGAAACGCAATTTAATATTGTAAAAAACTCTATGAATGAAGATACAAACTTATTCGTAGTAGGAGACAATAAACAATCTATCTATTCTTTTCAAGGTGCAGAAATTGAAGTATTTAATAATGCAGTTGAAGACAAAAAGTTGTTTAGATCCATAGAACCTATGACTACAAACCACAGAAGTGATGGAGTAGTGCTTAATACGGTTAATACGATATTTCAAAAAATATTGGTAAAAGAGGAACACTTAAAAATAATTAGTCAAAACTATGATGCTCAGGCCCAGGATTTGGAAGTTTTTAAAAAAAATAGAGAAGAGCAGGGGAGTTTTGAATATTTAATCACTTCTCAAGAGTATCAAGAAGATGTTAATGAGTTAGAGACTATGGCACAGTTTATAAGTGATATATCCACCTATAAACTTCCTAAATACAAGAATATATCTCGTTTAATCGAAGAAAAAAAGAGCGCTATTGCGATTATATTTGATAGTAGTAGTAAAATGTTGGAGTTAAAACAAAAACTGAAAGAAAAAGGGATTATTGTTAAGGTTAGTGTCAGTGATAATTTTTATCATAAAAAAGAGATTAATGATATATTTAATACACTAAAAGCAATAGAAATACTTTCTCAAAACAAAGATTCATATAATAAGAAAGAAAAGTTTTATATTGTTGGGGCAATGAGGTCTAACATACTCAGAATTGACGATAATAGTATTAATAAACATCTCAAAGAAAATACTATACCTGAAAACTTAATTCATTATTTAGAAAAATATAAAGAATTGACTTTAGGGGAATTTGTAAAGTATATATATGATTATTCTAATCTTTTTGGTGTGTATGCACATTTTGACGATGTAGATCAAAGAATATCGAATTTATACAAATTTTTGAAATTATGTGTTGAGTACCAAGATTCAAATGAAACAAGCTTATATAGATTTCTATCACTTTTAGAAAATTCTATTTATTTCAGTGAAGCTAAAGAAGATGAGGCCTTTTATAAGTCTGAAAATACCAAATCAATTGAAATTTGTTCAATACATGCAACAAAAGGATTGGCATACCCCCTAGTGCTTCTAGGGAACGCTGACAAGGGATTATATTCACAAATTACTAGTGATAGTCTAAAACACAACAACTTTACGTTAAATGGCGTTAAAAAAGAAGTTGTTGGCTTTAAAATAAACGATTATGATCCCTTGAGTTTAAGAGTTCTTAAACAAATAGATAAATTAAAACATTTGGCAGAGAAAAAAAGACTTTTATATGTTGCACTAACTAGAGCAGAACATGATGTGGTCATATCTGCAAAACTAAATAAGAAAAAAGATGGTGGCATTAGTCTTAGACAAGACAGTTATTTACATATGATGATAAGTTCTTTGGATATTTCAATTGATGAACTTTTTGAAGAAGGATTAGAAAATACTGTTAATGCTGATGAGAATAGGGTAGATATTAATGAGGTGGAATATATTGAACATGAATTAAAACCATTGACTTTTGAAACAAAAGAAATGATTTCAGCAACAAATAATAGTAAAACTATTGACGAAGAGGCGGCTAACCTTGGAACAATAACACACAAGATTATTGAACTTTATTGGGAAAACTTCGATGAAAATAGAGAACAAATACTCAACAAAATGGGCGTTTACGATAAAAACTCAAAAGATGAAATAATTGGCCATTTAGATAATTTTTATGACACTGATGTTTATAAAGCATTAAAAAATGGTGCTGAGCATAGATTCGAATTAGAGTTTAATCATGAGAATAAAAAAGGTTTTATTGACTTGGTCTACTATGATTCAAATAAAGACGGTTGGGTTATCGTTGATTTTAAGACCGGAGTCGAGAGTAAAGAAAAGAATAATAAATATAACATACAACTTGATTTTTATGTTAATGCATTAAATAGCGCTAATATAGATATAGTTAAATCGAGATTAGTTTGGTTGTAATCATTAAAAATAGTAATTAACATGAAAAGAAAAGATCTACTAGAATTGGATAGTATAAGAGCTATCAATACCCAAATTATGGGATTAAATGTAATATAGGAAATGGTAAGCTTAAGTTTACAAAAATGAATTAAAAATTATAGATAGTGTTGCTGAAGCATATTTGGCATGAGAGTATTTATACAAGAATAAAATTTTGGAGAAGAAGATGAATGAAAAATCTGTATACGAAGATATAAAAAATTATGAAGGGGCTTTTGAATGTTTTAAACAAAGATTTTTAATTGATAAAAAATCTATATTTGATTTAAGTGATTCACATCCAGATTACAACAAAGACAGTAACATTGAATCTTGTCATATATTAACACCTGAAAATATGAAATACTTAATTGATAATTTCATAAATAACGGTTATGTTGGGAATGCAACTTCTATAGAGAAATTTTGTCACCAATTAACAAATACAAATTTATCGGACAATAGAAATAATCTTACTAATATACAAAAAGGTGCAATTGAAATATTAGCAACTGCCGTCTGGCTCTGGAGGTTACCAGCCTCAAATTCAGGTAATGAAAGTAGAAAAAAATCTGTTAAAGAAGTCAGAGATTTAGTTCCAGAATGGAAATTTGAAATTACTAAAGACAATAAAATCTTTAATTATTTACAAGGTAACATTTTTTTTAAGAATGAGTTTAAAGGATTTGCACTACCTGGCATTGGCTACAATATTAATAAAGCTAATGAATTAGCCTATATTATAAGATTCTTTGAACAATATCTTCTCGGAAATGATTCAACAATAGAAAAATGGCTTAAAACTAATAACACAGTAAAAATAACAACTAACGCAGAATATAATGCGGAAGATGAAAAGGTTGATAAGAAAAAAACTGGAATACGAATCTATAAAAAACATATAAAAAAATCTCTTCTAAATGATGCCTCTAAAGTATCAGTTTGCAATGCTCTTTTACATTTAAATGATAAAGAGAACTATGAACCAATACTTAGTGACAATCACAAGAGAAAAATCAAGGATGTATTTTTAAGTATCTTTAATGATATAGAAGAGGATAGCGATATAGATAAAGTGTTATTAGAAATTAAAAATAAATTAATAACAATAAATCCAGGTTATCACTTTTATCATGAAAATATCACCAATATATGGCAAGGTAGTTTAGATTTTGAATCTAAAAATACAATATTACATGGTGCTCCTGGTACTGGAAAAACTTATTTAACAGAAGAAACAATAAAAGCTAGAAGAATAATTGAAAATAATAGTGAGTATGAACTTGTTCAGTTCCACCCTTCTTATGGGTATGAAGATTTTATAGAAGGTATTAAACCAACTGAAATTACAGAGTCCGGGCAAATGAAATTTGAGCTAAAAAATGGAATCTTTAAACAAATGTGCGTTAAAGCTTTTGAAAACTTACGAGAATCACAAAATAATCCAAAAAAATTAAAAACATTCTATTTTATAGCAGATGAAATAAATCGTGCGGAGTTGTCCAGAGTTTTTGGGGAACTATTACTTTGTCTAGAAGATGACAAAAGACTTAGAATTGTTGATGGAAAAGTAAAAGGTACAAAAGTAAAAACTCCTAATTCCAACTTATGGACCACTACTGAGCATATTGTGGTTAAGGTAAATGAAAATGATGAGATAGATAAAGATGGTGAACCTTATTTTGGTGTACCAGAAAATATTTATTTTATTGGCACTATGAATGATATTGATAAAAGTGTAGAGAGTTTTGATATGGCATTAAGGCGAAGGTTTGTATGGAAACATTATAAATATAGTAGTGAACCAGTAATTAAAAAATACGAGGGAGAAGACTCTGAAATAATAGAAAAATATGTACTAGTCTGTGAAAATTTAAATAAACATATTGTCTCTGAGAAGGGATTTGGATTGAGTGAATCATATGAATTGGGACATTCCTATTTCATGAAACCTAAAAAAATCACCCAGAAAGAACTTGATAGAGTCTGGTTAGAACATATTTCACCAATATTAAAAGAGTACTTAAGAGCGGATTACAATGAAAAAGATATTACTCAACATTTAAAAAAAGCACAAAATTTATTTAAGATTAACTAGTATGATTACAACAGTAGATAATTACAGAGGAGACAAGTTTAAATTTCAAGATAAATCTGTATATATAAATAAAAATTACTATTTAAAATTTTCTGATAAAAGTGATATTAAAAATAATATAAATATTACTTTTAAAAGCTACAAACAAAATACGAACAACTTATTTATCTCTGATAGTTCAGATAAAAGAGATGATGAAATAGTGTTCTCTTTACATAATTATAAAGATAAAGATAAAGATGGGAATCTAAACTACAACACAATTGTAGGAAATTTTGTAGGAAAATTCACTTATAATGATGTAGTAATAGATATTAAATCAAGATTTCCGGATATATTTTTAACTCGAATGCTAAATTTTGCGAATGATGTATTTTTAGATGATGTATCTGTCTTTGATGCAAAAGTAGATAATGACAATGATTTAGACTACTCTAAACTAATCATTTATTATATGTTTATTCTAAAGCTAGAAAAAGCATTTTTACTTGGACTTCCCAAAGCCTATAAAAGTATCAATAACCATGAGATGAAAGTGAAAGGTAAGATAGATATAAACAGATTTATAAAATATGACATACCTTTTCAAGGAAAAATATCATCTACAAGCAGAGAACAAAAAGAAATACAAGAAATAATTGATGTACTTTATAAAGCTATAACAATAATTGAAAAAAATGAATTTAGTACTAAAAATATATCACATATTAAGACCCATTTAAAACAATACAAAAGTGCTAAGTATGTATCGAATGAAACAATTAACAAAGCTATAAAAAGTAATGCACTTCAAAATCCTATATTTAGTCCATATAAAAAAGTTCTTGAGTATTCAAAGTATATAATCGACGCTAGTAATCTTGAAGAAAATAAAACTTCTAGGGAAAAAACATTTGGATTTTTAGTTAATGTTGCTGAATTATTTGAGATATATCTTTTTAAATTACTACAAAATAACTTTCCTGATTGGAAGGTTGAACACGAAGAAGCATCTGAGGTATATAAAGCAAACTTTTTTGTTAGGAATATGAAACCAGATATTGTTATGAAACAAGATAAAAAAGTTATTGTATTTGATGCAAAGTATAAAAAAATGTTATTTAAAGGTAGAGATAATAGGGGAGCTGGTGATTTAGATAGAAATGATTTTTTTCAAATAAATACTTATATGAGTTACTACGACAAGCAGGGGTATGATGTAATAGCCGGAGGTCTTTTATACCCAATTGAAGCTACTTTTATAGAAGGAGAATCTCATTCCGCACACTGGTTTGGTAATGCTAACACAAAATTCATAATTGATGGAATTGATTTATCTTATATTGACAAGAGTATAGAGGAACAAATGACCGAAGAAGAGAAACTTGAAATAAGAAGGAATAATATTCTACTAGCAGAAAATAAACTAATCGAGAGAATTCAAAAATTAAGTGAGACAGCAGAATGAATTTAAATAAAACAATAATCCAAAAAGCTTGTAACAAATACTAGTCATAATAAAAATAAATTAACCCATATCCTTGTAGTTTAGCATTAAACAATGATAATATTCTTTATACTTGAATAATTGTACCTAGACCTAATCTTTTATTTGTTTCTTACTGCAACTTTGATTGCTCAAATTTTTTCGTTATATGTCTAAATACATTTTTAATTCATTTTCTATTGTTTCTTGTATTGACAAAGGTGAGATTATTTTTATATGAGGTACCCAATACTTTACTAATGGTATTATTTCCATTTCATGAGTAATCTTAATTATCATATCTTTTGAACCATCATCATAAATTGATTCAATAATTTGAGTAGGTGAGATGGGTATTCTTTCAAAGTATTTAGCCACAACACTAGAAATATGTATTTTCACTTCAAAAGGTTCATTTTCATCATTAAACCAAGCAGAAAGTGCATTATTTAATGACTCTTCTATTTTTTTCTCAACTTCAAACTTTTTATCTAATATTTTAATCTTTGATATATTTCTTAAAACGTATTTTTTTAGTTTATTTTCATTGTTTATGTCTTGTCCCAGTAAATACCAAAAGCCCTCAAAGTTAGCAAGTTTTATTGGTTTTACATGAGCTTTTAAAATTTTATTTATTTTAATTTCATAAAAATATTCTATTTCTTGTTTTGATTTTATGGCAGATTCTAAAAGATGTACTACTTCTAGTTTATCTCCTATCTCTTCTAGATTTAGCTTAGTAAAAATGGGATTAAATTCTTCGTTTTTAATTTTAGAGAGTAATTTTTTTGCTTTTGAGGCAAACTTAGTTCCTGCTCCTTCTATAAGTTTTTCCATAATACCAAGAACAACAGTGTCTTCAATTGAGGTTGATTTCTCAAGCTTAAATCCATCTCTCATTTTCCATAGTTTTTTATCCTGATAAATAGGAAAGTTAGCAACAAGCTTCTGATTGAAATCTCTTGATATAGTTCTTTCACTTACATTAAATTCTTCAGCGAGAGCTTTAACAGACAAACTCTCTCCTACATATAGTTTTGACAGGATGGAAATTAGTCTTGTTAATGTTTTATCATAATCGTGTTTTTTAAAAGTCATAATTTACCTTTATTTATTTTAACTAATAAATTATAAAATATCATCATGCCAGTATCATGTCTGGTTTTTTACTATTTCATGTAACTTTTCCCAAATTCTAACCATTGCTAAAGTATCAAGGTGACAATATGCTAAGAAATCTTTTCTAATTTCAGCTACTTTACTTTGGTCTTTTAATAAATGCAAATTAGCAAAAGTATCCATAGCATCTCCCCCATTTTGGATACTACCGAGTTTTTTATAATCAAGTTCGTCATCATTTGGAAATAACGTGGGTAATACTATTTTAATAGAGTACCTACCATTGAATTTAGGATGGTAATAATGTTTATATTGAAAGGGGTGAGCAATATCAACAAACCTTTCATTTAATGCAAGTAACTCATCTTTTATATCAGTTTGGAACTCTGCTAGGTTTTTGATTTGACCTTTTTCAAATCCCTGATTAAATGCAATGATTGAACCTGTTGCGGTAATATCTTTAAGCATCTGTTTAGAAAGAGTTTCTCTTGGATCACTATTCTCATCACCCAAGAATTCTTTATGCTCCATAGCTCCATCTTCATGTAATATATGAAGTGAGTATTGAAAAGGTATTTGTGCATATGGTCTTTGATTGTTAAATCTAGGAATAGCATTTTGAAATGTTTCAAAGTCAAAAAAATTTATTGGATATTTTATAGTTTCCAAAAACTCTTTAATTTTTTTCTTATCTATAAACACTTCTTGGGACTTATGATGGTTTACTTGAAAAGAGTGTCTATCATTTAATTTATAATCATCAGGGATGTCATCTATGCTTAAAATGCCTTGTTTATATAATTTCCAATTAATTCCTCTCGCATAAGATATATTAAAAATAGAATCTTGTGATGGAATATGTTTCCAACAATGAGTACTGAAATCACAACTATTAGGAGAATCACAATGTTTCCCAATGTCAATTTCTGGCATCTCAGAAGTAATCATTGTTTCAAACTCTAGGAGTTGTGGTTTGATTTTTTCTTGATTATTTATAACGATATCAGTGATATCTTCTATCTTGAATAATTCATGTAAATTAAGTTCACCTTTTCTCGTATATGAATTATTTACATGGACTACATAGGCTTTGTTAAGACGTATTGCTTTTGAGAGGGTATACCATTGTATAGAAGTATCTTCTATGTGATAGTTTTTAACACTAGTTGAACCTTTTACTTCATAAATATCCCATTTGGAACCATTCTTTACAAGTATGTCAGCCATGACAAACACACCATCTTCTTTAAAGGTTGCTTCATATATTACATTTGTACCATTTTCAATAAGTTCTTTGGTTTTTGAAATCATGATATTAAAATTATTACTATCAAACTCTATTTCAATGCCATTTGAAAATAACTGTTTTACTAGGTCTCCAACACTATTTCCTATATTAAAAAGAGATTCTTGTGCTTCATCTGGAGTGTTTCTTAGTTCGGGTTTATTTTTATATAACCACAAAGATTTATGACATTGTAAGCCTCTTATATATTGTGATTTTGATAGAGTCATTTTTATTCCTTTAATCATGAAGTAAAGAAATTATATCAGGACAACAAGACAGCATAATGTCTTGTTATAGATAAGCCATTATTATTAAGCTAACATGGCAATTTATTCTTTAATTGTCTCTAAATTTATTAATCTCACTATTTTGCAATTCTTTAATAATTTCTGAAATTCCAGATATTAAATCATCAACAGTTTCTGATACATAATCTTTAGTAAATAACTTGTTTTCAAAATTAAAATTTTTAATTGGAGGTATCTCAAAATACCCCCAACTTTTATTTTTATTTAATATATTTACTTTTTTTAGTGCTGCTATATTATCCGTCACACATTCTGGATAAACATTTTTTTGCCATTCTTTATTCACTTCTTTATACAAAGTAGCAGAAAGTGTTCCATCTGTATTTGGTTCGAGTTGAATCTTCAGTTTAGAAGTGTTAAGTTCTTTTACTAGAAACCTAAAATTAGTACTTCCAAATTCTTCAAAATTAATATTTTGACTCTTGCACTTTTCTTTTAATGCAGTATAAAATACCTCCTTATTATTTTTAAGAATTTCTGCCATTTTTTTATATACTTCTACTGCTGATTTGAAGTTATTTTCATCTTCTAAAATACTTTCTAATTGGTCCACTTTTTCGACTCCTATTCCATTAATTAATTTTACTACTTCTATGTATTGTTTTATTGCTTCATTTAGATTTGTTATATTTTGAATTTCATGTTTAGATTTATCTAACCATTTTAATATTTCATCAATATAATGGATAGATTTAAAACGAAAAATTTTATTTATAAGTTTGTGATCATTTCCTTTATATGTTAATAACTTTCCATCTTTATCATTTTTTATTTCGAAGTATTCGTCTTCAATATTATCATTTTCTTTTCCTAAACTATAAGCAGATGGAATGTCTCTATCAATTGTTAGGTATATAATTAATAAGTTCTCTTCATTTAATTCATTTTTTTTGTCATTTATTAGTTCTAAAATATATCGTTTAATTTGGGAAGGTTGATCTCCTGCATAAACTTTATTTTCAATTATTATATGTTTGTTTCCATCGGTTAAATATAAATCTATATTTTTATATTCTAATTCTAATTTTACGCGATTGATATCTAAAAAGAAATCATTTAAATCAAGTGTTTTTAAAAAGATCTCTAAAAATAATGTATTTTGATAATGTTTGCCATCTGGATTTAGTAATGAACCAATCATTCTAGAATGTAGTCTAACTTCATCATGTGGTTTTAAAACAGTCGTTAATAGATTATAGTCATTGAGGCCTCTTTCTTTTTGTTTAGATTGTTTTATTTTTAATTGTTCTACTTCTTTTAAAAACTTTTCCATATTTTATTTCTCGCTTTCTAGATAAAATTTTTTAAAAGGTAATAAATTGGAGATCTCTTTTCAATCTATTTGCTTCATCAAGTGCCTTTTGAGTTCTAGAATATTTAGATTCATCACGATTATTTTTTTCAAATAAAACTACTTTGTCTGAACATTGTACAATTTTACGTAAATTGAATATTTTCCCACCTCTTGTTTCCCTATAGTGCTCAATATTAAACTTGTCGGCATACTGTTTTGACAACTCATAAGAATTGGTTGTAGCACAAGTTATTTTACCAATATTCTCATTTTTTTGAAACTCTTGTTCCATAAGTTCATAATTATCAAAACTATCTGGACACACGAATGCTATTTTCATTTTCTTCCCTTTTTAGTAAATAAAATATTGTTTTTTAGAGTATATCGATTTATATTTAAATTAACTAAATACTTCTGATGTCAAAAACCTTGTGTGGTCTATCCATATCAAAATACTCTAAATCACCCTCAATCTTTATTATTAATTTATCTAAAGAACAAGGAGGACTTGAATATTTATTTTGTAAACGACTTTTCATACCTAAAAAACTATTATCTGTACTTTTCATTATCACACTGATATCTTTAAACATAGTTGCAATAGACATTGTTGGGGGATTTATCTTTTCTCCTCTATACTCTAACTCTATTGTTGGATAATCCAAAAAATACAAATCTTTATCAGGATGAGTTGAACATAATAATTCATCTATATTAACTATATACATATCATTTTTATACTTATTGTGAAAACTGAGCATAATATAATTTTTATTCCATTCTTGTATAGCTTCAAATGTTTTTCTAAATATATATTTACAGTTAGCATCATTACTTTTTGCAAATGGAAAAGTTATAGTAATATTTGCATATTCTAATACATTCATTTGTATCCTTTGTTAGTTTATTTTGAAGTTTATACTAATTGATTGACAATATCATGTCTGGTTTTTAATGTAAATCTAAAATATTATTAGAATTATATATTTAATCTATAACCTACCATTCACCCTTTATTTGCTTTAATTCTTCATCTATATTTTTAGCGTAGTCTATAATATCTATTGTTGGATTATTTAGGTATTCTAATACTTTATTCCAGCTAGTTTTATGGCTAATAGTTTTATCTCTTCTGTGGGATTTTCAATAAAATCAATTGCAGACCAGTTAGATTTAATAGCTTCAAGTTTTATCTCTTTTGTAGGGTTATAAATATATCTTATATTACAACCATCTATTTTAACAGCTTCTAATAGCATTTCTTCCGTTATATCGTAGATAAAATCAATTGCATAACCGTCAGATTTAATAGCTTCAAGTTTCATTTCTTCAGTAGGTGTATCAATATATTGTATAGCATCAACAAAAGATTTAACAGCTTCAATCTTCATTTCTTCAGTTGGATTGTCAATATATTTAATGGCATAACCAAAAGATTTAACTGCTTCAAGCTTCATTTCTTCAGTTGGATTGTCGATATACTTAAGGGCGGAGCCATGAGATTTAACAGCTTCAAGTTTCATTTTTTTAGTTGGATTGTTGATATAACCTATATTTAAACCGTTTATTGTTACTGCTAATAATTTCATTTTTTTAGTTGGATTGTGGATATATTCAATGGCATAACCGTCAGATTTGATAACAGCTTCTAGTTTCATTTCTTCAGATGGATTGTCAATATATTGTATAGCACTACTATGAGATTTAATAGCTTCTAGTTTCATCTTTTCTGTTGGATTATCAATATATTTAATTGCTGTACCATTAGATTTAATAACTGCTTCAAGCTTCATTTTTTCTGTTGGATTGTCAATATATTTAATTGCATAACCATTAGATTTGATAACAGCTTCTAGTTTCATTTTTTCAGTTGGATTGTCAATATATTTAATAGCATAACCATAAGATTTTAAAGCTTCAAGTTTCATCTTTTCTGTTGGATTATCAATATATTTAATTGCTATACCATTATTAATAACAGCTTCAAATTTCATTTTTTCAGTTGGATTGTCAATATATTGTATTGCACTACTATGAGATTTAACAGCTTCTAGTTTCATTTCTTCAGTTGGATTGTCAATATATTGAATAGCTAAACCATCAAATTGAACAGCTTTAATGCATATTTTATTATTATTAAATTTGGGGTTATTCAAGTTATGTTCTTTATAATTTTTTAATAAAAAAGATTTGATGAACTTTAAATCTATTTTTTGTTTTAATAAATTTGAATGAGCATCAATGCTTATTAAAACTCCATGAATCTGAGAAATAGAGTTATCCAAATTGGAAGCAATATAATTAATTACATCTTTTTTTAATTTAATTCCAAGAGCTTTTGATTTTTTTTTAATAATATTAATTCTTGTTTGTAAATCTGGTATTTTAATTTCTATGCTAGGACCTCCTTTTAATCTTGATTTTAATCTATCAATTAAACCACTAATTTGTGATGGAGGTCTATCTGCAGTTATCATTATTTGTTTTTTCTCACTATATAATGCATTAAAGATATGAAGGAACTCTTCTTGAGATTGCTCTTTATAGGATAAATATTGGATATCATCAATTAATAAAATATCGCATTTTCTATATTTTGATCTAAAGTGTTCCATGTTTTTATTTTTAATAGAAAAACTAAAATCATTCATAAACTGCTCGATAGTAGCGTATATTACACTCTTTCCCTGTTTAATTGCACTATTACTAAAAGCTTGTAAAAGATGTGTCTTTCCTAAACCAGTACTACTATAAATAAATAGGGGATTATAAATACTACCTAGTTTTTTTAAAACTTTTTTGGTTGCATCGTATGCCATTTGATTTGAGGGCCCAACTACAAAATTCTTAAATGAATAAGAATGATTTACATTAGAATTATTCTGTTTATTCATAATATGTTCTCCATGATTTAAATATTAGTTATATGTTTAGAATTCTATATGAATTGTTTGACAACATCATGTCTGGTTTTTAATACAAATTTAGAATGTAGAAATATTTTTTAAATGTATGTTTAACAAGAACTTGTAAATACAGACATCATGTTGTCAAAGTGTGTGTATATACTTCTTTAAAATAGGAGAATTCATGAATGAATATTATCTAAGCATCTTAATACTTTTTACTATGTATATTTTATATAAAGGATTAAAACAAATTATTCTTGAGCTATTTAATATATATATAACGTTAAGAACTAAGAAGCGTATAAATCAGCAACCTAAATCAGAATTTCAATTAAGTAAAGAGAAAATACGTAAAAAAGAAAATAGTTTTTGTATTGATGAAAAAGTCAAAATTGAAAACACTAAATATAGAGTACTAGTAAATGATAAATCAAATACTGCTATGTGTAAAATAATTGGTATTGGAGGAGGGGGATGTAACATTGCCGAGTCTATTACCTTATCTAATAAAAATAGCTATGATACATTACTTATAAATAGTGATAAAAATGCACTTAACTCAAAAGAAATCCAAAAAAAGGTTTATCTGAAAAAATCTGATAACTATGGTTGTGGTGGGAATGAGGAATGTGGTTTTGACCTTGTAGATACTACAGTGATTAATGAATTGAGAAAATTTATTTATAAGGGAAAAGAAGTTTATATACTTGCATCTTTAGGTGGTGGAGTAGGGAGTGGTTCAACAAAAGCTATTGTAAAATATCTTCATGATTCAAAAATAAATACTAAGTTATTTCTCATAAAGCCATTTTCCTGGGAGGGACGAAAAAAACAAAAATTAGCAGATGATACTTTGCAATATATAAAACAATATGCCAATAATATTTATTTATTGAGTAATGATGATTTAGTAGAAAAACACTCTCATCTTAGTATGTTAGAATGTTTTTCAATGATGAATAAAACTATTGACAAAGTTATAAAAACACATACATAAAGGTTTATGATGATTATGTGTAAGTTTAACTTTTGATTTTTTGAGTCTAAATTATCTAGATTCCAGAACCATTGTCCATAATTCATCTTTTGTAAAAGTTTTGGCTAGTTTCATATATTGTTCACCATTAAAAACAGTAACCATCATATCTCCATTATTCCAATCAATTTTTGAAATAGGTAATTGTGTTTCATATTGTGTTTCATAAGTACCAACAAGTAGATCCCAAATTGTTGATTTTTTTCTAGATTAGATATAGTTGTATGTTTGAATTTTGTTAGTTTCCCTTCAAAAGCATTCGTTTTGGAGAACTCATCTAACAGTATGGAGAGAGTAAATATTAAATGATTGATATCAAATTCTGAAAATTCTTTTATAAGTGATTCTTCTTTTTCTTTTACAATTTTAGACACTTCAATCAATTTATTGTTTGCATTTGGAATTTTTATCTTTATTAATACTAATTTTCCATTTTTACAGTCAACAATATTAATCATATCCTGTTCAACTGATTCATAATTTAGCTATTTTATGTATAAGTATATTCGGTTCACTTAACAGCATTATGTCTGCTTCCTACTTTATTTAAATTAACTATTTCATCCATTTAACAATTTAACTAAATTATCTCGACCAAATCTTCTTGTAGCAGCCATTGGTGTATTCCCATTATTATCTATTAAATTCATATTTGCTCCATTTCTCAATAAAAGTTTTATTATTTCTTTGTTGTTATAAAGTATTGCAAAAGTTAATGGAGTAATCGCGTTATCAATTATCAAATTAACATCTGCTCCAAGTCTTATCAATAATTTTATCATTGATATATCTTCATTTCTTATTGCTCTTAACAAAGGAGTATGCCATTTATTCATCTTTTTATTGATATCAAGTCCATATTTAATTAGTAAGCTTACATACTTTTCTTGTTTTTTATTTATTGCAATAAATAATAACGATGTACGTCCTATTCCATCAATATGTTTTTTAGCTTCATCATGATCAAGTAAGAACTGAAAGATTTTATAAGATCTTTTATATAATGCTTCGTTCAATGGGGCATAATCATCATATGCAATATCAGCTCCATACTTAATTAATATTTTTACAATATTTTCATTTTCTTGATTTATTGCTTTTGTCAACGAACTATCATATTTGCTCACAAGATTTACATCTGCTCCATGTTCTAAGTAAAGGTTTACATAGTTTTCATTGCCATAATTTATAGCCTCTATCAAAGCTGTATTACCATCAGCGTCCTTAAAATTAACATTCACTCCATATTCTAGCAGTAGTTTAGTTATATTGAATTTACGTACAGACTTAGGCGCAGCTTCAATCTTCCTTTTTCGATATTCCTCAATTGGAAATATTTCAAGACCATCGTTGATACTATAAAAAGTAGTATCATCATTATTTAGTTGATTAACATCTACCCCATATTCTAATAATAATCTAACCAGTTCTTCATTGCTACCAATAATCGCTAAAATTAACGGACTTTCTCCTTTTGTATTGACATAATTTACATCTAGATTATGTTTCAGGAGAAGTTTTATAAAGTCCATGTTATTATCTTTTATTGATTCAACCAATTGAGTATGTATATCTCCAAATTTATTAATATCTACACCAAATTTTACTAAAAACATTTTAATAATATATTCACATTTTATTTTTTGCAAAATGGTAAATTTTATTGATTTTATTTTTTTCCTATAAGACTTAACACTTTTAGTTATAAATCTTAAAACATAGAAAAAAATATATTTATAATATTTCTGATTTTTACCTGCACCATGTTTCAATAACAATTTATAAGTATCTTCATCTTTAAGATCCAAAGCCAACGCTAATGCAGAATCTCCTTTATTATTCATACAGTTAATATCTAAATCATGTTCTAATAGCATTTTCAAAACTCTATTTTTATAGTTTTTTAACGCTAATTCCGGTTCTATTTCTGGAAACTTATCAATTAATCTTGCATCAAATCCATTACAAAGAAACATTTTTAATTACCTCCATCAAAGGTGTGTTGCCATGCATATTTACGTAATTTACATCTGCACCATGTTCTAACAAATATTTTATACTTTTTTCTTGATAATTATTTATTGCATTTATTAAAGGAGACTCCCCGCTATTCATAACAATTTGATTTGGATTAGCCCCCAATTCCAATAGAAGTTTAACTATCTCTTCTTGAGACCAAAATAGTGCAGTTGTCAAAGGAGTTTTACCCATAAATATAATAGAATTCACATCTAATCCCTTTTTAATTAATATTTTAATAATTTCCTTCCTTCCATATCTTACTGCTTCATCAAGAGGACCAGTTTTATCATTTGGGTTAATATTTACTCCATAATTTATTAAAAGTAAAACGATACCATCACTACTATGTTTAATTGCATTGGTTAAGGGACTTGTTGTATCATTTTCTACTTGGTTGTAATCTACTCCATGTTCCAATAGTATTTGAACTGCTTTTTCTTTATCATTAAATATTGCATAATGTAAAGCATTTGAATCATCTTCAGAAGTCTGATTTATATCCACTCCAGGAATTAACAAATATTTCACATACTCCTCGTTTGGACTATGTATTACTCTAAGAAATAAATCCAAAAAGTTTTCATTTATATCTTGAGATTCCTGTACCAAAAATTTAACAATATTCTCATTTTTTTGCCAAAAGGATAATACTAAAGGATTATATCCCTTATCGTTAGTAATCTCAACATCAACATTTAAATCAACTAATAACTTTACTATTTCTTCTCTTTCATAAGCAACGGCATAATGTAAAGGTGTCCATTCTTGTAAATCCTGTGTATTGATATTCTCTTCATCTTTTATTAGTAATTTCACTGTATCTATATCATTTTTATAAATGGCTATATTTAATGAAGTTAATCCTAGCTCTTCTATTTTTTTTGATGGGGTGTTTATTCCATTTTGACAATAAGCAAATATATTTGATTCATGTTTTAAAAGATAGTGTTCTACGTGATTTTTGATTTTGTACTCCTATATATATAAGAAGTTTACAAAATTAATTTGACAGCATTATGTCTGGTCAGTAAATATTAATAATTTTCAGAAACTTCACCACTATTCTCATTTATGAAACAATATTAGATGACAACCACTCTAATATCATTATAAAACGTTATATATATTTATTGAGTAATGATGATTTAGTAAAAAAGTATTCTCATCTTAGTATGTTAGAATGCTTTTCAATGATGAATAAAACTATTGATAAAGTTATAAAAACACATATATAAAGGTTTGTGATGCCTAGGAGTAAGTGTAACTTTTGATTTTTGAGTCTAAATTATCTAGACTCCAGAACCATTGCCCATAATTCATCTTT